>SCPO01000272.1_pt1 | contig 33503 bp, 59 predicted proteins | sample 6106821 | NCBI WGS metagenome assembly SCPO01 (sample SAMN10720448, study PRJNA508395) | human gut metagenome | isolation source: Participant 2 stool, 0 month | host: Homo sapiens | collected 2017 | reverse complement strand
CTTGTTCCGGGTTGCCGTTAGCTGTATTTCCAGAACCTGTAAAATCATACTTATGGAATTGTAATACTGCCAGTGCCTGTTTTCCAGACAGGCGTATTATCCTTGGTGGTTGCGCCTTCCGCGGCGGCGGGAGGGCGCAGACGCTGAGGGCCATTACGGCGCTGGAGGACGCCGGTAAGGAAACGTTTTAGTTTCATCTGTCATAACCTCTTTCTTTTTAAGATTATCGTAGCGGGGAAATCGGGGGCCATATCAGGAACGCTTGCCCCCTTTCCGATTGTAGCGGAATACCAGCACCAGCAGCCCGGCCACCAGCAGCGGCAGGCCGATCAGCAGCCACAGGCTGGGGCGTCCGCGCCGGTGTGCGGCAGCGTAAAGCCCTTGCGGTTGTTGATGGTCAAACTCACCGTGTAGCCGTCGGCGGGTGTGCCTTCCACAATGTTTTGTGTTTCGCCGTTTATCAGGCATTTGCCGTTTTGCAGGGTAAACTCGATCGGTGCGGCCAGCAGGTTGTAGCCGTCCACGGTTTTCAGCTCCGTCAAACGGTAGCTGCCCTCAGACAGGTTTGTAAACTGCACTTGCCCGCGGCGTCGCCGTCGCCCGCAGTCTTCCCGGACATGAAACCTGTGCTGTTGTTAAACGTCGTATCAACGCTGTTGTCGTTGTTCAGCTTTTCCAGCTTGAACTCCACGCCGTTCAGCGGCCCGGTTTTCTTGCCGTTCTCGTCAAGGCCCTGCTTGGTGATAGCCAGCTCATACACCGGCGGCACCTGCGTGTTGGTCAGGGTAAGCGATGCCGAATTATCGGTATCCTTTATGGTTTGCGTGGTGCTGTCAACTTGGTAATTATAGTCACCCAGTTTCAGCGTGCCGCTGGCGGTGTACGGGCCATCTTTCGCAGCCGATTCCACCACGCGGTACTCATAATAGGTATCTTTGGTGCCGATGTCATAGGCATCCATGCCGGTGAATGTGTCCACGTTCCATTCGTCAGTTCAACTTCCGTGTCCGGCACATTTGTCCAGTCCGCGTCATTCGTACTGCCCTCATGGCGGCGCTGCAATTTGACCCAAATCGATTCCGGCAGGTCACCTTTGGCATCCTTCCATGTCTTTCTACATCAATAGTGATCGGCTTGCGTGCCGTGTTGGTGAACACCACCTGAACGCCGGGTGTCGTGTCCTCACCAATAGTGACGCAGGCTTTGTCGCCGTCTGCCGACGGTTCGCCGTTCACGGTGATGCTCTTGATATACCGATTCTCCTTGGGATCTTCCGTGACGGTAACGGTCGTGCCAATCGGTATCCCTTCCAGCGGAACGGTTTTGCCGGACTTGAACTTCAACTTTTCGGTTACTTCCTCTTTGCCGCCCAGGCCGCCGATGTTCGTGTACTGCACGGTAAAGGTGTACTTTTCATCCTTCAAAGCCTCTCGCTCGTCCTCCGGCACCTGTTTGGTGATGCTCAGCGAGCCGGTTTTGACTTTGTTGATGAATTTCACCTTCAACTTGGTGAACTGGTCTGTACCCTCCGGGTTACTGTACGAGCGGAACACGATGGAGTTTTCCGACGGCTTTTTGGTTTCTTTGTAGCCGTCGTTCTCAATCGTCTTTCCGTCTCTTCGGTGCCCTTTATGTACTTTTCCATACGGCCATCATCCGGGTTGTGCCATTGCCCTGCATTTTCTGCGGAGCATCGGCTGGAACCTCAACGGCACTATCGCCTTGGTTTTGCGTGACGAGCTTGCCGTTCTCGTAGATTCCCAGGTGGGGCATACAGGTTCTGGTCGGCGTCGTCTTGCAGGTCCTCTTGCAGCGATATAACTGCCGCGCCGGAACTGATCCGCAAAGGTGACGGTTTCGCCATTTTGCAGGGTAAACTTGCCGTCGCCGTGCACTATCTGGATGTTTTCGCCCTTGCTGGTGGTATACTGCGCACCGTCCGCGTTCACCGCCTTTTGCATTTACCGAGCCGTAGTCCGGGATGGTATACTGCTTGGTCGTAAAGCCGATGCCGGAGCTGCCGCCTGCATCCGTTGTTGCCGTCAAGTCCAGTGCGGCATAATGGGTCGCCCAGTTTTGATGCTGACCGTGAACTGGCGGGTGGAATTCGTGAAGTAGGGTTGCAGCAAGCCGCGAACATCGTTCGCATCGACCTGTTTTTCCACCTGCAGCTCGTTATGGTCCGGGAAGTTGAACGCCACCGCCATGTTGGACTCCCACATACCACGCTCCATGTAGTACATGGTAAGGGTGTGCTTGGTGTTCTTGGGGAGCAGCATCTGGTTTTTGCTCTTCCAGTTGAACTGATAATTTGTCTTATTAAACTTTACGTTTTGGTGTTGCTGCCCAGCGACTCATAATATAGTTTGTTGCTATCTTTGTTGTTGCTATCTTTAATCTTGCTGACGTAGGATGTAACGGTGTTGTTTTCGCCGTCCGCGCCAAACTCCAGCAGACCTTGCGCGCTTTTGCATGGGCACCGCCGACATCCAGCACCAGCTTGTCATCAATGAACACCCACACATCATCATCGCCGGAGAAGAAGAACTTGATGGGGACGGTTTGCTCTTCTCCATTGTTATAGCCAACCACAATCCGGCCATTATCGGTCAGTGTAAAGTCAAATTGCAGTTTAGCACCGTAACCGTAGTTGTACTGGTTGACATGATTGCCTTCATTTTGGTTGAAGGGGAAGAAACCGTAGCCGTTTGTCCATTCACTTTTTGTAGTAAGATTCTTGGAGCGTTCTTTTTCTCCCGGGGTCATGTTTCCGTCAAGGTAATAGCCGTCTTCTTCGCTTTTATCTTTTTCAAATACAGCGGCGTCTCGTTGCTATCATAGTACCAATACTGCGCTTTGCCTTCCTTGTCATCATTGTTTGTCCCTCAAAACGTTCTTCTGCTTAAAAGGGAACGCAACATCTTTGTAGACCTTGCCCAGTACAGCCTTTGCAGAGTTTTCTCCGGTCAGAAATGCTTCATTAAAGTGCGGTTCTGCCAAATTTGTTCCGTACAGGGTCGGGTTATGCTTTTCGTCGCGCGTATTGCTTACCAAGCCTTGGAAGGTCGTATCCGAATCAACTGTTTTATGGTTAGTATTAACGTTTACATCAACGTTTGCATTGTTGACTGCCATAAACCGCCCATACAAATCACCCGTTTCAGTGTTTTCGTAACCCCATCCATACAGGCCAAGATTAGCAGCAATATCGCTAAAATGTTTATCGTTTATTTGATTTGGCTGGAAATGCCCTGTATACAACGGATACAAAACAGGCTTGCCTGATTTTTCTGCGTAGTCTTTGTAGTAATCGCTCAACGCGCGGTTAAACTGCTCAAATTCAACAAATGCACGATTGGTATAAACTTCTTCGGATTTATTTTCTTCACGTGTTTTTCCGTTCAGCTCGTAATCCGAGTAGTAGTCATACAGGGTACTGTCGATATACTTCACATTGTTTTGCGGCGTAAAGGTGCCGGTGGTATCCAGCTTTACTATCTCAGCGTCCTTGCCACCAACCTTCTTGCCCTTTTCCACGTCGCGGATTGCAGATTTTTCACCCCAATAGCCCTCCCGATACTTGCCGCCGTAGGTAATGTCATCGCCGGTGTCCGCATAGAAGCACGGCTCTGTCAGTTCACTATTCCATGTCAGTTTGTCCGTTGCACGACCATTGATGCCATCGATATTGTTCGTCGGCAGGATTGCTGTATCGTAGAACTGTACGCTCGTGTAGCCTTTCGGGGCATTTACATACCAAAGGTGTCTTGACTCGGAACGATCCTCCAGCCGGGTCATCTCACCTTTCGACGGCTCTTTGGCCTACCCCGGTCAGGATATAGTAAAGCTTTCCGTCGGTTCCCGGCATTCCGTCTTTCGTTCCGGAATCGTTCTGGTACGACATATCCGAGAACGTCGCGTCAAAGTAAATGCGTGTTGCGTTGGGCGCGCCCCACTGGACGTCAGACAGCCCCTTGTAGATAAAGCAGTAATTCGTTTGGGCGTTATACTGGAATGTACCTACATCATCCGAAGCAACGTTATCATTGTAGAAATTATAGTACTTTTGCCGATGTGTTTGCCGCCTGCATCGGTGAAGCCGACATAGCGGCAAGAATCATCCGGAATCTCGATTCCTTTAGAGACTTCGCCTGCGGCAAGCGATTCGATGGTCTGCGGATCGCCGAATGCCACATATTTATCATCGTAGAACGTCACTTTGATACCGGTGAGTTCGCTCCCCGTTTTGTTTTGAAACGAGATTTTCTGGTTGGTGTAGGGAATCTGCTGGGCGACATCGGCGTAGGGTTTCAGGCAATCGGCGTTCCAGGTGTCGTATGTGCCATCCTTCAGGCCGTCCGCGTCAAAGATATGGTCCCCATGGCATCAACATACAGCCATGCGTTAGGCCCATTCATTTGAATGGTATGCTTACCTGATTCTGATGTAAACTTTATATATACATAACCGCCATGTGTACATTCCGCCAATTTGTTGTCCTCGTATTGCAGACTCACGACATAAATTGGGCGTTTATTACTGGCCGTATAGCCTGGGACTCGGCTCATTGGGCGGATTATCTCAGTATCATCGTCATTATTACCCGCGCGCGCCTGCCTATGAATTCAACCTCTTCGCCCCAGTCGGCAGGCGGGGCAAAGTAGAAGGTGTACGTCGTGCCTTTACCGGGCTGCCGCCCTCCGCAACTGCATTGACTGCCGCGAAGGTTACAAATTTTCTTCGCTTTCGCTGTTCTCCTCGTCGTCCGGTATCGGCGTCACGGTGGGCGTCGGTTTCGGGGTCGGTTTCGCGGTGGGTGTCGCCGTCGGGGTCGCCGTGGGCGTCGCCGTCGGCGTGGGGTCAGGTCGCAGTGGGCCGCCGTCGGCGTGGGGTCGGGGTCGCGGCGGGCGCTGCCGTCGGCGTGGGGGTCGTGGTCGCGGTGGGCGTTGCCGTCGGCGTGGGGTCTGGTCGCAACAGCCGCGCCGTCCGGGGCGGTCTTGTCCTCGTCGGTCTGCCCATCCGGCAGGGTTTCGACGGTGGGGTCGTTCCCTTGCTGCATCGTTTCCACATTCTGCGCAGAAGGGCGTCGTCGGTGCCCTCCGCGCAGACGGGCAGAGCCAAACCCGCCAGCAGGCACAGAGCGGCCAGCAATGCCGCTGCGCTGCAGTACAGAAAATTCCTTTTTCATCAGCCTGCCCTCCCTTGCCTGACAGGCTTATTATTCCACAGCCTGCTGTGGAATAGGAAAGGGGCCCCCTTTCCGTTGCGCAACCGCTGGTGCGCAAGCTCGTTAAAATACGCAGCAGCCTTTTTGCCGCTGCCTATCTGGTTTTACATTTCTTATATAAAAATATAGCACTCTTGTTGCGAAATCGCAATATATCCAGCTTGATTTGCTTAATTTCGGCATTTTGCAAAAGAGTCAGTCATATTTTGTACACTTCGTCGGTTGGTCTTGTACAACTCGTGTCGAATCAGTTGCGCAGTTAGGCAAACTTGGCAGGTTTTGTCGGATTTATTGCGCGTTTGTTGCGAGAATGTTGCGCAAAATTTGTTTCGTGGCGGCTATCGGCGGGGAAAGCAGGCAAGTAAGGCACGGCGGCAAAGCTCCCTCCGGCCCTCGCTTTGCCTGGGATACGCAAAAGCGTGGGCGTTCTGATGGACAGAACCCCACGCACTATAAACTATGGATTTACGCCTTCGTCGGCTTGACCTTCTCGGCAATAACGCAAATTGCCACGGTCAGCAGCATATCGGGCAGGGTGTAGCCTACCGGGGTGTCAACGCCCATCAGCAGGCGGTAGGCGATGAAGCCCACCAACCAGATGACCAGATTGCGCGCGTCGGCGGCCACGGCAAAGCGGTCGCGCTTTAAGATAAAGTGGTCGGCGATCTGCACCGCGATCATCGGCGCAAAGACCGAGCCGATCAGGTACAAAAAGCCCGTGATATCGTCCATCGGGAACAGAATAGCCCCAGCGTGCCGATGACCGTCACGACAATGGCCGTTTTGCCGTCCAGCTTGGCAGACAGGCTCTCGGCGGAAATGCCCGCGCTCCACGCATCCAAAAATGTCGTTGTAACGGTGGAAAACACCAGAATGACCAGCGCGGCAATGCCCAGCCCGCCTTGACCATGATGACGGCAATGTCATACTCGCCGGTGAAAATCGCCGCACCCATGCCGATGACGTACATCCAGCAGGACACCGCGCCGTAGACCAGCACGCTGACCCAGGTGGCCTGGGTGGGCTTTTCGGCGTCGCGGGTGTAGTCGCTGATAAGCGGCAGCCAGGACAGCGGCATCGCCACGGCCAGCTCCACCGCCGCGCCGAAGGTCAGGCTCTCGCCGCCGACGCCGACCATGGCGTTGCCGGAGAAGAAGATGACCTTGCACAAAACCAACGTCAAAATAAACAAAGCGGCCATCGTAATTTTGTTGATCCAGCCCAAATCAGTGATGCCCACAGCGATCCACAGCACGATCAGCGCCCCGATGACCAGGCACCACACCCAGCGGCCGATCGCAAAATGCCGCCGACCGCCAGTGCGCCGTCGTAAATCATGATGGCCGTCCAGCCGACGAGCTGCAGGACGTTCAAGAACGCGAACAGCAGGCCGCCCTTCTGGCCGAAGCTCATCTTGACGGTCTCCATGGCGCTGCGGCCGGTGCGGCCGCCGATGAGGCCCGCCAGCAGCATCATGGCACAGCCGATGATGTGGCCGATGAGGATAGCCGCAAAGCCCTTGCCATGCCCAGCGGTGCAAAGGACGTACCTGTGAGGATTTCTGCCAGCGAGACGCCCGCGCCGAACCAAATCAGGCCGTTTTGGAAAGTGGAAGTCTTTTCATTCGGTGAACTCCCCTTTCAGCGCAAACATATGGTCCATCGGGCCGGAGCCGCGGCCCAGGTCCAGCATGGCGGCCAGTGCGCCGGAGATATAGGCCTTTGCGCGCTCGACCGAAGCGTCGAGGTCATAGCCTTTGCCAGGTTGGACGCAATGGCGCTGGATAAAGCAGCCGGTGCCGTGGGTGTTGGGGTTATCGATGCGCTTGCCGCGGAACCATTTGCCCGCGCCGACCGCGCCACAGCAGGTCGTCGGCATCGTTGATCTGGTGGCCGCCCTTGCAGAGCACCGCACAGCCGTATTTTTCGCTGATGGTCTGCGCGGCCTTTTCCATATCGGCGGCGTTTTTGATCGGCATATCGGCCAGGATCTCGGCTTCGGGGATGTTGGGCGTCAGGACCTCAGCCATCGGCAGCAGGTTTGCGCACAGGGCGCTGACGGCGTCGTCCCGCAGGAGTTTGGAACCGGACGTTGCGACCATGACGGGGTCCACGACGATATGCTTTGCGCCGTACTGTTTCAGCTTGGCGGCGATCGTCTCGATGAGCTCCGCCGAGGAGACCATCCCGATCTTGACGGCGTCGGGGTGATATCGGTGAACACCGCGTCGAGCTGTTCCGCCAGAAAATGCGGGGTCGATTCAAGGATGTCCGTCACGCCGGTAGTGTTCTGGGCGGTCAGGGCCGTGATCGCACTCATGGCGTAAACGCCGTTGGCGGTCATGGTCTTGATGTCTGCCTGGATACCGGCCTCCGCAGGAATCACTGCCTGCAATGGTCAATGCTGTTTTCATAATGATACTTCCTTCCTATATATACAGCAATGTTTTATTGCGCGATACAAGGTGGTGCCCCGGTGTACCGCGTTTTGTTAGGTGGCAGGGCGAGTTTACGAGGCCGAGGGGCTTTACCACCTCCCGGCAGCCTCCCCAGCTCCTTCACATACAAATCTGCCGCAGCTTTCAGCCCGGCTTGGTCGCTTTCGCCGTCGGCGTCATAGACACCGACCGTGTAAAACCCTGCGGCTTTGGCGGTTTTCAGCGCGTAGAGGCTGTCCTCAAACACAGTCGTCTCCCCGGTGCGCTGCCCAGGGCCTGCGCGGCCAGCAGGTAAATCGTCGGCTCGTGCTTGCTGACGCCGACCTCACCGGTGGTGAAGATCTGCGCAAAATAGCCGAGCAGCCCCAGCCGCTGCAAAGCGTGGGTCACATGCCCGCGCGGGCTGGAGGTCGCCGCCGCCATCGGGATGCCCTTTGCCGCCAGCGCGGCCAGCAGCGCCGCCGCGCCGGGTTTGGCGGGGACCTCGTTGTAGTAAAAATCGCGCAGCATCGTCTCAATGCCCGCTTCAATTTCGGCGGCGGACTGGGCCAGCGGGTAGTGGGTGTGCAGGTATTCCGCGCCCTGTTCCATGCTCATCGAGAACAGAATCTCGTTGAGGCCCGGCTCGGGCATCAGGCCCCGGCTGCGCAGATACCGCGCACCCAGGTCGTTCCAGATGCCCATGGAGTCGAGCAGCACGCCGTCCAAATCAAAATTGCGCCCTTAGTCATGCAGCATTTTCTCCGTGGCAGCTTTCAGATCCTTCGATGCCTGCCCGATGTTTTTGGCCGCGTAGATGGCGCTGATGACCGCCACGCCGCAGATGCCGCTGCCCGCCAGCTTTTCAACGTTCTGCTGTGTAATACCGCCGATGGCAACGACCGGGATGGAGACGGCCCGGCAGATGGCCTTCAGCGTGTCGTAGCTCACGTCGTCGGCATCGTCCTTGGAGCCGGTCGGGAACACCGCGCCGACGCCAAGGTAGTCCGCGCCGTGCTTTTCGGCCAGGACGGCCTGTTCAACAGTCTGCGCCGACACGCCGAGGATCTTGTCGGGGCCGAGAATGGCGCGGACGTCCAGTGCCTCCATATCGCTCTGGCCGACATGAACGCCGTCAGCGTTCATCTCGCGGGCAATTTCCACGTTGTCATTCACAAGGAACGGCACGCCGCGTTCGCGGCAAAGCGCCTGCAATTCCTTCGCTTCTTCAAGGAATTTTTCCTCTTCCAGCGTTTTCTCCGCAGCTGCACCATCGTCACGCCGCCGTCCAGGCTCTCGCGCACAACGTCGATGAGCCTGCGGCCGTCCAGCCAATGGCGGTCGGTGACAGCGTAGAGCAGCAGGTCCTTTTTATCGCAGTTCATACTTTGCGCCCCCGTCCAGCGTTGCGCCGTCCATGTGGTAGATGGCGTCGATGATGCGGTTCCGGTAGGTGGAGTTGCCGTCGCCGTCCTGCATACGGCTCCAGCCGATCTCGCCCGCCAGGCCCATGGCGCAGACGGCAGCGGCGGCGGCCTCAAGCCGGTTGTCGGGGTTGGCGACGACGAAGCCGTCATCATGCCGGAGAGCTGACAGCCCGTGCCGGTGATCTTGCCCATCTCGGGGCGGCCATTGCGGATGACATAGCAGGTCTTGCCGTCGCTGACCAGGTCGATTGCCCCGGTCACAGCAACGATGGCCCCGCTCTTGGCGGCGAAATCTTTGACAAATGCAACGGCATTGTCCAGGTTTGCATCGGTCACAGCGTCGGCCACGTCGGCGTCCACGCCCTTGGTCGTGCCGCTGCCCAGCGCCAGCGTCTTGATCTCGGAAATATTCCCGCGGATAACGGTGAACTTGACCTTTTCCATCAGCTCCACGGCCGTGTTGGTGCGCAGTGCCGACGCGCCCGCGCCGACGGGATCCAGCAGCACGACATGGCCCAGGGCGTTGGCCTTGGCCCCGGCGCGGAACATCCCCGCGATGCTGCGCTGGTTCAGCGTGCCGATGTTGATGTTCAGCCCGCCGCAGATGGTGGTGATATCCTCGACATCCTCCGGCTCGTCGGACATGATGGGGCTGCCGCCGCAGGCCAGCAGGATGTTCGCCACATCATTGACGGTGACATAATTCGTGATGTTATGCACCAATGGCACGTTCTTCCGTACATTTTCAATACAGGTACCCAGCATACAAAAACACTCCTTGCAAGTAAAATGCGGATACGCCTGCAAAGACATATCCGCATAAAACTCACAAAGAGTGGTCGTGCGCGTATCTCCCTACGTTGGCATTATCCAAATCAGGTTACGGGTCAGGGCGATACAGCCCACTCTCAGCCCGCTTGACGCAAGCTCCCCTTTTGTACAAAATAGCATAGCACATTCCGTCGCACTTTGCAAGGGCCGTGCCTGTAAAATAACGCGAGCCGCCCGCTGCGCATGGCAGCAGGCGGCCCGCTTAGGTTCACACTGCGGTTACACCTTCCGCAGTGCCGCTGAAATCGGGGTCAGGGTGTTCCTCATGGCTGCACAGAGCCAGGGTCGCACCTCCGGGGCGCAGCTTTAGCTGCAAACTCAGGCTGCCTAGTCGCTCGCCCAGCAGATGCACCCGGAAGGAGGGAGTCCGGAGCACGCCAGCGGCGATAACACAGGGCAGCGCGGGTCGTCCACAGATGGCTTTGCACCAATGCCCCGTCCGGAAGGCAGCGTGCAGGTCTTGCCGCCGTAGTGCAGCACCAGTGCGTTTTCTTGCAGCTGCAGGGCCGTCAGGCCGGGAGCGTTGAGGCCCATCTGCACCGTCGCACAGCAAAGCTCGGTGTCGGGGGCCGCCAGGTTTTCCACAATCGGCAGCTGCATGGTGGATAACTTTTTCGTCAGTTCGGCATAAGCCGCAGGGTTTGCGGGCAGCGCAGCATCGGCCACGCCGGGCAGCAGGCAGTTCCAGAAGGCATCCAGAATCGTCTGCACGCCGCCCGCCAGGGGCTGGGTATCGGCCGTCGTCACAAGGAGCATATCCTGATCCGGCAGGCAGATGGCCAGCTGGCCGCCCATACCATACATAGACCATGCGTTATGGGTCAGCCGCCAGAACTGGTAGCCGTAGCCTTGGGCAAAATCCCAGCCGCCGCTGCCGCCGTTCTCGGCATTGTCGATTTGCCAGGCTGTGGCAGCCTGCAAATAGTCTTGGGGTAAAGCTGTTGGCCATCCCACTGCCCACCCTGCGCAACAAGACGGAGCAGCGCCAGCATATCCCGGGGGGTAGCCATCAGGCCGGACCCGCCCTGGCTTATGCCCATGGGATCCCGGATGCAATAGCTTTGCTCTGAAAAGCCGATGGCATCCAGTGCCTCACGGCGCAGCACATCCAGTAGGGGCGGCCCATCCGCTTTTCCACTAGGGCGCACAACGTATGGCTGCTGCTGGTATCATAGCAGAAGAAACTGCCCGGCTCGTGGTCGGTCCGCGCGGTGAAGAACGACCCCACCCAATCCTTAGTGGGCCGCCGTTTGTAGGTCGTGCCGTTGTACGGCGTTGCCATGCGCAGCATATCCGGATGGTCAGCCGTGCCAGCTCTGGGCTAGGGCCGCCCAGGGGAGCTTTTCGGCAAAGTGATCCACGATATGGTCGTCCAAATCGAGATACCCTTTGGCGCACATAACGCCGACAGCCAGCGACACAAGGCTTTCGTCTCGCTGTACATACGATGCAGCGTATCTTTTGTGAATGGTGCCGCGTACCCTTCGCAGATCAGCGCGTCATGCCGCATGACCAGCAGGCTGTGCAGCGCCACCCGACGCTGAGCCAGATAATCAAGCGTTTGGCTGAGGGCCGCACTGGACACGCCAACTTCCTCCGGCTTTGCTATGGAAACTGCATACAGCTCACCCTGTTTTGCCCACGGTTCTTCTCAAAGGCGATAAACGCCGGGTCGCCGGGCATGATGGGGTCGTACCCCTTGTTGAAAATCTCCACTTTGGGGAAGTCGTCGGTCAGCGCACCGGCCTGTTTGGCCTGCAGATACTCGGCGTAGGCCATCATGCAGACGCCGACGCCCTTCTGCTCGTCGTGGACCACATCCTCGGACAGGTAGTATTCCACGGTGCCGTTTCGGCGCAGGTTGCCCGCCGGGCCCAGGCCCGCACCCTTGCAGATGCCGTGCAGCTCGACCTTACCGTCGTGGACGGTGAACTGCCGCAGCTCGATGCCGACCAAAATCTTCTCCCCTGCCGCACGGTATTTCGGCTCGGCCAGCACGCCTAGGCGCGCGCCCTTCAGCAGGCTGTACGCCACCATCAGGGAACCGCTGGTCTCCAGGTAGTTTCCCTTCACATCGGGCAGGGCAGGCAGCTGGTAGAACAGGCCGCTGTCCGGCTCCTGCCAGCGCAACATGCCGTCGATGGCCTCTTTCCAGAGGGCGGCCAGCTCCTTTTGCAGGTCGGCGCGGCTGTCGGGCAGCATGGCGTAGATATCCGCCATCGCCATCAAATACCAGCCGATGGCCCGTGTCCAGAAATTTTGGGACAGGCCGGTCTTGGGGTCAGCCCAGAACACATCCTTTGTCTCGTTCCAGGCGTGGTAGTACAGACCCGTCTTTTCGTTGTAGAGATACTTGCGTGCGTTGCGGAATTGCAGCATGATGTCATCCAGCGTGGCCGCATCGCCAAACCGCAGGGCGTAAGCCGCATGGAACGGCAGACCCATGTACAGACCATCGAGCCAGACCTGGTTGGGGTAGATGCCCTTGTGCCAGAAACTGCCGCAGGGGGTGCGCGGCTGGTGGCGCAGCTGTTCTTCCAGCGTTTCAATGGCCTTGCGGTAGCGCGACTCGCCGGTCTCGTCATACAGGGTATACAGCGCGCAGCCCGCCGGAATGTAGTCCAGGTTGTATTCCTCGGCCACATAGCGGCGAATGGTACCGTCCGGCTCGATGTATCGCTCCATAAAGCTGTTCAGCACATCAAAGTAAAACGCATCACCGGTCGCCTGGTACAGCGCACGCAGGCCGATCAGCACGCAGCCATCCTCGTAGTTCCACATATTCCGGTCTGTCTTGCGGAATTGCTCTGCGTAGGCCCGCAGGTATCGTTCGTATAACATAGTAGGCTCCTAAGTAGAAGTAATATCAATCCCCGGCCTTGTCCCAGTGCGCAAAGGAGAACTCGCCCCGGTAGTTGGAGGCACTGTACTCGGGGTATTTTCCGGGTGATAGACCGGCCCATCGGGTGCGGGGCGGTCCTGGGTATAAATGTACATCTTGTGGGCATCCACAGGATGATTTCATCCGCGGTCGCCGGTCATGTTCAGCACCTCGGCGCACTGGTCGGGGTGGCCGTCGTCGGGGAAGAGCACGACCCGGTCGCCGTCACCGTCCAGCATGCCGCCGTACTTGACGTTGCCGTTGAGCAAAATCAGCTCGGTACCGTCGCCCTTCCAGTTGACAGGCGCCACAACATTACCGTTGGAGGAAGGCTCCATGTGCCAAATCTCATGGCCCTTGCAGTCGTACAGGTAGATGATGCCCTGGTTCTCCCAGTAGGTGGTGGTGGCAATCTGCAGACCGCGCATATTCGGGCAGTAGTTGGCTACGCTGATGCGCTGGCCGTGGCCGTTTATATCGGGCCAGGATGTGACCGTGCTTGTCCACGATCATGAAACCCTCCCAGCCGGAGACAATAGCCAGCAGCTCCTCATCGATATCAGGGTCAAACTTGCCAATGACGATTTCATCCGTGTGATCGGTGTCGATGGGCAGCTCCACTGCAATTTGCCGTCGCTGCTGATCATGTTGTAGCAGCTGAAAATTTCATCCTTGCCGTCGCCGTTGAAGTCGTAGGCATAGGGAAGTGGCCGGTGTTGTTGTGGGTGAACTTCCACAGCAGGTTGAAGTTCTCGTCGTTACACCACAGGCGGGCGTAACGGTCCTTGATGAGGGATATCGCTGGCATGCTCCTTGCCGGAGACGTTCACAATGCGGATAGCATCAACGTTCAGCCGGTCAAATGCGTGCTTCTGGAACTCGATGCCCAGAATCTCATCCGCCGGGTCGTCGTTGTAGGGCGTATCCATGCTGCGCAACGTCCAGGATCATAACCTTAATCTCGGGCAAAATGACCTCGTCGTAGCCATCGTTGTTGATATCGTAGATTTGGAACGGCAGGTCGCAGGTCGTGTCCTGGTTCACCGCCAGGGTCGAAGGCTCACCCACCTGCAACAGCACCTCGCCGGTCTCGACATTGACGGCTGTCAGGCAGCTGATGTTGCAGTAGCGCTCCTTGAACGCGCTTCTGGTGCTGTGCCATGACGAAATACCAGTCGTCGCCGCCCATCAGATGGCCGAAGCGAATCTGCCGCGACGCTCCGAAGTCCTTGAGGTCGATGACCTTGTACAGCTTGGGGCGGGGGTAGCGGCTGCGCTTTCGGCCAGGCGGGCCTGCTCGGCATCCTCGCACTCGACGATGCGGGCGGCCTCCTCCGGCGTGGTGGTGATGAGCACGTTCGTGTACTGGGTGGGCATAAAGGCCGCCAGCGCCACCTTGCCGTAGGTGTAGCGGTCGTCCTGCACAGTCAGCAGCTTTTCGCCGTTGATGGATCCGGTGAAGGTATTGCCCTTACAGGTCACGCGCATCGTGTAGTACTGGTCGCAGTTGTACTCGTAGGGGGCCTCGGCCAGCATCGTGCGCTCTTTTTTCTCGATGCGCCAGAACTGCACCTTGTTGTCATTCATAAAGAAGGCGTAGTGCATCAGCGACGTCTGGTAGCGGAACAGCACACCGGCTTCCTCATTGCTGCAAAGGGTGCGCAGTGTGACAGTGAAGGTGTAGTCCTGCCAGCGCTCCTCGCCGGTAGCCAGCACCGGGCAGACGCCGTGGGTCAGCGGATTGCGCACGCGGGTCTGCTCCATGTAGTGTACGCCGTCGGTGGCGGTGACGAGCCAGCTGGGGCCGCGATAGTTGCAGTTTGCGATGGGGTCATACCACTGCCCTCTGTAACCTGGCAGCGGGCTGTAATGATACTCACCCATTGCGGAATGTTCGCGGTCAAAGGGCAGCGGACCGATCGGGAAAGACTGGAAATCATCCTGAAATAAAATAACTGTATCTGCCATGGCAACCTCCTATTGATTTTCTCTAAAAAGCCGCAAATAAAGGCTTTTCATGCTCCTTTACTTGCGGCTGATGTTCAATTATGCCTGTGCTTCGTAGGCAGCCTGATACTCGTCGATCTTGGCAGCCCAACCGGAGACGCAATCCTGAGCGGTCATGTTGCCCATCAGAACGGCCTGGAAGTCAGCGGTCATATCGTCGGAGATGAAGGTGGAGAACTCAGTCAGCCAGTACGGGTTCTGGATCTGCTTGTAGTTTTCGTCCTCCAGGTAGCTGGCGTACAGCATCATCTCGGGGTCATTCTTGTACCAATCCTGCTCTTCAACGTCCTTGTTGCAGGGCACACGGCCGATAGCCTGGCACATGCCGCCCTCGCACTCGGCGTCCAGCAGCGTTCATCAGCCAAACAGCACCGGAGTAGTCGTGGTCGTCGCCCTGGTTGGTGATGCAATAGACGTTGGGCTGCAGACCGGAGGCGAAGTAGTGGCCCTCATCGTTGGCCAGCACACGGGCGGCTGCGAAGTTGCCCTCACCCAAGTTGGTCAGGTGGGTAGACTCGGAAGAAGAGTTGTGGATGATGTACATGGAAACGCCGGAACCGAACTCTGCAACGATCTGGGAGAAGTTGTTGTTGATGGAGTCGCCGGAGACTTCGTTGTTCTTGTAGAGGTTGGCGTAGGTGTCCAGGGCTTCGGCGAACTTGGCGTCGCCCAGGATGCACTTGCCGTTCTCGTCGAACCAGGAGCCGTCATAGCCCAGGCCGTCGGTGTAGGTCCACAGCCAAGCAACCAGGCTGTCGTAAGGGCGCACGCCGCGCAGAGAGTAGAAGTAAGAGGAGTTTGCGGGGTCAGCATACTTCTCGCAGTCCTCCAGGAACTCCTTCTGGGTAGCGGGCGGAGCATCGATGCCCTTCTCCTTGAACTTGGCGGTATTGTACCAGGCAACCTCCTGGTTGTATGCATAGGGGATGCCGTACAGCGTGCCGCCGCCGATGTTGCGCATACTGTCTACCATGCTGCTGTCGATCTTGTCGAGGGTCTCGATCTGGTCGAGGTAATCATCCAGCGGCAGCAGGGAATCCTGTGCGGTGAAGGTCGCCACGTTGGAGAAGCCCAGGCTGACGACGTCGGGCATCGTATCGGTGGAGACAGCCATCTGGAACTTCTCCTGGAAGTCGGCGAAGGAGAAGCTGGTGTACTTGATCTCGTACTTGTCCTGCTCGGCGTTGATTTTGTCGAAATAATCCTCAAAATAAGCGTCGGTCACAGGGTCAGCGGAGTGATACCAATACTCCAGGGTCTGTTTCTCGCCGGTGGGGCAGCCGCAGCGGTAGAGGTGCTTTCGGCAGTGCTCTCGGTCGAGGTCGAGGCGGCGGTGCTGGTGGCGGAGCTTCCGCCGCAGCCGGCCAGCAGGGTAGCGGCCATGGCAGCGCTCAGGACCGCAGCGGTGGTACGGGTTGCTTTCATTTGTGTTTTCCTCCTATAAATGAAATCTAATTCTTATCCCTTGACCGCACCGGAGGTCGCGCCGCCGGAGAGGTGCTTCTGGATGAAGGCAAAATTACAACAACGGGGATCAGTGCGATGACGCATCCGGCGGCGAGCTTGCCGTAGTCGGTGCCGTATTCGCCCTGGAAGACGTTCAGCGCCAGGGGCAGGGTGTACTTGGCTTTATCGGTGATGAACGCGGTGGCGTAGACGTAAACGTTCCACGCATTGATGAATGCGTATGCACCGGTGGCAACGATGCTGGGCAGCATGACCGGGATCAGGACGCGGAACACCGCCCCAGCAGGGTGCAGCCGTCCACTTGGGCGGCCTCTTCCAGTTCACGCGGGACTGAGCTGTAATAACCCATCATCATGAACATACAGAAGGAAGGTTCGTGCAGGTGCAGATCAGCACCAGGCTCCACAGGCTGTTGATGAGGTGCAGCTTGACCATCGTCTGGAACAGGGGATCATCAGGACGACGGCGGGCAGCATTTGGGTCGCCAGCATCAGCACGTAGATGAAGGTTTTGCCGTAGAAGCGGTAGCGGCTCATCGCGTAACCGGAGAGCAGGCTCAGCAGCGTGACCAGAACCGTGGTCAGTGTAGCAACGAAGGCGGTGTTGGCAACGTTGTTGCCAAAGCCCATCTTCTCAAACAGGTAAAGTAGTTGCTCAGCGTGGGATTGTCGGGCCAGTATTTGATGGGCAGGCTCAAAACCTCAACGCTGTCTTTCAGAGAGGTGTTGACGATCCAGTAGAAGGGGAACAGCGTCCCGATCAGGAAGAGGATCAGCGGCAGATACAAAGTCAGGCAACGCCACCCCAGATCTTTGCTTCACGTTTTGTCATGGGTTTGCCTCCTTAGTTGTCAGTCTGGCCCATTTTGCCAAATCGGATGTAGACGAACGCAACGACCATCATGATCAGCGTGGAGATAACTGCCAGCGCCGAGGCGTAGCCGTAATCATAGCTGCCGGTGAAGGTATTCATAATGTACAGCGCCAGCGTGGTGGTGCCGCGGTTCGGGCCGCCGTCCGTCAGGGAGACGATCAGGTCAACAGCGTTGAAGGTCCAAATCGCACGCAGCAGCGTGGTAAAGATGATGGTGTCTTTAATCATCGGCAGCGTAATGCGGAACAACGTGACCGCCGAGTTGGCACCGTCGATCTTGGCGGACTCGTACAGATCATCGGAGATACCGGACAGCGCCGACATATAGCTGATGGTGAAGAAGGATGCCGCGCCAGATGTTGGCAATGACGGCCGCGAGCATGGCGCTGCTGCCGTTGGAGAACCAGGAAATGTTCATTTCAATGATGCCCGCGCGGCGCAGCAGGTCATTGATGACGCCGTAGGTCTGGCCCAGCATCAGGTTCCAGATGATACCGACCATCAAACCGGCAACGGCCCAGGGCACCAGAGCCAGTGCGCGGATAACGCCGCGGCCCTTGAACTTGCGGGTCAGCAGCCATGCCAGCCAGAAACCCAGCACGGTCTGGAACACGACGCTCAGAATCACGTAGACGGCGGTGTTGCCCAGCGTCTTTACGAAGATCTGGTCTTTGGTGAAGACGGTCACAAAGTTTTCCAGGCCGATAAAGTGGCGGTCGTTGGGTTTCGTGACCTTGTAGGACTCTGTACTCATCATAAACACGTTGATGATGGGCCAGATCATAAAGCACATTACAAACGCCAGCATGGGTGCCAGTAGCAGGTACGGTGTTGCCAAGCGCCGATAGTGCATCATTGAACCTTTTTTGCTCAACTGCAATTCTGCTCCGTTGTTTTTGCTCATGGCTTTCTCCTTAGTGTTATTCAGCCGCTTTCAGCACAACCTTCATCAGGTTGCCGCTGTTGTGGCGCAGGGCCTCAAAGGCCTCGCCCGCCTGGTCCAGCGGGTATTCGGCGCTGACCAGTGCCTCCACATCGACCTTTGCCGCTTGCCAGGATGTCAATGACCTGCTCAAAGTCAGAGCTGTAAGCGTTGCGGCTGCCGAAAACGTTCAGTTCCTTTTTCAATAAGATAGAATGTACAAAGGTCGTCTCGCGCTTGCCGTTGCCGATCAGGATGATCTTGCTTCGGCGAAGGCGGCCTGGTCGATGCTGGTCAGGAAGGTTTCGGGTGCGCCGCAGCACTCTACGCAGACGTCGAAACCGTCACCGTTCGTGACCTTCTGGTTCAGGTCCTTCAATGCCTCGGGGTCCTTGCCGTTGGCCACGCCGTCCGCGCCCATCTGGGTCGCTTTTCCAGGCGGCCGTCCAGCAGGTCGGTCATGAGACCTCGGCGCCGATGGCCTTGGCACTGAGCATCGCAAACATACCGATAGGACCTGCGCCGACGATGAGGACTTTATCGCCCTTTTGCACATTACCGCGGGAGATGCCGTGGTGGCCGATGCAGAACGGCTCTACCAGCGCCAGCTGGCGTGCGGTCAGACCTTTGCCGGAGAAGATACGCTGAACCGGCATCGTGATGTACTCCTGGAAGGAGCCGTCGCGCTGGACGCCCATCGTTTGGTTGTCCGTACAGCAGTTTACGAAACCGCGACGGCAGGAGTAGCACTTGCCGCAGTTAAAGTAGGGGTTGCAGGTGACGATATCACCGGGCTTGGGCCCTTGTCATTTTCGGGGATATCCACGATGCGGGCGCTGAACTCATGGCCCGGCACACGGGGGTAGGTGGTGAACGGCTGGTTTCCGGTGTAGCTTGCCAGGTCAGCGCCGCAGATACCGCAATACATAACCTGCAGCAGGGCCTCACCTACCTTGGGGTGGGAATCTCTGCGTCCTGGCGTACACGAACCTTGAACGGCTCTTCAATCAATACCTGTTTCATATGGATTAGAACCTCCTCCACACTATTCACAGAAGTTGTTCTGCTTGGCCGATTTATTTTGTGCTTTATCATATCAGCCTTTTTGCGAAGTTCCAATACCAAAGCAGATATTGCCCCATAATGTCAATGTTATGGATTTTCTTGATTCTCTTTACAACGTCATTTTTATGTTACCATATTGTCATTCCACAAACTTTTGGGGGCTTTTTTGGTGAAAAATACCTTATCTGACCGTTTGAACTACTTAACTACCCTGGCCGAGGAGCAGAGTATTACCCGCGCGGCAGCGCGTCTGTTTATCTCCCAGCCTGCCCTGACGGCGTTTTTGAACCGCACCGAGGAGGAACTGGGCGTACGTCTGTTTGACCGCTCCACCACGCCCATCCGCATCACCAAGGCCGGGGCCTACTACCTGTCCGAGCTGGAAAAGATTTGTGTCATGCAGGACCGGCTGCACCAGGAGCTTTCGGATTTCCTCCAATGATCCGGAACTGCGGATCAACATCGGCATCGGGCGCAACCGCGGCAGCATCTGGCTTTCCTCTGTCATGCCGGAGTTGAACCGCCTCTACCCTGATATGCGGCTGACCATCTTTGAGGACCGCGACATCAATATGTTGGACAAGGTGCTCAACGGTGTGCTGGACATCGCCATCGTCGAGCTACGCCTACCATTCCTCGTTGCACTATCTGCGGCTGCCATCCGAGCAGTATATGTTCATCACCAGCTGCGAAAACCCACGGATGGCCGCCTACAGGGACGCCGCCTGCAGCCCGGAAGCGCCGCTGGATATCGACGCCGACTGGCTGGCGGACGATCTGTTCATCTGCCCCAGCGTCAAAGGCCGCATGAACCGCCAGACCCAGTGGATGTGCTCAACCTACAATTTCCAGCCCAAGCGCACGCTGTTTTGGCCAGCGGCATGACCGCCTACCGCATGGCCGTGAGCGGCATGGGGCTGACCTTCCAGAATTCCGCCTACTCGACCTTTGTCAAGACGAAGGAGCGGCCGCTGTTTATCATGCCGGGCGGCAAGGCGACCAGCACCACGTTTTTGCACTGTTCAAGGGCGAGCCAAGGCCCGGCCTGCAGCAAGATTTCATGCGGCTGCTGCACGACCGCATGAGCACCGCCATCTACGGCGAAGTCACCCCGATGGAGTATAAAGGTAAAATTTTGAACACATCCACCATCATTATATAAATTTTTCAGTAACAATTCAAAAGATTGCAAAGAACTCCTCATTTTCAAGCCGGGGACACCGGGTCAAAATGGGGAGTTTTAATGATTTTTCCTTATGTCAGTGCTTATCCCGCAGGCAGAGCAACCCGGTCAGCGCCAGCATCCCGGCGTAAGGCAGGATATCGGCAGCCATACCGGCCGCCCAACCCGCAGCGGTCAGGATGCCACTGTCCTTAAAATAGGTCACCAGCCAACCGGTCACACTGTTTTCGGCGGCGTTCCGGCAGAAGAGCAGCGCCGTGAAGAACGCCCCCAAAACAGGACGATGTGTCCCTTCAGGATCATATGCCGTTGGAAAAGTTCATGCGGGGCGCTCCTTTCCGGTGAAATTTTCATGATTTTATTGCATCGCCTTGGCGAAATCTTGGCAAGACCAGTCAAAGCTTTTGCCGAAATACGCTTGCACCCTGCCACGCACCGTGCTATGATGGGAGAAAGTGCAACGCGCGAAAGGGAAATTCGTGCAGGAAAAGCTGCCCGCCGAAAAGCAGCACACCGCAAAATAAAGGAGCGAAGTATCCATGGAGAAAAAGCATGAAAATACCGTATGGGTCCCCCATGCCGAGACCCTGCCCGAGGCAGGCCCCGGCGTGACCCGCCGCGTGCTGGCTACTATACAAAGGCCTGATGTGCGTGGAAAACACCTTTGAAAAAGGCGCAGTGGTGCGCTGCACAGCCACCACACCCAGATCACCTATGTCGTGTCGGGCCGTTTCCGCTTTACCATCGGCGGCGAAGTGCGCGAAGTGACCGCCGGGGACACGATGCTGAAAACCGACGGCATCATCCACGGCTGCAGGCCCTGGGCCCGGCGTCCTGCTGGACATCTTCACCCCCATGCGGGAGGATTTCGTCTGACCACCCGCAAAAGTCAGCCAAAAAATAAAGGCCCAATCAAAACCGGGCATCTGACAGTAAAGCAGGAAATTTTCTAAGGCATCGCCTCGCTTTGTTGGCGTGCGTGCCGCTGACAGGATATATCCTCCGACAAGGACCGCCAAGGCGGTCCCTTTGTCATTGGTGCTGCCATGGAACGATATAGGAAAACACCAACACCCCCAACGGGCTTTAGCTGCCCGTTGGGGGTGTTTACTCAGGTGGTTTTGGGTGTTGTTTTCAGGCAGAGCACTACTGCCAGCAAGCCGCTTAAAAGGCGGCCTGCCATCATCGGCAGTGCGTGTGCAGGGCTGAATTGCAGGGTAAATGCCAGAAAATCGCCGACACTGTAGGCGGCTACCACGGCATAGGCCGTGTTCAGTGTGATGCCGCGTTCCTCCAGCGTATCAAGACTCAGCAATGTGGGGATGCAGTTGGCGGAGGTCACAACCAGACCGGTGATGGAGGCAGGCTCCAGCTGCAGCCGTGCGGCCAGCCTGGCCAGCGGTGCGGTCAGCAGGCGCTGCACAAAGGCGAAAAACGGCAGGATCCCGGCAAGAAACGCACCGATACTGCATATGACCGGGTAGATTTCCGCCAAGGGGTCAGCCCCTCCAGCAGCACAATACCGGTCGTTTCCTGCAAAACGGAGATGCAAAAGCCGAACAGGGTCAGACCGCGCACGGCCAGAGATGCCGTTGAAGATCGGACCGATCGCACTGCTGCCGGATTTGAAAGCAGCAGCAACAGAACCGCGACAGCCAGCACAGGCCAGGTGTTGTGCAGCAGAACTGACAAGGGGATGCCGCACAGTGCCCCGGTAAGCAGGCAGCCCACCGGCAGGACCAGAAAACCGAGAAACAATCCGCGAACGGCGGCGGCTCGTTTGGTGCCTGTCAGCGGCCCAGCGCCAGCGGGATCGTACCGTTGATCGTGGAACCGAGAAAGGCCGCCACGATCAAACCGTTGTACAGCCCGGCAGCCGGTTCCTGTGCGATCTGCGCGGCCAGCACGGCACCGCCTGCATCGCAGCTCAAAACAGCGAGGCGAACAGGGAAGGGTCACAACCCACGGCGGAAAACACCGGCGTGATAACCGGGGCCAGATGGGTCCCCAGCCACGGTGCCAGCGCCATAAAGCCGGTCATGAGCAGCAGCAGATCCACCACGGCGGCGAAGCCCTGCCGGAAGGCGCTGCCTAACCCCAGCCGATCACCCAACAAGGTATCCGCAGCCCAGACAGAAAAATACAGCAGATATCCACGCCATCGCTCTTACGCGCGGCCCGGCGTGTCTTCACTGAAGGGCTGTTGACATAGTTTGCGCTCTTGGAGGAAACGAACTTCTCCATCGCGCGCTGCAGCGGGTGCTTGTTCCAGCGGTCCAGGTCATTCGTCAGCTGGCAGGCGGTCATCTGGAAGAAGGGCAGCCAGCACAGCGGGGTGATTTCCTCTGGCACATCCATAGGCACATACATAACATTGTGCTCGTCCTTGTAGTCGGCGCAGCGCGTCAGCAGGAAAACATTATCCGTCACGATCTGGGTACCCTCAAAGATGCGGTGGATGCGCTCCGTGCCCTCGCCGCCGTCGATCAGAAATACGCTGTAACGGGGTCATCTGGATGTTGGGACCGTGGATGTACTCCTCGACCTCGTAGACGGCGGTGGGGATGCTGACGGTCTCACCGAATTTCAGCGCACCCTCGCTTGCGGTGCCAAGGTTGGCACCCACGCCGCAGACATAGGCGTTGGTCATGCCGGACAGCTGACGGTAATGCTCTTTAATAAAGGAAGGGGTCTGTGCCTGTACGGCGGCATTGATGTCTGCGGCCTTCAGCAGCTGCTGCTTGACAGCCTCGCCTTCGGCAGCGGTCTTGATGCCCAGGCGGACAGCAGCCTCCACGGCAAACAGCATAAAGAAGAGTGCCAGCGTGGTGACGCCGCGGGTGACATAGGCGACCGTTTCGCGCCCGACACCGTAGTTGGCGACAACATCGCACACCTTGCCCAGATCGCTGTTGACGTCGCCGGTCAGGCCGATGCAGCGGCGGCCCTTTGCCTCGATGACCTTGATGGCGTCCAGCGCGTTCAGGCTGTAGCCGCTTTGGCTGACAACAACGACCATATCCGTCTCGCCGAAATCATTCTCGCTGGATACAAAATGAAACGGGGTGACGATCTTGACCTCGCACTTCAGGTGGCGGCGGATAAACTGCCGTGCGCAGAGTGAGCCGTTGGAGGAAGAACCGCACGCAACGATCCAGATGTTCTTGTAGCCGCCGTTTACATACTCATCCACAAGGGGCTTTGTCAGTGCGGCGCTGTCGGCGACATTGTTGCGGATAAACTCCGGGCAGTCGGCAATGTAGTCCAGCATAGTCTTTTGTGTTCCATAAAGCAGTCTCCTTCACATTTTGTCTAAATTTTTAACGCTCACTTTGTGTAAAACGTTAAAATCTTCGAAGTCCCGAACTCTATTGACATTATACCACAATTTTGGTATATTGTCATTACAATATTACAAAGATTTTAGAAAAATTTCTAAAAATTACGAAAAAATCTAAAAATCTTTGCAGCATATTACAAGGAGGAAAAACTTATGCCTGACATTTTGATGACAAGAATCGATAATCGCTTAGTACACGGGCAGGTCGGCGTGGCGTGGACCACCGCTTTACCGGGCGTCAACCTTATTGTTGTGGCAGATGATCTGGCTGCTGCCGACCCGCTGCAGCAAAGCCTGATGACCGCCACCGCGAAAAGTTCCGGCTGCGGCATCCGGTTCTTTACGCTGGACAAGACCATTGCAGTCATTCACAAGGCATCCGCCAGCCAGCACATCTTCCTGGTCGTGCGCAACCCGCAGAGCGCCCGTAAGCTGGTGGAGGGCGGCGTTCCCATTGATAAGCTGTGCATCGGCAATATGCATGTCGGCCCCGGCAAGGAAGTGACCGGCGATGTGCACGTTTATATGGATGAGAAGGATAAGGAAGACCTTCGCGCCATCCGTGCCAAGGGTGTGGATGTCTACATCCAGATCGCACCCGGCGACCACAAGCTGGACTTCGATAAGTAACCCATGGTTCCGGCTCTGCAGGCGGTCTGCAGAGCAAAAAATATATTTTATAAAGATGAGAGAACATCTATGCAAATCACACTCGTGCAAGGTTTGCTGATTGCGCTGCTCGTTTTCATCTGCGCATCGACAAACACATGGAAACCTTTATGTGGTTCCGCCCGCTGGTCGTAGCGTTCTTCACCGGCATCATCCTCGGTGATGTACAGCTCGGTATGCAGGCAGGTGCCGTTGCGGAGCTTTCCTACCTGGGTCTGCTGACCGTTGGCGGCACCGTGCCGCCGGATCCCCTGTTTGCCGGTCTGATGACCACCGTGCTGGCGTACACCACCGGCTGCGATGTCAACACTGCACTGGGTCTTGCGGTTCCGTTCGCGCTGATCGGCCAGTGGATCAACACCGGCACCAACACCTTCTACGCCGGCTTCCTGCCGAAGGTTGACAAATGCGCTGCCGCCGGTGACGAAAAGGCATTGCCAAGGTAATGTATACCGGCTGGATCCTGTATGCCGCCATGTTTGCCCTTGCCGCGTTCCTGTCCACCTACGCATTGCAGAGCGGTATTTCCGCTTTTGTGGCAGCCTTCCCCAATGGCTTGTCCACGGCTTTGAAGTTGCCGGTGGTCTGATGCCGGCTGTCGGCCTTGCCCTGCTGCTGGTCGTTATGCTCAAGAAGGAAAACGCAGCCTATCTGCTTGCTGGTTTTGTCATCATGGTCATTACCAACTGCCAGCACATCCTGCCCATTGCTGTTATTGCGGGCTGCATCGCTTATGTCAATTTCACCCGCGATCTGGAGACTGCCAAGCTGACGGCTGCATCCGCTGCAACTGCCGCCCAGGAAGGAGATTTTGAAGATGGCATCTAATAAGATTACCAAAAAGACCTCAACGAAATGGCCGTCCGTTCTATGGCGGAGCAGTGCTGCTTCAGCTTTGAGCGTATGCAGGCCGTAGGCTTCTGCTACGGCATGACCAAGTGCTTCCGTAAGATCCACGGCGACAACAATGAGGAAATGGCCGCCGCGATGGAAAACAACCTCGACTTCATCAACACCGAGCCGCACATGGCCGCAATCCTGCAGGGCCTGATCGTCTCCATGGAGGAGGCAGGTCAGGATCGTGAGATGATCCACAGCCTTAAAACCGGTCTGTTCGGACCTCTGGCAGGTTTGGGCGACGCCATCTGGTGGTACACCGCCATGCCCATCATTGCCTCTATCTGCTGCTCTCTGGCAACGCAGAACAATGTTCTGGGCCCCATCTTCTACATCCTGTTCTGGGCACTGACCGCTATCTTCAGCCGCATCTGGTTCGTGCGTCTGGGCTACAATGCCGGTGTAAGCTCCATCAAGTTCATCGGCGATAACGCCGCTTATATCAGCAAGGCTGCCGGTATTCTGGGCGTTATGGTCGTCGGCGGACTGATCCCCAGCTATGTATCCTTTGCTTTCCCCGAAACGCTTGTCATCTCCAGCGTTTCCGTGCAGGGCATCTTTGATTCCATCATGCCCAACATTCTGCCGCTGGGCTTTGTGTTCCTGCTCTACTGGCTGTTCAAGAAGAAGAATGTCAACACCATGAAGCTGATCCTGTTGGTCATTGCTTTGTCGGTTGCACTGTCCTTCCTGGGCATCATGTAAGTTTTACCGCGGCGGCTCGCGACGGTTCAGCATTCCCCCATGAGCCGCCTTTTTTGCAGACTATATTGTCATGACATAATTACAAATGGAGGCTATTGTACCTATGAGCATGGTAAACTTTGACGAAAACCTGATCATTGCCAACGGCGCCAAGATCTACGATCAGCGCGCCAAGATCGAGGCGATCGCGGATTCGATTGTGGATAACGGGTTTGACCTGCTGCTGTTCACCAGCAGCGGCGGTTCTCAGGCGATGCTGGATCCGTTCGCCTTCTACATCCGCCATATGTCCCGTCTGCCGGTCGAAAATGTACTGTCCGCCAACCTGATGACCGGTGACTGCAACCGCATCACCGATAAGACCGTGGCGTTCCTGACCTCGAAGTCCGGCGACACCGCCGAGACCGTAAAGGCAGCCAACTGGCTGAAAGAGCAGGGCGTGCGCCTGTTTGCCGCCGTCGGCAAGGAGAACTCCACGCTGGAATCCATCTGCGATGACACCATCGTCTACGGCGAGGGCCGCCCGCAGGAGTTGGTGTTCTACCTTCTGATCGGCCGTATCCTGTACCGCAGCGGTAGCTTTGATGCCTACCCCGCTTTGCGGATGAGCTGAAGAACCTTGCCTTTGCGCTGGCACAGGTGCGCAAGCAGGCAGATGCCAAGTGCCTGAAATATGCGCAGGATTACTGCAAGGAGCCGTATAACATCTGGATCGGCAGCGGCGATCTGTGGCCCACCGCCTACAGCTACAGTATGTGCGTGCTGGAGGAAAGCCAGTGGATCCGCACCAAGAGCGTTTCCAGCCCGGAATTTTTCCACGGCACGCTGGAGCTGCTGGAGGACGATGTCTGCACCACGCTGCTGCTGATCGAGGGCCCCACCCGTGCACAGGACGAGCGCGTAAAGGCGTTTGCCGCCCGCCATACCAAAAAGCTGACCTGCTTTGACACGAAGGAGTATGCACTGCCCGGCATCAGCGATGAGTTCCGCCCGCTGCTCAGCCCCGTTGTCATGGCGGCCGTTCTGCAGCGCATCAGCAAGAACATTGAGGTCATCACGGATCATTCTCTGGATATCCGCCGCTATTACAGAAAAGAGAGCTATTGAGTATGAAACTGATTGCATTAGGGGATAACGTAATAGACTATTACCACAACACACAGGAGTGCTTCCCCGGCGGCAATGCGGTAAACGTCGCAGTTCATGCTGCGCGGCTGGGGGCACAGGCCGAGTATCTCGGCTCCCTTGGCGATGACAAGATGGCACATATTGTGGAGAAAGCACTCCGGGAAAACGGCGTGGACATCAGCCATTGCCCTGTTTTACCGGGGCGCACCACCAAGGTGTGCAGCTATGATGTAGTCAATGGGGAGCGCAGCTTTATCGAGGTCATCACCGGGGAAAGCTGGACCGGCCCGCTGCAGATCGGTGCGCGGGAGCTGGACGAGCTGAAAACCGCCGATCTGATCGTCAGCAGCTGCAACGCCAAAATGCCCGAACAGATGGCGGCTGTGCAGGCGCTGCCCGCTGTGTTCGCCTATGACTTCGGCGAAAAGGAGAAGTACCGCACCGATGCCTACTATGACGAGGTTTGCCACGGCATAGATCTGGCGATGCTTTCCTGCAAGCCGATGGACAAGGCCGCTTTTGCGGAATTGTGCGCGCCGCTGCACCGTCGCGGCGTGGTGCATGTTCTGGCCACAATGGGCGCAGCCGGGCAAATGTTGTCTGTACAAGGGAAAATCGTGGAAAAGACTACCCAAATGGTAGAGGCAAGTGATACAATGGGGGCAGGAGATTCTTTCCTTGCTGCCTTCCTCTGCTCGCTGTATACTGCGGGGTGGCAAAAGGCAAAGCCCATGCCGGAGCAGGCGCTTCTGGCTGCACTGGCTGCCGGGCAGCAGGTCTCGGCACGCAACTGTATGGCACAGGGCGGCTTTGGCTGTAAAGCGGAAATCTCCCCAGACGGCACCGAATAACAAGAAGGAGATTTCCTATCATGATCGAACTGAACGGAATACAGCTTGACAAAACCAGCGCAGTTCCTCTGTACGAACAGCTGCGTAAGGCATTGCTGGAGGCTATCACCAGCGGGAAGCTGTCGGCAGGGACAAAATTGCCGACGGAGGAGGAGTTGTGCGCCCAGTTCGGCATTTCACGCCCTGTTGCACGGCAGGCTTACAATATGCTGATCGAAGACGGCTTCGTGGAACGTATGCGGGGGCGCGGCACCTTTGTGCGCAGCCCTGATACCCGCGGACGCTTTCTGAACAAGCAGCTGAGCTTTGCCGCCGAGATGGGTGTTTTGAATCTGGAGCACCGTACCGAGGTGCTGCGTGCAGAGTGGGTAAGCTATACCCGGAGCTTTTGCACGGCTCAAGCTCGAACGCGGGGATCGCTGCTACCATCTTGTGCGTATGCGCTACGCCAGCGGAAAGCCCTTTGTTCTCGTGGAAAACTATGTGCCGGAATCTGTGTTTCCCGGTATTGATGCCTACGACTTCGCCCAGCGCTCGCTGTACGATGTCTTTGAAACCGTCTATCACGAGAAGATCGTTAAATCGCGCCGTGTGCTGATGGCGCAGACCGCCAACGTCGAATTTGCCAACCTGTTCGGCGTACACCGCGGTTCCCCCGTGCTGTATGTCGAAAACGTGGTCATGGACCAAAACGACCGTCCGATCGACCTCAGCAAAGAGTATCTGGACGGCGTTACCCAGAAATTTGAATTTGAAGTTGTCAACCAATAAGCCGGGACTGTGCGCCCGATTTTGCTAAAGGAGTGTAGTTTGCTATGGTAGGTGTAGTTGTGACCGGACATGGCGGCTTTGCCGCCGGTATGGCTGCCAATGTAAAAATGCTGGCAGGCAGTGATGCGGAACTAAAGGCCGTGGATTTTGCCGACGGCATGGATGTGGAAGTGTTTGAAAAGCAGCTGGCAGAAGCAATCGACAGCTATGCAGACTGCGAGGCCGTTCTGGTGCTGGCAGACATTGCCGGCGGTACGCCGTACAACCGCGCAGCGGGGCTTTCCATGACCCGCCCCAAGGTGCGTGTGATTTCCGGGCTGAACAGCAGTATGCTGATGGACCTGTGCATGCGCAACATCACCGGTGACGAATGCCCCGATGTGGATGCACTGGCCGCCGACATTATGCAGACCGGGCACGAGAACATCGGCAAGTTTGTGCTGGAGGTTCCCGCCCAGCCGCAGGAGGACGAGGACGGTATCTGAAGGGAGAAACGCCATGAAGCCGATCAAGGCAGTCATCTTTGATATGGACGGCGTGCTGATCGACAGTGAACCGGTCTACCTGCACCATCAGTATGCACATCTGAAGCCGTCCTACCCGTGGATCACCCTGGAAAGTATGTACCCGTTGGTGGGCATTTCCGGGCAGGAATATATGCCCTTTATGGCCAAGCTTTGCCGCCGTACCGACGATGCCGCATTCCGGCAGGAAATGGACGCCATGAACGCCGGTTGCCAGGTGTATTACCCGGATATTCTGCGCAAAGAGGTTCGCCCGCTGCTGCATGAATTAAAGCAAATGGGGCTGCAGGTAGCCCTTGCAAGCAGCAGCAGCCGGGAATGTATTGAGCAGGTCCTGACACAGTGCAAAATCCGGGAGTTGTTTGACTGTATCGTCAGCGGTCACGAATTTACCCACAGCAAGCCGGATCCTGAAATTTACCGTTTCACCATGGACAAGCTGAAACGCAGGCCGGAGGAGTGCCTGATCGTGGAGGACTCCACCTACGGTGTGCAGGCAGGTACGGCGTCAGGCGGCGTTGTGGCTGCCCTGCGGGACGAAAGATTCCCGTTTGACCAGCGTGCGGCGCAGCTGCATATCGACAGCCTTGCCGAGCTGCCTGCGCTGGCGGCGTGCGGCGGAAAAAGGATACGCGCCGCCTTCTTTGATGTGGACGGTACCCTGATTACCGTGGGCGGGCATCGGATGCCGCCCAGTGTAGCCCCGGCACTGCAGGCTTTACAGCGCAGCGGCGTGCAGGTATTTCTGTGTACCGGCCGCCATGCGCTGGAAATCGAGGAAGAAAACATGCTGCCCGGGATCACGGTTGACGGTGCTGTTTATATGAACGGCCAGCTCTGTGAGCTGCAGGGTCAGATCGTGCGGGAAACACCCATTCCCGCCGGGGATTTGTCGGCATTGAAGCAGTTTTTGCAGAAAAAGAACTGCAGCTGCATCTTCTTGAAAAGACAGGATGTACGCTAACTGCGTGGACTCCCGCATGGAGATTGAGCAGGCAAAAATCGGCACCGCCGTGCCGGCTGTGCGTGACATCTCCGATTTGGAAAACCGCCGCATATATCAGGTCATCCCTTCGTGAACGAGGAGGAGGAAGAAGAACTGCTGCGGCAGATGCCCCACTGCCGGACAAAGCGCTGGGGATGCTGTGGTGGATCTGATGAGCCGAACCGGCGGCAAGGAAAACGGCATCCGTGCCCTGTGTGCGGCAATCGGTATCACCCCGGAGGAAACCATTGCCTTTGGAGATGCCGAAAACGATTTGGAAATGCTGCAGCTGGCCGGTATCGGCGTGGCAATGGGTAATGCTCTGCCGCAGGTGCGCGCCTGTGCCGATATGGTCACAGACACCGTGGAAAATGACGGCATCGCCCATGCACTCCGAAGATTAAAACTGATTGAGTAACCACACAACGAGGAGCGGTTTCCCGCAAGAGAAGCTCCTCGTTTTCCAAAAAGGGCAGTGTTCTATGATGAAAGAAAAAGCGCAGACCCTTGTAACGGATCAGCTGTATAATCTGGTCGCAGGGTTTCTGTATGCCCTGAGCATCTGCTATTTTGCCAAGGGCGCCGACTTTGCACCCGGCGGGCTGTCGGGTCTGGCCTTGTTGGGCAACTATCTGTGGGGGTTCCCCATCGGCATCACAACGCTGGTGCTGAATGTGCCCCTGGTTCTGCTTGGTTTCCGCTTTGTGGGACGCGCCTTTCTGGGAAAAACGGTCATCAGTATGCTGTGGTGTACCTTTTTTCAGGATGTTGTCTTTGCAGACCAGCCCGGCTACGGCGGCGATCCGCTGCTGGCGGCACTGTTTGCGGGTATCACATGGGGCGGCGCGTTGGCGCTTTTGTATATGCGGGGATCGTCCAGCGGCGGCACCGATTTTGACGATGTCGATCAAGGTGCTGCGCCCGCATCTGTCGGTCGGTGTTGTGACCGGTGCGATAGACCTTGTGGTCATCCTGTTGGGGTGGCCTGTGTTTGGTTCTGTCGATGCCGTTTTGTACGGTCTTGTCACAACGGCGGTCACATCGCTGGTTATCGATAAAATTATGTACGGCAGCAATGCCAAAATGCTGACGATCACCAAGGGGCAGGAAATTGCGGACGAAATTTCCCGCCAATGTGAGCGCGGCTCAACGATGGTCAAAGCGGTGGGCACATACACCGGCACGGAGCGGCAGATGCTGCTCTGCGTCTGTGCCAGACCGCAGGTGTACCGCATCCGGGTGGCGGCTTACCGCATTGACCCCGGCTGTATGGTCATGGTGACAGAAACCGGCGAGGTCTACGGCGAAGGCTTCATCGACCCCGGCAAGACAGCATCGTTTTTGTAAAGGCTGCTGCCGCCACGAAAAGAAAGGAAAGATTTGTTATGAATCCTATTACGCCTGCCGAACTGGCAGCTTATTTTGACCACACCCAGCTGCGCGCTTATGCGCAGCGCAAGGATTTTGAAAAGCTCTGTGCAGAGGCTCGTGAGTACGGCTTTGCCATGGTGGCCATCAACCCGGCTCCGGTTTCTCTGTGCAAGGAACTGTTGGCGGGAACATCGGTCCATGTAGGGGCAGCGATTGGTTTCCCCTTGGGGCAGAGTACGCCCCAGGTCAAGAAATATGAAGCCGTAGATGCGATCGCCAATGGCGCGGATGAAATAGATTATGTCATCAACATTACGCAGCTGAAAAAAACTACGATTTCATTGAGCATGAGATGGCCGGCATTGTAGAAGAATGCCGCCGTGCAGGGGCGATCTCGAAGGTGATCTTTGAGAACTGCTACCTGACCGAAAGCGTGCACTGTGTTCCATCGCGCGGGAGGTTCGCCCGGATTTCATAAAGACGTCTACGGGCTTTGGCACCGGCGGCGCAACCTTTGAGGATGTGGCGCTGATGAAAAAATGCGTCGGCGATGAGGTAAAGATCAAGGCGGCCGGCGGCATCCGCACTTTGGATACCGCTTTGCGTATGATCGAGCTTGGCGTATCCCGCATCGGCTCCACAGCCAGCGTCAGCATTGTAGAAGAACTGAAACACCGGTTATAAAAAGCGCCGGGGATGATCGGAACGGTCTGAACTGCAGAAAGCAAATAAGCACCACTAAGTTTAACTTGGTGGTGCTTATTGTTTTATTGGCTTTCTTTTTTGGTTTTATAACATTCTGTAATGTGATCCGGCAGCGTCATATTTTTCAGGTGATACCGCGTAAGTACTTTGCAGCAATCGTCAAGGCCTGGAACAGCCGGTTTCCCAGCTGAAACAGGAACATTTCTAACTCCCAGAACCAGAAAAGCCCCGGCCTTTTCTGGCCGAGGCTTGATGGTTGCGGAGCAGAATGTGATCTGTTTGCTTCCGCTGACAGGGAGGGCAATCCATAGCTTAGGGCTCCACCCGCACCGTCAGGCGGGAGGCGTGCAACCCACCGTGGTATACCCGGTTATGGGCCACCACGGTCCGGGCGGAAGCAAAACCTTCCCGGGTGTTGCTGTTGGGAAGATGAAATTTGGCGCTAGAGGTGACAGTCACCCGAATGCGGTGGCCTTCCGGAAGCAATTGGACAACTTGGTGGTGCGGATCTTCAGGCAGACGATCTCGCCTTCCTGCAAAAACTCCGACCGGGCAAAGCCATTACGGTATCGGGCGCTGAGCAGGCCATCCGCCAGTTTGATGGACCGGCCGTTCTCATCCACGTCGGTAACACGCACCACAAAGTCGGTATCCGGCGCGTCAGAAGAAATATACAACTCCGCCGTCATATCACCGGTCAGAACCAGGTTTTCCTTCAGCACAGGGAGGTGTAGCACAGCAGGTCCTGACGCAGTTCCTCCGGGTGTAGTCCTCTGGCACTTCGATCTCGTTCTCCGACATATCGATGATGTGCTGGGACGGATTTTCGGGGTCATAGGCGTAACCGTCGCGTTCTCCCGCTCCGGCTTGGCAAAGTCAGCCGCCCGTCCCCGGCAGAGGTGTTGGCATGGCCGTCACTATCCAGATACAGGTGGGTGACCCGGGTCTCGGCACTGGCCAGTTTTCGGCGGTCTTCCATACCTGGCCCAGGGTGTAGTATTCTACCGGGGCAGTCTGGTCGATGCCGTTGTCCACTTCCTTGAGGTGATGCTCAAACCATCGGAATACAGCCAGTCCAGATCAAAGCGCAGCGCCTGGCTGCCGAAGGATACCCCGTGCATGTCGTACTTACTATTGCCGCTGTGCTGCCAGGGTCCCGAATGACCTTGCGCATGCCCCGAGGGAAGTCATGGACCAGTTCCAGGGCTTCGGTGGTACCCATGCCGTTGTCGTCAAACCAGCCGGACTGAATCAGCGC
>SCPO01001244.1_pt1 | contig 33738 bp, 43 predicted proteins | sample 6106821 | NCBI WGS metagenome assembly SCPO01 (sample SAMN10720448, study PRJNA508395) | human gut metagenome | isolation source: Participant 2 stool, 0 month | host: Homo sapiens | collected 2017 | reverse complement strand
ACCCGCGACCCCACCTTGGCAAGGTGGTGCCACCACTGAGCCACTCGCGCATTGATATTTTCACATATACCTTCAAAACCACATATTGAACAACCAGAATCCACAACCGTTTTCCCTAAACCTTCTGGTCAAGCCCTCGACCGATTAGTATCAGTCAGCTCCATGCATTGCTGCACTTCCACCTCTGCCCTATCTACCTCGTCGTCTTCAAGGGGTCTTACTTCTTTCGATGGGATATCTCATCTTGAGGGGGCTTCACGCTTAGATGCCTTCAGCGTTTATCCCTTCCCGGCTTGGCTACTCGGCCGTACACTTGGCAGTGTAACCGATACACCAGCGGCCAGTCCACCCCGGTCCTCTCGTACTAAGGACTCCTCTCAAATATCCTACGCCTACGCCGGATAGGGACCGAACTGTCTCACGACGTTCTGAACCCAGCTCGCGTACCGCTTTAATGGGCGAACAGCCCAACCCTTGGGACCTGCTACAGCCCAGGATGCGATGAGCCGACATCGAGGTGCCAAACCACTCCGTCGATGTGAACTCTTGGGTGATAAGCCTGTTATCCCCAGGGTAGCTTTTATCCGTTGAGCGATGGCAATCCCACTTTCATACCACCGGATCACTAAGTCCTACTTTCGTACCTGCTCCACCCGTCGGTGTCGCAGTCAAGCTCCCTTATGCCTTTGCACTCTTCTAATGGTTTCCAACCATTATGGGGAACCTCTGAGCGCCTCCGATACCCTTTCGGAGGCGACCGCCCCAGTCAAACTCCCGCCTGACATTGTCCCCAGCCGGGTCACGGCTGCAGGTTAGAAATCAATACCGCAAGGGTAGTATCCCAACAGCGACTCCTACAAACTGGCGTCCATATTCTCAGTCTCCCACCTATCCTGTACATGCAATACCGAACCCCAGTATCAAGCTAGAGTAAAGCTCCATGGGGTCTTTCCGTCCTGGCGCAGGTAACCAGCATCTTCACTGGTATTTCAATTTCACCGGGTGCATTGTCGAGACAGCGCTCAAATCATTACGCCTTTCGTGCGGGTCGGAACTTACCCGACAAGGAATTTCGCTACCTTAGGACCGTTATAGTTACGGCCGCCGTTTACTGGGGCTTCAATTCAAAGCTTCGCTTGCGCTAACCTCTCCTCTTAACCTTCCAGCACCGGGCAGGCGTCAGCCCATATACCTTACGGTTTTGCATAGACCTGTGTTTTTGCTAAACAGTTGCTTGAGCCTATTCTCTGCGGCCTGGTTTCCCAGGCACCCTTTCTCCCGAAGTTACAGGGTCATTTTGCCGAGTTCCTTAACAATGCTTCTCCCGCCGGCCTTAGGATTCTCTCCTCATCTACCTGTGTCGGTTTACGGTACGGGCACGTATCACACAATAGCGGCTTTTCTTGACAGCTGGAATCGCACACTTCGCTACTTAAATTCGCTCCGCATCACAGCTTCGCATTGTCAACGGATTTGCCAGTCTTGTACTGCTACCCTGCTTGCCCCGGTCTTTCCATTCCCGGGATGTGCTGTCCTTCTGTGTCCCCACAGTTCTGATGATACGCGGTACAGGAATCTCAACCTGTTGTCCATCGGCTACGCATTTTCTGCCTCTCCTTAGGCCCCGACTTACCCAGGGCAGATCAGCTTTACTCTGGAAACCTTGGATATTCGGCCTGGAGGATTCCCACCTCCATCTCATTCCGGCATTCTCTCTTCTTATAGTCCACAGCTCCTTACGGTACTGCTTCATTCCTTTAAGAATGCTCCTCTACCAATGTATTTCTACATTCCTAAGCTTCGGTGTTGTGTTTCAGCCCCGGACATTTTCGGCGCAGGACCTCTCGACTAGTGAGCTATTACGCACTCTTTGAATGTGTGGCTGCTTCTAAGCCAACATCCTAGTTGTCTCTGAAATCCCACATCCTTTTCCACTTAACACACACTTTGGGACCTTAGCTGTAGGTCTGGGCTCTTTCCCTTTTGACTGCCCAACTTATCTCGTGCAGTCTGACTCCCGTACATCATTTATGCGGCATTCGGAGTTTGATATCCTTGGTGCTTTGACGCCCCCTTTAGGAATTCAGTGCCTCTACTCATAAACTAATACGAGGCTAGCCCTAAAGCTATTTCGAGGAGAACCAGCTATCTCCGGGTTCGATTAATTTCTCCCCTATCCACACCTCATTCCCACCCTTTTCAACGGATGTGGATCCGGTCCTCCACGGAATTTTACTTCCGCTTCAACCTGGACATGGATAGGTCACCCGGTTCGGGTCTGCCTGCGCTGACTTTACGCCCATTTGAGACTTGGTTTCCCTTCGGCTCCACGGCTTTACCGCTTAACCTTGCCAGCGCGGCAACTCGCCGGACCGTTCTACAAAAGTACGCGGTCGCACCTTAACGTGCTCCCACAGCTTGTAAAACACAGGGTTTCAGGTTCTTTCACCTCCGGGGTCCTTTTCACCTTTCCTTCACAGTACTATGCGCTATCGGTCACTAAGGAGTATTTAGCCTTGGAGGGTGGTCCCTCCCACTTCCCGCAGGGTTCGTGTCCGCGGTACTCTGGATCCCGCTGCCTATCGCTTTCATGTACGAGGCTCTCACTCTCTCTGGCCGGGCTTCCCAGCCCGTTCCATTAACGAATCAGCTCACTTATGCAGTCCGTAACCCCAGCATGCACGCACGCTGGTTTAGGCTCCTCCGGTTTCGCTCGCCGCTACTCCCGGAATCGATGTTTCTTTCTTTTCCTCCGGCTACTTAGATGTTTCAGTTCACCGGGTTCCCTCCGCACAGCTATGGATTCACTGTACGGTGACTGAGGGTTGCTCAGCCGGGTTTCCCCATTCAGATATCTCCGGATCAATGGATATTTGCCTCCCCGAAGCTTTCGCAGCTTATCACGTCTTTCATCGGCTCTTAGTGCCAAGGCATCCACCCTGCGCTCTTTATAGCTTGACCAAACGATGTTCACCTGCGGGTGCGGGCTACTTATCTTTAGGATGCATAGCGTTGCATCCCGGTTCTAGGTTTACAAATTTGTTGTTTGTTTCCATACAATCTTTCTCATGTATGGCCTCGGATGTCTTGATATTCGATTGAATATTCAATTCTTTTTGTTCAATATGCGGTTTTCAAGGTACATGTGCGCCTCGCATTCTCATGCTTGGCGAGTGGAGATGGAGAGATTCGAACTCTTGACCCCCTGCTTGCAAGGCAGGTGCTCTCCCAACCGAGCTGCTACACTTCACAATAATCTGGCACTCACCTGCTCTCCATGCCGTCCCAGCATAGTACCATCGGCCGCTTAGGTCTTTAACCATCGTGGATGGGAAGGTCCCGAGCGCATCAGCACCAGAAATGCAGTTTTCTTTAACAAGTCTCCCCTGTTGAAACTAAACAGTATATAAAACCCTTACTTCATTCTTTCCAGAAAGGAGTGATCCAGCCGCACCTTCCGATACGGTTACCTTGTTACGACTTCACCCCAGTTATCAGACCTGCCTTCGGCGGCTCCTCCTTGCGGTTGAGTCACTGACTTCGGGCGTTACTGACTCCCATGGTGTGACGGGCGGTGTGTACAAGACCCGGGAACGTATTCACCGCGGCATTCTGATCCGCGATTACTAGCGATTCCAGCTTCGTGCAGTCGAGGTTGCAGACTACAGTCCGAACTGGGACGTTATTTTTGAGATTCGCTCCCCCTCGCAGGCTCGCTTCTCTTTGTTTACGCCATTGTAGCACGTGTGTAGCCCAAATCATAAGGGGCATGATGATTTGACGTCATCCCCACCTTCCTCCAGGTTATCCCTGGCAGTCTCCCTAGAGTGCCCATCTTACTGCTGGCTACTAAGGATAAGGGTTGCGCTCGTTGCGGGACTTAACCCAACATCTCACGACACGAGCTGACGACAACCATGCACCACCTGTCTCCCCTGTCCCGAAGGAAAGGACACATTACTGTCCGGTCAGGGGGATGTCAAGACTTGGTAAGGTTCTTCGCGTTGCTTCGAATTAAACCACATGCTCCACCGCTTGTGCGGGTCCCCGTCAATTCCTTTGAGTTTCATTCTTGCGAACGTACTCCCCAGGTGGAATGCTTATTGCGTTTGCGGCGGCACCGAAGGGCTTTGCCCTCCAACACCTAGCATTCATCGTTTACGGCGTGGACTACCAGGGTATCTAATCCTGTTTGCTCCCCACGCTTTCGAGCCTCAACGTCAGTTACCGTCCAGTAAGCCGCCTTCGCCACTGGTGTTCCTCCTAATATCTACGCATTTCACCGCTACACTAGGAATTCCACTTACCTCTCCAGCACTCTAGCAGAACAGTTTCCAAAGCAGTCCCGGGGTTGAGCCCCGGGCTTTCACTTCAGACTTGCTCCGCCGTCTACGCTCCCTTTACACCCAGTAAATCCGGATAACGCTTGCCCCCTACGTATTACCGCGGCTGCTGGCACGTAGTTAGCCGGGGCTTCTTAGTCAGGTACCGTCATTATCTTCCCTGCTGATAGAGCTTTACATACCGAGATACTTCTTCACTCACGCGGCGTCGCTGCATCAGGGTTTCCCCCATTGTGCAATATTCCCCACTGCTGCCTCCCGTAGGAGTTTGGGCCGTGTCTCAGTCCCAATGTGGCCGGTCACCCTCTCAGGTCGGCTACTGATCGTCGCCTTGGTAAGCCGTTACCTTACCAACTAGCTAATCAGACGCGGGTCCATCTCATACCACCGGAGTTTTTCACACTGCTCCATGCGAAGCTGTGTGCTTATGCGGTATTAGCAGCCATTTCTAACTGTTATCCCCCTGGTATGGGCAGGTCACCCACGCGTTACTCACCCGTCCGCCGCTCAGTCAGTTTTAATTCCATCCGAAAACTTCCTTAAAACCGCTTCGCTCGACTTGCATGTGTTAGGCACGCCGCCAGCGTTCATCCTGAGCCAGGATCAAACTCTCATGTTTAAAGTTGATTCTTATCCAAGATTACTTAGCTTGGCTAATGTTATCTTAAACCGTTTTACTTGGTTTTTGTTCTGAATTTTCTCAAATCCTAAGGTCTAAACCAAACCTTTTGAATTGTTAGAATTTTCAGGGTTTTACATACTGTTTAATCTTCAATTTTCAAGGAACTTTGCTGTTGTATGACTTTTCGTCCGCAACGGTTATTTATTATAACCGATTGTTTTTCGTTTGTCAACAGCTTTTTTAAATTTATTTTGACATTTTTCTAATGTCGTTTCTTTTGTGTTTCTGTCGTTCCCGACAGCGAAGATTATCTTACCAGATGTATTGCCAAATGTCAACAGTTTTTTTAAGTTTTTTCAAAATTCTTGTAACAGTTCAGCCATGCGAAGCTTCAGGCAGAAAAAAGCGTTGAAAGCTTGCTTTCATAAGAATTTTTCTGCCTGAAGCTTCATAGGGCGGACACCCGACGCTTCTTGTCCGCTGTAAGTGGGCAAGAAGATGCAATGCTGAACTGTTACAAAATTCTTTATCTTCAGATTATCATCCGGATATCCGGATATAAAACCTGCCGTTCCATTATAAATCAGTACAGATATCCTGCATAATCTGCAATGTTTTCGACATATATTTATTTTTATGTCTAATAAAATGAAAATCTCTGATTATATGAATATCCTCTACAGGCACTATAATCAAACTTCCCTCTACTGCTTCTTTTTCAATCATTCGTTTTGAAAATATTGCGATTCCTCTGCCATGTACTACTGCATTTTTTATTGCCTCCGTATTTGTACTGCAGAAAATTCGTTTCAGCCTAATTCCTTTTTGTTCTAAGAACTGCTCATACTGATTCCGCTCTGTACTTCCGCTTTCTCTGCTGACGTAGTTTTGTCCCTCTAATGCCTTTAGAGAAATACTTTCTTTCTTTGCAAACGGATGTGCTTTTCCGCACACAATGACAAGTTCATCTTTACACATGGGAGCCGCTAAAATCCTCCCCTAATCATACCAATTCAATCTGATTCGTTAATAATGCCTGCTCAATTTCCGATGAATTTGTAACCTTCACTTGAAATTCACATTTCGGAAGAACCCTTTCAGCCTTATCTAAAATACGGTTAATAAGACACGTCCCCACAGAAACACTGCAGCCTATTTGTATCTGTGTTTTTTCCACCGCCTGATTCATCACTTCTTCCATTTGTTTATAGGAATCTAAAATATGGCGTGAAAAGGAAAGCAACAGCTCTCCTTCTTTGTCAGATATAATCTTTGCGAAAGACGTTCAAACAATTTCACGCCATAATGCTGCTCCAGCTCTGCGATAGCCTGACTGATATTCGGCTGAGAAAGATGCAGTGTTTTTGCGGCCTTATTCATCCCGCCTTCATCTACAACTGCAGTGAAAATCATTAAGTGTCGTAAGGTCATAAAAATCCTTTCCTTTTAAACAGCGCCTAATAATACATATATCAACGTACCTATCATACCACTTCCCAGAATAATTGCAATGGCGCTTGTTTTATACCTTCGCAGTATAAATAAGGAACCGGCGAAAATCGAAAATTCTATAAAACGAAAATTATTGAACTCAACATTATAAAGTTCTGCCTGAAAAAGCCCCAGCATTAAGATTGAAGCTCCGGCAGAAGCAATCAGCGCAACTACTGCCGGCCGCATGGAGCCTAACACAACCTGTACCCCGTCTACATTTCTATATTTATAATAAAAATGGGCTAATAGTAAGCAAATACAAAATGATGGAATGATACATCCAATCGTACACAGCAGCACACCCGGAATTCCTGCAATCCGCATACCTACAAAAGTTGCGGAATTGATGGAAATCGGACCCGAGTCATTTCTGCAACTGTAATAAGATCTGAAAACTCACTTAAGGTCATCAATCCATAAATATTTACAATCTGCTCCTGAATCAACGGAATTGCAGCATAACCGCCTCCCACACTGAATAAACCAACCTGAATAAACGCAATAAACAGTTTAGCCAATAACATTTCTCATTTCCCCCTTTTTGTTTTTTGTTGTTTGAATCATCAGATCAATCAGTCCGATTCCAAGACATGTAAGAATGATAATCATAGCGCTGACATCCAATACATATGTTGCAATAAACGCAATCATCATCATGCCTATATACAGGCTGCGTCTTGTATGGACAACATTTGCCGCTAAGTTGATCACAACATCAAATATGACAGCTGCAACTCCGGCCCTCATGACCTGTAATGCAGTATTGATATATGGATTCGTACGAAATTGCTCATAGAATAAAGAAATAACAGAAATGATGATCATAGGCGGAAGGATGGTTCCTAAAATCGCTGTCAAAGAACCTATAATGCCTGCAATCCGATATCCGATTATGACAGATGCATTTACCGGCAAAGGACCGGGAGCGGATTGTGTAATTGCAGTTACATCTAAGATCTCATCTTCTTCTAACCATTTTAATTCTTCAACATATCTTTTCTTCATTAAAGAAACAATAACAAATCCTCCGCCAAAGGTACATGCACTCAATGCAAACATTGACTTAAATAAAACCCACAGCTTACTGTAATCTTTTTTCATTATATTTCCTCCTTTTGTTTGACACTTGGATTGTATCATCGAATTAATTATATGTAAAATTCATAGTTTTTATAAAACTTATATATAAAATATATAACTAGGAAATATGCTGTGTTTTCTGTTCCATTTTAGTTCCGCCCACAAAAAAAGGAGCCGTGAAACCTTTGATTTTTCAGGTTTCACGGCTCCTTTTTATTTTATTCCCACTCAATCGTAGCCGTAGGCTTCGGGCTCAAATCATAGCAGACACGGTTTACATTTTCACTTCTTTCAAAATGCGGTCTGTAATCTTTAAGAGTACCGGCCACTCCAGCTGCTCGATGGTGGCGCTCATGGCGTCTATGGTGTTGACAGCACGGATGATCACAGGATACTCGAAGCTTCTTGCATTGTCGCGGACTCCGACAGACTTGAAATCCGGCACTACGGTAAAGTACTGCCATACCTTCTTGTCCAGTCCGGCATTGTGGAATTCTTCACGTAAAATAGCGTCGGATTCTCGGACAGCCTCCAGACGTTCTCTTGTAATTGCTCCCAGACAGCGTACACCCAGACCAGGACCCGGGAATGGCTGACGGAACACCATCTCATCAGGAAGTCCCAGCTACAGACCACACTGACGAACCTCGTCCTTAAAAAGCTGGCGCAGAGGCTCAACCAGCTTAAACTGCAGATCCTCCGGGAGTCCTCCTACGTTGTGGTGGGACTTTACAACCTTGGCAGTCTTGGTTCCGCTCTCTACGATATCCGGGTAAATGGTTCCCTGACCCAGAAATTCGATTCCTCCAGCTTTCTTGCTTCTTCCTCAAAAATACGGATAAACTCGGCGCCGATGATCTTTCTCTTCTGTTCCGGATCGGCTACGCCCTCCAGCTTTGTGAGATAACGCTCTGTCGCATCTACATAGATCAGGTTTGCATCCATCTGATTTTTAAATACCTCGATCACACTCTCTGACTCGCCTTTTCTCATCAGGCCGTGATTTACATGCACGCAGACAAGCTGCTTGCCGATAGCTCTGATCAAAGAGCTGCCACAACAGAACTGTCAACACCGCCTGAAAGAGCTAAAAGAACCTTCTTGTCACCTACCTGACGGCGGATCAATTCAATCTGATCCTCTACGAAGTTCTTCATATTCCAATTTGCCTCTGCATGACAGGTATCAAACACAAAGGCCCTCAGGTGAGGAAGAGCTTCTTCCCAGGTGCCATAAGCTTCCTGACACTTTGCAGGCTCATGGTCAATGGACATAACCGGATAACCGGCGCTGTAGATTTCCTCATTTACATCAATGCGTACGCCGTCTACGATATGGTTTGGTCCTCCGTAGATCACAACACCTTTTACATTTGGAAGTGCCTTTAACTCTTCTGCCGTAATGTCATGGGGATAAATCTCGCTGTATACACCCATGGCACGAATTTCTCTGGCAAGCACAGTATTCTCTGTACTTCCCAGATCCAAAATGACAATCATGTCCTGTTTCATAAATCTTCCTCCTGTGTCATCACATGATTTAAAATTTCTATAACTACAGCATACAGGATTCCATGCTGTTATACAAGTAAAACTTTGACGAAATACGCAAATAATGCTTCTCTGTTTTTCACACGATGCCTGCTACAGGCTGCAGTCTAAGGTAAACCAGAACTCTACGCCTTCCTCTGCATTTCTGACCCCGCAGGCCTTATGGTGGGAATCCATAATGGCTTTCACAATGGAAAGGCCAATGCCGCTCCCTCCATATTCTCTGGTATGGGCTTTATCAACCTTATAAAATTTCGTCCAGAGCTTATCCAGATCCTCCTCTGGAATGTGGTTTCCTGTATTAAAGACAAAGACAGTCACTTCATTTTCATGCTTTTCCAAACGGATTTTTATCTTTCGTTTTCCATTCAAATGATTCATGGCATTATTCAGATAATTGGTTATGACTTCTTCAATCTTAAATTCATCCGCCCATACCATCACCGGCCCTGAAGGCTCAAACTCCACCTCTGCCTCTTTTTGCTGAAGCAGAATGGATGCGGAGGAAAGCACTCCATGAATCAGCCCTGTAAGGTCAAACTGCTCGATGACGGGCTTGTCATTTCCAAACTCCAGGGCGGTCAGGGTAAGAAGCTGCTTTACCATCTTGTTCATTTTCCCGGCCTCATCCATGATCACCTCGCAGTAATAATCACGACTCTCCGGGTCCTCTGCCATGCCTTCTGTAAGGCCCTCCGCATATCCCTGAATCAATGCAATAGGCGTCTTAAGCTCATGGGATACATTGGCAATAAAATCCCTGCGTGCCTCGTCAATCCGTATCTTTTCCTCAATGTCCTGCTGAAGCTCATTATTGGCTGTTTTTAAAGCCCCTATGGTTTCCTTCAGCTTTTCCGAAAGGGTATTCATACTCCGGCCCAGCACACCGATCTCATCCTGAGAATCCGCCGTATATCTGGCATCAAAATCCAGCTCGGACATCCGTTCAGATAAGGCTGCAAGGGACAAAATAGGCGAAGTAATCCTTTTCCCGCAAAATACATAAATACGGCTCCCAGCACAAGGGCTGCGCTTCCCACATAGATCATAAAACGATTCGACAGGGCCACACTCTCATGGATACTGGCAATAGGCATGGACATAATAAAAATGGTTCTGTTGTCATCAAAAAAGCCCCAGTTCTGCAGATAATATCCATTGTTATGTTTATCATATCTTTTTTCTATTTTATAATTTTCCTCAGAAATAATGGCTTCTGTATCCGGCATTGATCTGCCTAAAATATACTGACGGACCAGATCGGATAAAAGCCTGTTATCCCAGAATGTGGGAAAGGTACGGTCATTTAAGCTGTCAATCAGCACCACCGTTGTATTGTACTGTTCATTCATAACACGCAGCATCCGGCTTACCTCGGTCTGTTCTCCGTCCTTGGAATAGAAACTTGGCAGGTCATCAATAATATTTCTCCCTTCCAGCGCCTGCTCTACCGCACAGTCATTGAGCTGTTCATAGGCATCCTGAAGGATTTTCACCTTATCATTGATATAGTACTGCTCCAGAAAAAGCTGTTGATCACCCAGATTGCAAGCAGGACGGCTGCCAGCATCCCGATAAACAGCGTCGTAAAACGAAAACGGATGGAACGCTTCATTGTCCGCTCACCTCAAATTTATATCCCATTCCCCAGATGGTCTTGATATAATCGCCTTTATCGCCCATCTTGCTGCGAAGCTTTTTCACATGGGTATCGATCGTTCTGGCATCCCCGAAATAGTCATAATTCCACACATTATTCAGAATCTTTTCTCTGGAAAGCGCAATTCCCTGATTTTCTACAAAATAGGAAAGAAGCTCAAATTCCTTAAAGCTTAACTCCACCTCTTTGCCGTCTATCGTTACTTGATGGGCCGCCTTATCAATCAGAATACCTCCAACGCTTAAAGCATCTCCTCCGGAGGCATTGGATCTGCGCAGAATCGCCTCCACGCGGGCCACCAGGATCTTCGGACTGAAGGGCTTGGAAATATATTCATCCACGCCCAGAGAAAAGCCCTGAAGCTCGTCCCGTTCCTCGCTTCTGGCTGTGAGCATGATAACCGGAACCTGGGAATATTTGCGTATGGTCTTTAATACCTCCCAACCGTCCATTTTCGGCATCATTACATCTAAAAGCACCAAAGCAATATCCTTCTGGGCAAAAATTTATCAACGGCTTCTTCCCCGTCTCCTGCTTCTTCCACATAAAACCCCTTGTTCGCAAGAAAGTCTTTTACAAGCTTGCGCATTCTGGCCTCGTCATCTACTACCAGTATTTTTAATCCGTTCATGGCCGGCTCCTCCTGTTTCCATATCTGATGATGATACCATTTTAGCAGAAAAAACAGGGCATTTCTACGTTTTCACATAAGTTTCACAGGTTCAGACAGCCATTTTCCTCATCACCATAACAAAAAAGACTGTCCAGCCGTTTTGTTCAGCCAGGACAGTCTTTTAAATCCGTTGCTATGAAACTTTAACTTCAGGAAAGGAGCCTATTCTACCTCGTCCTCTCCTACCAGCTCATCGTACTCCTGATCGTCTAACATCTCGTCAAAAGCATCTGCTACGATCTCGTACTCATCATCGTCCTCGATGTTGTCCAGAACGGGAGTTCCGTCCTCTGTCTCGCTGTAGCGGTACAGGTATACTTCGCCTTCCTCAGAGTCCTCTCCCTCCATAGGAAGAAGAGCAATATAATCCCTCTCGCCTGCTGTAAAAATTGTAAGAACGACACATTCCACTTCGGTGTCATCATCCAGAGTAAGGGTAACTGTCATTTCCTCTTCTTCATTTAAATTCTTCTCGTCTGCCATATTGGTTTTCCTTTCTCAGATATGATCTGTTTACCACTTACAATGTATCAGAGTCTGGAAAAAATTGCAAGAGGTTCTTAACCGGAGAGCGCGCATTTTACAGCGCTCTACGGTTCCTAATATTCTATCCCCTCCCGCGCCCCGATTCCTCTTTCATAGGGGTGGCGGCGGAGGGTCATTTCTGTTACATAGTCGGCTGCATTTAAAAGTGCTTCTGAGGGGCCGCGTCCTGTGAGGATGACCTCCAAAGAAGCTGGACGGGTTCTTAAAAGCTCCAAGAGGCGTTCTTCGCAGATAAAGCCCTGGCGGCAGGCGCCGATGGCTTCGTCCATTACCAGAAGGTCAAAGGCAGGTATTCCGTTTTCATCCGTTTCCAGGGCCATTTTCCAGGCTTTTTCCATCTGTTCGGAATAATAGACAGCCGCTTTCTCTTTCTGCTCCGGCGTCATGTTCCATGAAAAACCGAAGGAGCGCACACAGGGAAGCACATGGATTTCGGGAATGTTCTGAAGGGCATTTACCTCCCCGGAGTCATCTGTCTTTAACAGGCGCAGCACCAGTACGCGAAAGCCTCTGCCCGCAGCCCGGATGGCGGCTCCTATGGCGGCTGTGGTCTTTCCTTTTCCATCGCCGCAGTAAATATGGATCAAACCGGTTCTCTCATTTTTATTTTCCACTCAAATCCTCGTTTCTGATTTCTTTCCTTCTCCGCTTCCCGTCTCGTCTCAGAATGTGTATCCAGAAGCCCTGTTTCCTCCACAAACCGCGATACAGTCTGCTTTTTATGAAACCTCTCGTTTACATAAAGATATGAAGCCGGTCCTTTGCACGGGTCATAGCTACATAGAACATTCTCCGTTCTTCTTCCAGATCCGCATCCAGCACTGCCTTGTGATGGGGCGTAACGCCTTCATTTGCGTCCAGAATATACACAACCTTAAATTCCAGTCCCTTAGAGCTGTGCATAGTCATTAGGCTGACTCCCTCGCCCCTGGCTTCTCGGTCTGCTGCCTGACGGAGCAGCTCTTCTTTATATTCTTCCATGTGAGCAGACCAGGCGTCCCATGTCTTAAAGCCTCCGGCGCTTTCCTGAAGGGCGTCCAGCACTTCAAAGAATTCCTCTGGTTTTAACCGCCGCTCCTGAGCATATTCACGGATATAATCATCGTATCCAATGGCCTTGCGTATATAGTTTACCGCACCGGCCGGCGCCATATCCGCAAGCATGGAAAGATCGTATTCCAGCTGTTCAATCCGATCCAGCATCCAGTTTTTATCCTGATAAAAAGATTTTACCTGCTCCCAGCTGATCCTGCTGCCTTCCAGCGCATCCCTGCTGATATACCGGGCCGGGCGGTTGATAAAGGTCATCACGTTGGCACGGCTCAAATCTCCCTGGCTGCTTTTATGTAGGAAACAGGTTCTTTGCAATCCAGTGTTCGTAGAGATTGGGGACTGTATCCCGCATATGAAAAGGGATATTGTACTCCATGAGCTTTTCGATCAGAAGTCTTGGCCCCAGGTTGGTGCGGTACAAAACGGCAATCTCTTCGTATGGAATCCCCATTTGGGCATAGTCCCGCAGCTGGGACACGATTGCCAGCGTTTCATTTACCGGATCCGGCCACAGGCGGATGTCCACCGGCCGCCCTGTTCCTCTGAGCGCGCAGATTTCCTTTGGAAAACGGGTCTTATTATTGCTGATAACCTTTCCGGCGCTTTCCGTAATCGTGCTGACTGAGCGGTAATTGATATCTAAAAGGATCCGCTCCGCTTCGGGATAATCCTTCTCAAAGCCCAGCATCAGCTCCGGCCTTGCACCCCGGAAGCGGTAGATCGACTGATCGTCATCTCCTACAATAAAGAGGTTATTCTGAGGAAGAGCCAGCATTTTTACGATTTCGTACTGAACGCGGTTGATGTCCTGAAACTCATCAATGAGAATATACTGATACTTCTTCTGCCAGGCAGTAAGGATATCCGGCCGGGCCTTAAAAAGCTCATAGCACATGGACAGCATATCGTCAAAATCCAGGAGCTTTTCCCGCCGCATCTGATCCTCATAGCCCTCATACAGTGCCTTAAAAACCTCTTCGGAACAGCTTTTGGGATAATAATGCGCAAGAGGCATCATTTCTCCCTTTACCATGCTGATCTCGCTTAAAACGGATGCCGTAAATTCTGCCGGATCCTCCAGATCCAACTGCATACGCTCTGCCTGCTCTCTGATAAAACGGATCCTCTGCTCTTCCCTTACGATATTTGAAGCCTGATACCCGTAAGCCAGCTTTAAAATCAGGAAAAACACGGAATGAAAGGTGCCAAAGGCCACTCTGGAACCCTGGCCCGTCATTTTCTCATACCGTTCCTTCATTTCTCTAGCGGCTGCCCTGGTAAAGGTAATCACCAGAATGCTCCCAGCCTGGACACCGTATTTTTCCGTTAAATAACGGACCCGGTTGGTGATGACCGTAGTCTTCCCCGAACCGGGTCCTGCAAGTACAAGAGCCGGTCCGTCTTTGTGGCGGATGGCCCTTTTCTGTGCTTCGCTGAATGACATTTTATGCCTCCAGCAGTTCAATGCCCCTGCGGATGCGGGCTAATGACTCCTCTTTGCCAAGAACCTCCATAATCTCGGTGGCTCCTGCAGGCGTCATCTGCTTTCCGGATACAGCAGTGCGGATAGGCCACATAACAAAACCTGTCTTTACGCCTGCATCGCTGACATATTTGGACAAAAGCTCGTAAAGCCCGTCATTGGAGTAATCCTCCTGTGCCTCTAAAAGGGGAAGAACATCCTTTAATACCTGAAGGGATGTTTCGCTGTTTGTCTTCATCTTCTTGTGTGTATACATAGCAGTGTCATACTCAGGAAGAGTTTCAAAGAAATCAATATGGCCTTCGATATCGGGGAATACCTCGATTCTTGTCTTTACCATGGCAGCGATCTTTTCAGATCCAGATCCTTTTGATCACTCTGCGGATATAGGGCTCTGCCATCTCATAGAAACGGTCAAAGTCCATGGACTTAATGTATTCGCCGTTCATCCAGCGCAGCTTTGTCATATCAAATACAGCCGGTGACTTGCTCATATGGCGGTAATCGAACTCCCGGATCATATCCTCCAGGGAGAAAATCTCCTGATTTCCCTCAGGGGACCAGCCAAGCAGAGCTACATAGTTTACCACAGCCTCTGATACAAAGCCCTGATCGATGAGATCCTCAAAGGAGGAATGGCCGCTGCGCTTGCTGAGTTTATGATGGTTCTCATCCGTGATCAACGGACAGTGTACATAAACCGGAATCTCCCATCCAAATGCCTCATACAGACGGTTGTATTTCGGTGCAGAGGAAAGATATTCATTTCCGCGGACAACGTGTGTGATTCCCATCAGATGATCGTCTACTACATTGGCAAAATTGTAGGTAGGATAGCCGTCGGATTTAATCAGAACCATATCATCCAGCTCAGAGTTGTCTACCGTAATATCGCCGTAAATCTCATCGTGGAATGTGGTTGTTCCTGTGGTAGGATTGTTCTGGCGGATTACATAAGGCATTCCGGCTGCCAGATTGGCTTCTATCTCTTCCTTAGACAGATGCAGGCAATGCTTATCATAAGACATGATCTCCTCGCCGTTTACATTCGTTCTCAGAGATTCCAGACGCTCCGGAGTACAGAAGCAGTAATAAGCCTCTCCCTTTTCAACCAGCTTCTTTGCATACTCCATATAGATGCCGGAGGCCTGGCGCTCACTCTGTACATAAGGGCCGCAGCCGCCGTCCTTGTCGGGACCTTCATCGTGGATCAGGCCGGTTTCTGCCATGGTGCGGTAGATAATGTCTACAGCTCCTTCTACATAGCGTTCCTGGTCTGTATCTTCAATTCTTAAAAGAAAATCTCCGCCCTCATGCTTTGCGATCAGATAGGCGTAAAGCGCTGTTCTCAAATTTCCTACATGCATACGGCCTGTAGGGCTGGGTGCATACCTTGTTCTTACTTTCATGGTCTGTTCCTCCCGTTATTTTATTAGCAATCATTCATTTTTCTGCAAAGGCAATGCCTCCGGGAAGCACTGCCTTTTTACGGTCCATCTTTATTCTGCCAGATCGCTTGGTCTCATGGTCAGGTTAATACGGCCCATTTTATCTACTTCTGTTACCTTTACAGTAACCTCGTCTCCGATATTTACCACATCTTCAACCTTGCCCACTCTCTTATCGGACAGCTTGGAAATGTGCACCATACCGTCCTTATTGGGAGCCAGCTGTACAAAGGCGCCGAAGTTCATGATGCGTACAACCTTGCCTGTAAATACCATACCGGCCTCAATGTCCGTTACAATGCTGGTGATGATAGCAATGGCACGGTCGATCATAGCCTCATCCGTACCGCATACATTTACAGAACCCTCCTCGGAAATGTCGATCTTCACGCCGGTCTCCTCAATGATCTTGTTGATCACGCAGCCCTGCTTTCCAACCACATCACCGATCTTCTGAGGGTCGATGCTGATCTGCTTGATCTTTGGAGCATATGGGCTTAAATGCTTTCTCGGCTCAGAAATCACAGGCTTCATCACTTCCTCCAGAATGTACATTCTGGCCTGTCTTGTTCTGGCAATGGCCTCCTCGATAATGGGGCGTGTAAGGCCGTGGATCTTAATATCCATCTGGATGGCTGTGATACCGTTCTTTGTACCGCCTACCTTAAAGTCCATATCGCCGAAGAAGTCCTCCAGTCCCTGGATATCTGTCAGAACGATGTAATCATCATCGGTCTCGCCTGTTACCAGACCGCAGGAAATACCCGCTACCATCTCCTTAATCGGTACGCCTGCTGCCATTAAGGACAGAGTAGACGCACAGATACTTGCCTGAGAGGTGGAACCGTTGGACTCCATGGTCTCAGATACGGTACGGATCGCATATGGGAACTCTTCCTCGCTTGGAAGCACAGGAACCAGTGCCTTCTCAGCCAGAGCGCCGTGTCCGATTTCTCTTCTGCCCGGTCCTCTGCTTGGCTTTGTCTCACCTACAGAAAAGGAGGGGAAGTTATAATGATGCATATAACGCTTGCTTGTCTCATTTACATCCATGCCGTCAATCTTCTGAGCCTCAGATAAAGGCGCCAGGGTGCAGGCATTTAAGATCTGAGTCTGACCGCGGGTGAACATACCGGAACCGTGTACTCTGGGCAGAAGATCGATCTCAGCTGCCAGAGGACGGATCTGTGTGATTGCACGTCCATCGGGACGCTTGTGATCCTTTAAGATCATCTTGCGGACGGTCTTTTTCTCATACTGGTAAATGGCGTCTCCTACTAAAGGCAGCCACTCTTCATTTTCTGCAAATGCCTCTTCCAGACGGGCTGTGATGGCATCCATGTTCTTGTCACGGGTCTGCTTGTCATCCGTAAATACAGCCTCTTCCATCTCCTGAGGCGGAACCAGCTCGCGGATGGCAGCAAAAAGCTCCTCCGGTACGGCACAGCTCTCGTATGTGTGCTTTTCCTTTCCGCACTCTGCCACAATGGTATCGATAAAGCGGATAATCTCCTGATTTACCTCATGAGCCTTGAAAATAGCGTCGATCACTGTCTGCTCGGGAACCTCATTGGCGCCGGCCTCGATCATGATCACCTTTTCTCTGGTAGATGCTACGGTCAGAGCCAGGTCGGATACGCGCTTCTGGTCAGCAGTTGGGTTAATGATAAATTCGCCGTCGATCAAGCCTACCTGAGTCGTTGCGCAGGGGCCGTCAAAGGGAATATCGGAAATGCTGGTTGCAATGGCAGAACCCAGCATGGCAGTCAGCTCAGGGCTGCACTCCGGATCTACAGACATAACTACGTTGTCCAGAGTTACGTCATTGCGGTAGTCCTTCGGAAACAGAGGACGCATGGGGCGGTCGATCACACGGGAGGTCAGAATGGCATTTTCAGAAGCCTTTCCCTCTCTCTTATTAAATCCACCCGGAATTTTGCCTACTGCGTAAAGCTTCTCCTCATATTCTACGCTTAAAGGGAAGAAATCAATGCCCTCTCTGGGCTTTGAGGATGCCGTTGCGGTAGAAAGAACAACGGTATCGCCGTAATGCATAAATGCAGCGCCGTTTGCCTGAGCTGCTACTCTGCCGATCTCTACGGTCAGCTTACGGCCGGCCAGGTCCATACTGAAACTTTTAAACATGGTTTGTCTCCTTTTCTTTTTAATGCCAACGCCAGGTCTTATCACAGGTGCAGAAAGACGCCGAAACTACTGATCTGGGCCAAAGAATCCTTTGGAACACATCAGCAATCCCGAGTGAACCTTCTGCGTCCAATCCTGTTTTCTGGTGTAAAACAGGGTGGAACTGCGCTCCACCCTGATGTTTCATGAATTACTTTCTGATGCCCAGCTTCTCGATCAGTGCACGATAGCCTTCCAGATCTGTCTTCTTTAAGTAGTCCAGAAGACCTCTTCTCTGACCAACCATCTTTAACAGACCACGTCTGGAATGATGATCCTTTGGATTCTGCTGCAGATGTGCTGTCAGCTCTGTGATTCTCTCTGTGAGGATAGCGATCTGAACCTCTGGTGAACCTGTGTCTCCAGCCTTACGGCCGTACTCTGCGATAATCTGTGCCTTCTTTCCTTAGAAATCATGGTAATTTCCTCCTGTTAAAATAATTTTACTGAATCTAACCGTAAACCAGGCTGCCGGCTGGAGTCACCGGACAACGGGGCATCGGCGTCTGTTCATACCGATTTAGTATAGCATAGGGTGCGGGGATTGTAAACTCTTTTATTTGAATTTTTTCTCAAAATACCCCGCCGCAGCCTCCTTATCCCGGCTGATCTGCTCCTTTAGTTCTTCCAGAGAATCAAATTTTCGTTCTCCTCTGATAAAATCCAAAAGCTGCACTTCTATGGTGCTTCCGTAAATATCCCGGTCCAGACCCATGATATATGTCTCGGCTCCGGGGGGATTGTCGCCCTCTACCGTGGGCTTTTCCCAATATTTGTAACTCCCTGATAATAGACACCATCAACCAGAACTCTCGAAACGTAAACGCCGTACCTGGGAAGGCGCTTAATGGCGGGAGGGATCAGATTGGCGGTTGGAAATCCCAGGACCGCGCCTCCGATATGATTCCCGTGAACCACCTTCCCATGCATGGCATAGGGTTCTCCCAAAAGCTCATTGGCCTTGGCTACGTTTCCGCAGGCCAGCTCCTCCCGGATGTAGGTGCTGCTTATATCCCTGTGCCGGTCTTCATCCTGCTCTTTTTCAATGACATAAAGGCTGTAGCCGCAGGAGGCTGCCAGCTTTCTTAAAAGCTCTGCATTCCCTGCTCCCTGATAGCCGAAGCTGCAGTCCGGACCTACTACAATGGCAGCCGCCTTCATCCGGCCGGACAGGATCTGAACAACAAAATCCTCCGGGGCCATTCGCCGCACCTGATCGTCAAATGGATATTCCACCAGATAGTCAATATCCATCTTTTCCATGTTCCGGCGGCGTTCCAGGCTGGTAGTGATCACCGTTTCCGTCTCTCCCTTCATCACCGCTGCAGGTGCAATGGAAAAGTGAAAATGGCTGTAGCCCAGCCTGTTTTGCCTTTTAAATCCTTCATGGCACGCAGAAGCTTCTGATGGCCCCGGTGCCTGCCGTCAAATTTCCCCAGTGTTACGATTGTAGGTTCTGTAATCTGAAACTCTGTGGTATCTGCGATGTATTTCATGGTCTGGCTGCCCCCTTAAAGGTATCCGGATCCAGGTCAAACATTTTCCAGGGCTTCCACCAGTGTTTTTCCTCCTGATACTGATAAACTCCCTTGAATCTGCCTTCGCTGTTGTAAAACCGGAACCGATCCCCATCTTCCCAGACTTCCGGCGCGCCGTCTCTTAAAAGATCCAGCTGCTGCCTAAAGCAGGGATTTCCATTTTGAGATTTTATCTCCTTCCGGCAGAGTATAGACCGCCGGATAAGCCTCCAGCGCCTCCTCCACCATGTAAATTTTCTCCTCAAGGCCATCCATGTCTCAGCTGTTCGATCTCATCCAGCTTCAGACTGTCCTCCACTAAAAAACGATCCACTCTTGTCCTGAGAAGATGCTCCATACATCCCCCTGTGCCCAGTTCTCTTCCGATATCGTCGCACAAGGTCCGTATGTAGGTGCCTTTGGAGCAGGTAACCCGGATGGATACCCTGGGAAGCTCCATATTTAAGATGGAAATCTCCAGAATCTGTACTCTTCTGGCCTTCCGCTCCACTTCCTTTCCTGCACGGGCCAGGTCGCAGAGCTTTTTCCCGTCCACCTTTAAGGCGGAATACATGGGGGATCTGGTCATAATCTCCCTTAAATCCCAGAATCACTTTCTCTGCCGTCTCCGGATCCAGAGCCAGGGCTTTTTCGGTTCTCTGTAAGGATCGTTCCTGTAGTATCCTGCGTATCTGTGGAGCAGCCTAAAAGAAGTACTGCCTCGTAGGTCTTTGTCCGGTCTGCCAGCATATCGCACAGTCTTGTGCCCATTCCTAAACATACCGGAAGCACACCTTCTGCCGCCGGATCCAGCGTTCCGGTGTGGCCGATTTTTTTCTGCTTTAAAATCCCTCTGAGCCGGGCCACCACATCGTGGGATGTGTAGCCCGGCTCCTTATATACATTGATAATCCCGTGGTACATTTATTCCTCCTGAGGGCCGGCTGCATCTAACTGCTTGGCGATGTTGAGCGACAGATTATTGACTACGTCATGGATTCTTCCAGACATGGTACAGCCCGCTGCACGCACATGGCCGCCGCCGCCGAAGTAGGATGCGATCCTGCTTACATCTACCGCATTCTGAGAACGGAGGCTTACCTTAAATTCCTGAGGGCCGGTCTGGTACATGAAAATGGCTACCTCCACGCCTTCGGTAAGACGCAGCTGGTCAATAATGCCGTCCATATCCTTTCCATTTACCCCATAAAACTCCATTTCCGACTGACGCAGAGCACTGAAAATGCATTTTCCGTCCAAAAAGGTAATGCTTTCCAGAAGAGCACGGCCCAGAATCTGGTTCTGGACATAGGTCTTTTTATAAAAGCTGTTATCGATAATAGAGCCGAAGTCAATCCCTTTTGCCATCAGCTTTCCCGCGATTTCCATGGTACGGGCGCTGGTACAGGAGTATTTAAATACTCCTGTATCATGGATCAGGCCTGTATACAGGCACTCGGCCGCAGCTTTATCAATCTTTTCCTCATCCAGCTGTTCAAACAGGACCTCGCAGGTAGAGCTTGCATTTTCAGATACCAGATTTACCTCGCAGAAGCGGGTATTGGTAATATGGTGATCAGACACAGACTCTTTGACGCATTGGCAGAAAAACGCCAAAGGATCCCAGCCGTTCTTCATCTCCACAGTCCAGACAGATGCAAAGCTCATAGCGTTCCTCATCTGTTTCATGGAGGATCGCATCATAGCCTGCGAGATATCCAAACTTCGGTGAGCTTTCTTCCAGATATACCGCTGCCCGGATGGCCGGATAATTGGTCTGAATGTAGTGATAAAGTCCCAGAGTCGAACCCAGACAGTCGCCGTCCGGCCTTACATGGCCTAAAATAACGACCGATCCGGTTTGCTCCAGCATCTGTTCCAGAACCGTCATTTACAGTCCCTCCTCATCCTCGTCATGGAGATCCTTTGTCACTTCATCAATCAGTTTTGACATATTTACGCCATATTCAATGGACTGGTCCAGAATAAATTTGATTTCCGGCGTATTGCGCAGGTTCACTCTTCTTGCAAGCTCTCTGCGCACATAGGAAGAGGCGCTGCGAAGGCCCTCAACGGTCGCCTTCGCTGCTTCCTCGTCGCCCAGAACACTGATATATGCCTTGCAGTATTTTAAATCAGGGGTCACTTCCACGGCAACCACACTGGTCATGGGATGGATGCGCGGATCCTTAATCTCCGGAGCGGATGATCTCGCTTAATTCCCTCTGAACCTCCATATTAATCCTTGTGTTCTTGATGCTGTTTTTACGCATTTATATTTCCTTTCCGGTATGCATTACCCGAAACGGCTCTTACCTTGGCACCTCTACCATGGTGTAAGCCTCGATTACGTCATCTTCCTTAAGGTCGTTGAATTTCTCAAATACAAGACCGCACTCATAGCCTGCCGCTACTTCCTTAACGTCATCCTTGAAACGCTTTAAGGATGCTAACGGTCCTTCGTAAATCTGCTCTCCCTCGCGGGTAATACGGCAGCTGCAGCCTCTCTGGAACGTACCGTCCAGCACATAAGAACCGGCGATGGTTCCGACACCGGAAGCCTTGAACAGCTGGCGGATGACCGCATGGCCGATGACCTTTTCTTCAAATACAGGGTCTAACATACCCTTCATAGCTGCCTCTACGTCCTCAATGGCCTGGTAGATAACCCTGTAGAGACGAAGATCTACCTTTTCACGCTCTGCAATGGATTTAGCTGTGGCATCAGGCCGCACATTGAAGCCAATGATGATCGCATTGGAAGCAGATGCCAGAGTTACGTCGGACTCGTTGATCGCACCTACGCCGCCATGGATTACCTTTACCACTACCTCTTCGTTTGAGAGTCTCGTAAGGCTCTGCTTTACAGCTTCTACGGAACCCTGTACGTCTGCCTTGATGATCAGAGGCAGTTCCTTTACGTTTCCTGCCTTGATCTGGCTGAACAGATCGTCCAGAGACAGCTTCGCCTTCGTATCCTCGATGCGCTTGTTCTTGCCCTCGGAAATGAAGGTCTCTGCAAGCTTCTTGCCTCTTTTTCATTTTCAGTTGCAACAAATACTTCTCCGGCCTGAGGAACGTCATTTAAACCGAGGATCTCAACAGGTGTGGAAGGCCCTGCTTCCTTTACACGGCGTCCTCTGTCGTCCATCATGGCACGGATCTTTCCGTAACAGGAACCGGCGGCAATGGTCTCGCCTACACGAAGGGTTCCCTTCTGTACCAGCACCGTAGCAACAGGACCCTTGCCCTTATCCAGCTCCGCCTCGATCACAAGGCCTCTTCGCTTACGGTTTGGATTTGCCTTTAACTCCAGAACGTCTGCTGTCAGAAGCACCATTTCCAGAAGATCCGTTACGCCCTCTCTGGTATGCGCGGAAACCGGCACGAAAATCGTGCTGCCGCCCCAGTCCTCAGGGATCAGCTCATATTCAGACAGCTCCTGCTTTACTTTATCAATATTGGCGCTAGGCTTATCGATCTTGTTGATTGCAACAATAATCTCAACCCCTGCTGCCTTTGCATGGTTAATTGCCTCAATGGTCTGTGGCATCACGCCGTCGTCTGCCGCGACAACCAGGATAGCGATATCCGTAGACTGAGCGCCTCTCATACGCATGGCGGTAAACGCCTCATGTCCCGGTGTATCAAGGAAGGTGATCTTTCTGTCATTGATCTCGATCACGGAAGCACCGATATGCTGGGTGATGCCGCCTGCCTCTCTTGCAGTTACATTTGTCTTGCGGATTGCATCCAGAAGAGAGGTTTTACCATGGTCAACATGGCCCATAACACAGACTACCGGCGGTCTGGAAACCATATCTTCCGCCTTCTCCTCGTCTTCCTTTAAGAGTTCTGCGATCACATCTACCTTTTCTTCCTGCTCACAGAGTACATCAAACTCCATTGCAATCTCTTCAGCCTGCTCATAGTCAATTTCCTGGTTTAAGGTAACCATCTGGCCCTTTAAGAACAGCTTCTTTACGATAACAGACGGCTGAAGCTTCATCTTATCTGCCAGCTCCTGATAGTTAAGCGCTCAGGCAGAGTGATCGTCTTAATATCCTCCACCTTGGCCTCTTCCTTCTTAGGCTGCGGCATAATGAAAGCTCCCTTTCCTGTCTTTGGTGCCTTCTTGCCGTCCTCTTCCCGGTCTCTCTTGTCGAAACGGTCATTCTTATGAGCGTTCTTATTGGTCTGACGGGTACTGCTTGGCTTTGTCTGGATCGGGCTGTCAAAGGAAGAAGAACGTCCTGCGTCTCTTCCGTTTCCTCTGCGGCTGTCACGGTTTCCCGTACTTCTGGAATCTCTGTCCTTATCCTGACCAAAACCGCCGCTTCTTCCGTCACGGTTTCCAAAACCGCCCTGACGGCCGTCTCTGTTTCTCCGAAACCGCCGTTTCTTCCGTCACGGTTTCCTTCTCTGTTTCCGAAGCCGCCGCTTCTTCCATCGCGGTTCCCTTCTCTGTTTCCGAAGCCGCCGCTTCTTCCATCACGGTTTCCTTCTCTGTTTCCGAAGCTGCCGTTTCTTCCGTCACGGTTTCCTTCTCTGTTTCCGAAGCTGCCGCTTCTTCCGTCACGGTTTCCTTCTCTGTTTCCGAAGCCGCCACTTCTTCCATCGCGGTTCCCTTCTCTGTTTCCGAAGCCGCCGCTTCTTCCATCACGGCTTCCTTCTCTGTTTCCTCCAAAACCGCCCTGACGGCCGTCTCTTGTATCGCGGACTCTTCCTTCGCCTCTGCCGGCTCCAGTGCGTCCGTCACGGTTCTGGCTGCGCATCTCGCCTCTTGTATCACGGCTGCGGTTCTCTCTTGTCCCGGTTCTCTCCTCAGGCTGAGCCTCTGGTCTCGCTGCTGCAGGAGCCTTTGCTTCGGAAGCTGCTGAGACAGGAGCTTCCTTTTTCGGAGCCTGCTTTGGAACAGGACGCTTTATCTGCTGCTGTGCGTTCTGTGGACGGAATACAGCGGTCAGCTTCTTCTTTGCAGGTTCTGCCTTTGCACCGTTTTCAGCCTTTGGAGCTTCCCTTTTCTGGCTCACTGCCGCCCGCACCATGGCTTCCTGGTCGCCGGATAAGCTGGATGCAGCAAACAGAGAGGCAGACTGATCCTTCTGCTTTACTATATCTAATACCTCTTTACTGGTTTTGCCCAGTTCATTTGCCAGTTCACTTACTTTCATTCAAACTACCTCCATTTACATTCATCAGTGCTGCCATTGACTTTGCGAACCCTGCATCCTCCACAGAGAGAGAAGCGCGAAACTCCTGCCCCATGGCATGACCGAGTTCGTCCTTTGTACCAAACAGATAGATCGGGACTTTATAGTGAGCACACATATTTGTGAACATTTTCTTTGTGTTGTCCGAAGCTTCCTCTGATACGATCACCATGCGGGATCTGCCGCTTTTAACGGACTTTTCCGTTGAAAACTCTCCGCTGACCACCTTTCTGGCCCTGGTTGCAAGGCCGATCAGGCTCAGCAGCTTTTTACTGTTTACCAAGTTCTTCCATCTCCTTTTCCAGAGCTTCATATACCTCTTTGGGGATTGCCATTTTAAAGGAGCGTTCCAGCCCGCGACTCTTTACGGCCTTTTTCAGACATTCCATGGATGGACACAGGTAAGCGCCCCGGCCGTTTTTGCGGCCTGTGGCATCCAACAGGATCTGGTCCTCAGCGGTTTTTATCACTCTTATCATTTCTTTCTTGCTCTTCATCTCACCGCAGCCGATACACTGCCTCAGAGGGATCTTCTTTCCACTCACTCTATCACTCCAATCCTACTGTTCGCTGCTCTCTTCCCGGTAGTCATCCTGAGCGGCGTCTTCCCCGGAAGCTTCGTACTCCTCTTCGTTTCCGCAGCCTTCTTCCTCATAAACAGGAGCCGGACCGTCGCCGTACTGTAAGCCCATCTGCTCGAAGAGTCCCATTTCCTTTGCCTGAGTCTCGCTCTTGATATCAATCTTAAAGCCTGCAGTCTGGCTGCCAGTCTGGCGTTCTGTCCCTCTTTACCGATCGCTAAGGACAGCTGATAGTCAGGCACGATCACCTGAGCCTCTCTTGCCTCTTCATCTGCCACTACGCAGATAACCTTTGCAGGGCTTAAGGCATTTTCGATCAGATAGGCCGGATTTTCGTCCCAGTTGATAATGTCGATCTTTTCGCCCCTCAGCTCATTTACAATGGCATTGACTCTGGCTCCGTTTACCTACGCATGCGCCTACAGGATCGACCCCGGCCTCGTTGGACTTAACGGCGATTTTTGTACGGGAGCCTGCCTCGCGGGCGATTGCCTTGATCTCTACAGTACCGTCATGAACCTCGGATACTTCCTCCTCAAACAGACGCTTTACCAGATCCGGATGGGTTCTGGATACAGAGATCCTGGGGCCCTTGGTGGTGTCCTTCACCTCAAGGATATATACCTTGATACGCTCTGTGGGACGGAAGGTTTCTCCTTTACCTGCTCGCTCTCATTTAAAATCGCATCTACTTTGCCCAGATTGATGCTGATGTTTCTGCCCAGGTAACGCTGTACAATACCCGTAGCAACATCCTTTTCCATGCTGTAATAGTCATTGTAAAGAGCCTTGCGCTCTCCTCGCGGATCTTCTGTAAGATTACATTCTTTGCATTCTGTGTGGCAATACGGCCAAACTTGGAATCAAGCGGTACCTGTACCGTATCCCCGATCACATACTTGGGGCTGATCATACGGGCATCTGCCAGACTGATCTCCATAATGGAATCCTCTACCTCTTCCACAACTTCCTTCTCCGCATATACGGCAAAGTCTCCTGTGGTCCGGTTCATCGCCACTCTTACGTTGTCAGCTTTTCCGAAATGATTCTTACAGGCGGTAATAAGGGAATTCTCGATCGCCTCGATCATGGTATCCTTAGAGATATTTTTCTCTTTCTCCAATATCTCCATCGCCTCTAACAGTTCCTTGTTCATGATTATCCTCCTATCTATGCCTTAGAAATCAAACGCCAGCCGGATCAGCGCGATCCCCGCCTTTTCAAATGTCTGGGTACTTCCGTCCTCCATGGACAGAGTCACCGTCTTATCATCATATGCGCTTAAAATACCGGTAAATTCCTTCTGCCAGTCGATGGCCTTGTAAAGACGAACCTCTACTTCCTTGCCCATACTGCGCACATAGTCCTTTTCCTTTTTAAAGGACGTCCCAGTCCGGGAGAACTTACTTCCAGAATGTAGCTTTCGGAAATAAAATCCTCTTTGTCCAGCCAGTCCCCCAGCTGTCTGCTGATGACCTCACAGTCATCTACGGCAATGCCGCCTTCCTTGTCAATGTACGCCCGCAGATACCAGGTTCCCGCTTCCTTTACATATTCCACGTCTACCAGCTCAAAATGATTCTCTTCCATCAGCGGAAGGAGGAATGCTTCCACTCTGCTCTCATAGCTTTCCTTCTTTGCCATCATTCCACCACCTTTCTTTTCCCTTACAATACGAAAGAGTGGACCGTCGCCCACTCTTATTATCAGTAAAACTATCTGTTATCATTTACACTATACCATCAGACCAGAGGAAATGCAAGCCTTTTTTTGCGAAAACAGCCGTAACTTCCGGTATTTTCTCAGCCTACAGCATCTTCTTTCCCCGGCACCAGGTCTGGATCACATTGTAATCCCCATCAAGTACCGCCAGGTCTGCATCACAGCCTGCTGCGATCCGTCCCTTGGTGCGGTCAGCGCCCAGACAGCGGGCCGGATTTAAGGTGCAGGAATTTATGGCTGCATCCACCGGAACCATGGCATCTTCGATCAGGATCTTAAGCCCCTTATTCATGCTCAGGGTGCTTCCCGCAATAGTAGAAGTACCTTCAACCGGGCCAGTCCGTCCTCACCGATTTCAATGTCATGGCCTCCTAACTGGTAATTGCCTCCCGGAGGACAATGCTTGGCCCGGAGAGAGTCGCTGACCATAATGGCATAATCGCGCCCTTTAGCCGTAAAGAAATTGTTTAACGCAGCCAGATGGGAATGACAGCCGTCACAGATCACCTCGCCGTAAATATCACGAACACGAAGCGCCGTTCCCACCAGTCCCGGATTACGGTGATGGTAGGGCGTCATACCGTTGTATACATGAGTCATGGAGGTGGCCCGTTGGCAATTCCCAAAAGGGCCTCTCATAGGAAGCAGAGGAATGGCCCATACTTACTGCCACGCCGTTTGAAGCACAGTACCGGGTCAGTCTGTGATCCGGATCATGCTCCGGCGCAAGGGTAATATAGCGTATCAGGCCCTTAGCCGCCTCCTGATACATCTGAAACTGCTCTACAGAAGGCACGGCAATGGCTTCCGGAGGCTGGGCGCCCTTGTAATCCATGTCCAGATAGGGGCCTTCAAAATGGATCCCCAAAATCTGCGCACCCTCGTATCCCTCTTCCACTACCTTTGCCACACTGGCTACCGCAGCCGTAAGAACATCCGGCATCTGGGTCACTGTCGTTGGGAGAATCGAGGTTACGCCCTCCTCCGGGATCCTCCTCATCCACTCTCTAAGCCCCTCCGGTCTGGCGTCGTTTGTATCATATCCGTAAGCACCGTGGGTGTGAATATCAATAAAGCCAGGAAGCACGCGGTTATCCCCGTAATCCTCATCCGCCTCTTTCGCCCCGTAAGGAAGAACCTGGCGGATCACTCCTTCCTCAATCAAAAGCTGTGCTGCCATAAACTGACCTGCAATCCACATCTTTTTTCCCTGAATACGCATCGTTATCTCCTTTTCCGATTGTCTGCCTCAAAATAAGGCGTAAATCTTTCCTGTTATATCAACCGTTAAATGATACCATCAGTATACCACATGAGAATTATTTTTCAAGTTTGTGATATAAACGAAATATTTTTCTTTTGCCATTTTTATCCATAATGCAGTCACAAAACGGAAGCCATGATCCACAAAGCAGCCAGAAAGATCACATTCCAGAATGTAAACGTCCTCAGATACGCCGTTTTCTTTTCCGGATATCGGGCAGCAATCTGCTTATAGGAGATCAGACTTGCCATAGAAGCGATCAGCGTTCCCAAGCCGCCCAGATTCGTCCCCACAATTAAAAGCTCCCATTGCTGTGTAAAATTGGACAAAAGCAGAGCTGCCGGCACATTGCTGATCACCTGGCTCATTATGACAGAGTCTGCCAGCTCATGACCTGAGATCACTCTTACCGCCAGTTCGCGAAAAGGGCCAAACCGGTTTATATTTCCAATAAAAACAAAGAAGCATAAAAGGTCAGCAAAAGGGAATAGTCCACCTTTGCAAACAACCGTTTATCGCCTGCCGCCACAGCTGCCAGTATAAGGATCAGAAGTATCTCTGCCGGAAGTGTTCCGTTTACCGTCTGAAGGCAGAGCAGGAATAAAAACACATAAAAAGCCGTCCGCACCAGATCCGGCCTTTCCGTCTTTTCTTCCATCTGAAGCTTAATTTTCCCCTTCTTTGAATAAAATACCACACTGAGAGCCAAAAGAAGAGCCGCAGCCGCCGTAAGCGGAAGCATCAGGAAAAGAAATTCCAGCAGCTTCATGCCGGATAAGCCATACAGGTAAAGATTCTGCGGATTTCCCATAGGGGTAAACATACTGCCCAGATTGGCTCCGATTGTCATCAGCGTAACCGTACAGCAGATTTTTCTCTCATGGCCGCCATTTCAAGGATCATGATCCCAAAGGGAACAAAGGTGATCAGCGCCACATCATTGGTAATAAGCATACTGCCAAAAAAACACAAAAACACCAGAAGAAGCATGATCCCTCCCTGAGACCGGATCCGTTCCAAAAGCCGCTCTCCCAGATACCGGAACACGCCCAGGCTTCCAAGACCCGCTACCACTGCCATCAGGCAGAACAGAATGATCATCGTTCCCATATTAGAAGTAAAATACCTCAGATACTCCCTGTCCGGCTTTACCAGAAAACAGGATAAGAGGGCAAGGAAAAAGGAAACGGTCAGGATCGTTTCCCTTTTGATAAATGATATTACACGCAGCTTCATAATTTTATTTTTCATTCCTTTCTGTTCTGTACAAATAACCAGAACCGCGCTATAATACGTTTTATCACAAACCGGAGGTATTTTTCAATGACATTTACATATCCTGCTGTTTTTACCCCTCACAAAGAGGATAAAGGCTTTCACGCATATTTCCCGGATCTGGAATGCTGCGAAGCCGACGGACCCGATCTGGAGGACGCAGTAGAAAATGCAAGAGATGCGGCCAGAGACTGGATCACCGTAGAGCTGGAGGACACCTGCGACATCCCGCCCTGCAGCCATGCAGATGATATTGAATTAAAAGAAGGAGAATTTGTCAAATTTATCATGGTAACGATCAAGCTTCTGCCGGATAATGACTGATTGTTTCCGCAAAGCTCTGCCTTACGCTGTGATCTGCTTTCACAGCGTATGCAGAGCCTTTTTATTTCTGATTTTATTCTCCGATCATGATCCGGATGATTTCTTCATTCGTAGCCTTCATTCCTTCTTTTCCCAGGCGGCCCACATTTTTAAGCGTTTCCTCTACTCCCTTTGTGACAATGCCGTCACCGCCGTAAAACTGCTGGCCGCGAATATACATCTGATATCCCAAAATGCCTGCATCTACCGCAGAAGCAATCTTTGCCGCGCAGGAAGCCTTCGCTCCGTCGCAGACAATTCCGGACACAATGGCAAGGGCATTTACCACCGTATGTACGATTTCTTTGTAATCTCCGCCATGAAGATAAGCGATTCCTGCCCCTGCTCCCGCTCCCGCACTGACAGCACCGCAGTAGGCAGAAAGCCTTCCGATGGCTGTTTTCTGGTGGATGGCCGTCAGGTTGGAAAGGGTCAGCGCCCGCAGCAGGGTTTCATGGCTTACCTTCATATCTTTCGCATATACAATTACGGGAACGGATGCCGTAATCCCCTGATTGCCGCTGCCGGAATTGATGATCACAGGCAGCTCACAGCCATTCATTCTGGCGTCAGACCCCGCCGCCGCCATAGCCTTTGCCCGGACACGGACGCTTTCTCCTTCCATATCCAAAAGAACGCTTCCGATATTGGCTCCGTAATTTCCGATCCCTCTTCTGCGATGGCCCAGTTATAATCAATCTGGCGCTCCAGCACCTCTCTTACATCCTCGATGTCCACAGTCCGGGCAAAATCCAGAATGTCCCTCATATTCAAAAGGCTCCGGTCCGTAAGCCCGTCCTCAGATTCTCCGGCTACCAGCTTCTTTTCCAGAATCTCTCCGTTTTTCTCTACCAGAACAATATTGGTATGGTAATTGGCGATCCGCACTCTGGCATAGGAAACGCCCTTATAAAGGGTAATCACAATATCAAAGGTGATCCCATTGTCAATATGCTCTACTGTAATGGGAACCTGCTCCATAAATTCCTTCATCTGCGCAGTCTGCTCGCTGCTTACACTGGCAATTACCTCTAACTCCTTATCTGCATCTCCTGCCACAATCCCTGCCGCCGCAGCTGCCGGAATGCCCTTTAAATGGTCTGTATTCGGCACAATTACAGATTTCACATTTTTAATAATGCTGCCGCTGGCTCCTACAACCACCCGGTCCGGCATTTCCCCCAGCACCTCTCTGGCCCTGGCAGCTCCATAAGCAAGGGCAATCGGCTCCGTACACCCCATTGCCGGAACCAATTCCTCCTTTAATGTCTGAACATACGCTGCATATTTTGCATTCCTCTTCTCCATGTGCCCCTTCCTCCTGAAGTTAAACCGTTCTGAGTTTTCACATTTTACAGCCATACTGCCAAATGGGAAATCCAACCTCTTGCATTCTCTTTAATTTTACTGTATCATATCCATATATTTTTGTAAATTTTAACATTTTAAATATATGATTAAAATATTTTTAATTAAAGAAGGAATCGGTATGGAATTTCGGGAAATCGTCACATTTTTACAGGCAGCCAAACTTCAGAGTTTTTCAAAAGCCGCCAGGCAGCTGGGATACTCTCAGGCAGCTGTCACCATTCAGATCAAGCAGCTGGAACAGGAGCTGGGAGTCCATCTCTTTGACCGCATTGGAAAGCAGACCACCCTGACCCATCAGGGACAGGTTTTCTATGAATACGCCTCTGCCATCATGCGGGATCTGGCTCAGGCCAAAGACGCTATGGCAAATCCCACGGAGCTCACCGGGCAGCTGTGCCTTGGAACCATTGAATCCATCTGCAGCTCCATTTTCCCGGATCTTCTGACCGAATACCACAGACTGCACCCGAAGGTAAACGTAAATATTATCACAGACTCCCCGGACCGCCTGTTAGAGCAGATGAATGCCAATGTAATTGACATTGTCTATTTTCTGGATAAACGGATCTACGATCCCAAATGGGAAAAGGTCATGGAGCAGCCGGAGCAGATCCTTTTGCCGCCTCTGCAGACCACCCCCGGCAAAAAGGAGAGCTCCTTAGATGAAATTCTCTCCTACCCCTTTGTCCTTACAGAAAAAAATGCCAGCTACCGGTTCATACTGGACCAGTATCTGGCATCTGAATACAAACGGCTGCATCCCTTTCTGGAAACAGGAAACACAGACTTTATCCTTAAATTTTTACAGCAGAATCAGGGAATCTCCTTTCTCCGGAATTTACCATCCGGCAGGCGGTAAAGGAAGGCCGCCTCTGCATCCTTACTGCCAGGGACTTTCACATCCAGATCTGGCGCCAGATCGTCTATCACCGGGATAAATGGGTCACCCGGGAAATGGCGGAATTTTTAAGGCTTGCAAAAGAAATGGCTACTTTGCGTTAATATACGCAACCAGTCCGCCTGCCTGTATGATATCCTGCATAAAGGGCGGGAAAGACTGGCCTTTATAGACCTCGCCTCTGGTGATATTGGTGATCACGCCACTGTCAAAATCCACCTCTACCTTATCTCCTGCACTGATGGCCTTTGCCGCCTGAGGACACTCGATAATGGGCAGGCCGATATTGATGGAATTGCGGTAAAAAATCCTGGCAAAGGTCTCTGCGATCACACAGCTGACCCCGGCACATTTGATGGCCAGGGGTGCGTGCTCCCTGGATGATCCGCAGCCAAAGTTCTTCTCTGCCACAATAATATCCCCGGCTGCACCTTATTTACAAATTCACGGTCAATATCCTCCATACAGTGCTTCGCCAGCTCCTCGCCCTTTGTGGCATTTAAGTAACGAGCCGGAATAATTACATCCGTATCTACATTATCGCCGTATTTAAAAACATGTCCGCATACTTTCATGGTAATCTCCCTTCTTTAGGACTGTAAACCAGATCGTCCCGGCAGCCTTACATCACTGCTTCGGGAGCCGTAATCTTCCTGCCACGGCGCTGGCTGCGGCTACCGCCGGGCTTGCCAGATATACTTCTGAATCCACATGGCCCATACGGCCAACGAAATTGCGGTTTGTAGTGGAAATACATCTTTCACCGGCCGCCAGAATGCCCATATAACCGCCCAGGCAGGCCGCAGGTGGATTGCTTACCACGCCCCGGCCTCAATAAATATTTCCAGCAGCCCTTCTCTCATGGCCTGCAGATAGATGGCCTGCGTCGCAGGGATCACAATACAGCGCACACCCTTTGCAACCTTCTTTCCCTTTAAGATCTCAGCTGCCGCCCGGATATCATCAATCCGTCCATTGGTACAGGAGCCGATTACTGCCTGATCGATCTTCACCTCGCCTACCTGATCGATGGTTCTGGTATTGGGGGAAGGTAATGATACCGTTGGCTTTAACCGGGATAGATCGATCACATAGGTCTCATCATACTCCGCATCCTCATCCGCCTCATATACCGTAAATTCCCGTTTGGAATGCTCCTTCATATACTGGAGAGCAGTCTCATCCACAGGAAAATACCGTTCTCCACCGGCCTCAATGGCCATATTGCAGATGGTAAAGCGGTCATCCATGAGATTCTTAATGCCCTCTCCCGTAAATTCCATGGAGCGGTACAGGGCACCGTCCACACCGATCATGCCGATGATATGTAAGATCACATCCTTTCCTGATACCCATTTGGAGGGCTTTCCAACCAGCTCAAAGCGGATGGCAGAAGGC
>SCPO01000205.1_pt1 | contig 33968 bp, 52 predicted proteins | sample 6106821 | NCBI WGS metagenome assembly SCPO01 (sample SAMN10720448, study PRJNA508395) | human gut metagenome | isolation source: Participant 2 stool, 0 month | host: Homo sapiens | collected 2017 | reverse complement strand
GACCACCAGTCGGCATATTTCCCGAAGGACAATTCGAAAGAGTTCGATAACGACGACACGATCGTAGACTGGCTGACCCAGTACTCTCGGTTAAGGATGTGACCTATGTCCGCGGATTCTTAGGACGTATGCTGTTTGCCGGTGAGGACGGCGTGAAGAAGGTCCGCGTTCTTTCTGGTGGTGAGAAGGTGCGCTGCATGCTTTCTAAGATGATGATCTCGGTTCCAATGTCCTGATTCTGGACGAGCCGACCGACCATCTGGATATGGAGTCCATTACCGCTCTGAACAACGGTATGATCAAGTTCCCGGGCGTGCTGTTATTCTCCTCCCGTGACCACCAGATCGTTGAGACGACCGCAAACCGTATCATGGAAATCGTAAACGGCAAGCTGATCGATAAGATTACTACTTACGATGAGTATCTGGCAAACGATGAGATGGCGAGAAAACGTCAGGTATTTACTGTTACGGATAGTGAGGAAGAGGACGACTAAGAGCTGGAATCAAAGTGATTTAGACAAAGTCTGAAGATAAAGACAGCCCCAGACGCTGCACGTGAGCGATGCCTGGAGCTGTCTTTTGCACATCTATGGTGTCAATGTCCCGTTTTTAGCGCGATCAATCCTTCTTATGGCGTGATTCCAGATAAACCAGGTAATTGATGTATTCGATCAACTGCTTTTTCGTGGAAGTCTGGAATGAGGAGATACGCCCATTGACCTCTCCATAGGTGACATTTTTAAGAAATGGTTTCGCCATTTCGGGCGGATTCTTCGGGTAGGAGGTTCGACCGAGAATATAATCGGCGCTGACCTGGTAATAATCCGCCAGTTTTATCAGATGCCGAAGAGGCAGATCCGTCCGGTTTGTTTCATAGCGGGAATAGATTTGCTGAGTTGTACCCAGCAGACTGGAAATTTCCGCCTGCGTTTTTCCTTTGTCCTCCCGTAAATCACGGAGCCGGTCACCAGCAGCAATCATTTAAAGCACCTCCCACATACATCAAATATTTGTGAAAACAATCTATCATACAAGTATGCGCAGAATTAAAAGATACAATTAACTGGTGTAGAAACAGTAAAAAATACATTTATAAAAATGTAAACAAAAAAGAATATCCGCTCTATGGAATAAAACGGCAGCTGGGTTTTTGTTTTACTGTTTACAGTCTGCCCGAATTAGTTTAAAATAAAAGGAAATAGGCAATTCTGCTTTGAATGAAAACGGGCAGGATTGTGGATAAGAAACAGAAAGCGAGGACAATTTTCATGAGTCAGAAGCCAGTTCTGGTGATCATGGCGGCTGGTATGGGCAGCCGGTACGGCGGCTTGAAGCAGATTGATCCGGTCGATCGGGAAGGAGATCTGATCATCGATTTTTCGATCTTCGACGCAGTCGAGGCTGGATTCGAAAAGGTCGTATTTATTATCAAGAAATCGATTGAGAAAGAGTTTAAGGAACATATCGGAAACCGCATGGAAAAGCATGTGCAGGTGGAGTATGTGTATCAGGAAAATGACCGCCTTCCGGATGGATTTGAGGTTCCGGAGGGACGCGTCAAACCGTGGGGAACCGGTCATGCGATTCTCTGCTGCAGCGAGGTGATCGACGGACCGTTTGCGGTGATCAACGCGGATGATTACTATGGAAAATCCGCGTTCAAGGCGATCTATGATCGTCTGGCATCCTGCGGTGATGATGACAAATATCAGTATGCGATGGTTGCCTATCATCTCTACAACACATTGACGGAAAACGGGCATGTGGCGCGCGGCGTCTGTACGGTGGATGCGGATGGACATCGGCGGATATCCACGAGAGAACGCGCATCGAAGCACGGCGATCAGGCGGAATATACCGAGGATGACGGCGCAACCTGGGAGCAGCTGGGGGAGGATACGCTTGTATCGATGAACCTCTGGGGCTTTACTTCCAGCATCTTAAAGGAGTTAAAGGCGCGCTTTGTTCCATTTTGGAGAAAAACCTGTCGGTAAATCCACTCAAATGTGAGTATTTCCTCCCGTTTGTGGTGGATGAACTTCTGAAAGAGGGGAAAGCCGAGGTGACCGTGTTAAAGAGCGTGGACCGCTGGTACGGCGTGACCTACAAGGAAGATAAGAAGATGGTGACAGACGCGATCCGGGGATGAAGGACGGCGGTCTGTATCCGAAAAACTTTGGGAAGAGTAAGAATGAAGAGATAGGTATTAGGAAGGAAAAATGGGTATGAGCAAGTTGATGAAAAGCCTGCCGTTTCGGCTGGCGCTGGGTGTAGCGATCGGTATTATTGCCGGTCTTATAGCAAATGAAAGTTTTATGAATCTCGTTGTGACGCTGAATTATATTTTTGGGCAGATTATTTCGTTCTGTGTACCGCTGATCGTCATCGGCTTTATTGCCCCGTCGATCACGAAGCTTGGAAAGAATGCCTCCAGATTGCTTGGAGTAGCGCTGATTCTGGCGTATACATCGTCTCTTGGCGCGGCGCTGTTTTCGATGGCAGCCGGATATACGCTGATTCCGCATATGTCGATTCAGTCGGCAGTCGATGGACTGCGCAGTCTGCCGGAGGTTGTCTTTAAATTGGACATTCCGCCGATCATGGGCGTCATGAGTGCGCTGGTATTTTCCGTTATGATTGGTCTGGCAGCGACCTGGACCAAGGCGGTGACGGTAACGAAACTCTTAGACGAGTTCAGAAGATCGTTCTGGAGATAGTACAGAAGATTGTCATTCCGATCCTTCCGATTTACATCGCATTTACGTTCTGTTCCCTGGCATATGGGGAACCATCACAAAACAGGCTCCGATCTTCATTTCGGTTATCCTGATTGTTATGGCAGGCCACTATATCTGGATGGCGCTGCTGTATACACTGGCTGGTATTTACTCTGGCCGTGACCCGAGAGGCGTTATTAAGCATTATGGTCCGGCATATCTGACGGCAGTCGGTACGATGTCTTCTGCGGCGACCCGGCAGTGGCGCTCAGCTGTGCCAAAAGGCAGAGCCGCTTCGTGACGATATGGTTGATTTCGCTATTCCGCTGTTTGCGAATATCCATCTGTGCGGTTCGGTTCTGACCGAGGTATTCTTTGTCATGACGGTATCCAAGATTTTGTACGGCGCCCTCCCGGATATGATGACGATGGTTCTGTTCTGTGTTCTTTTAGGTGTATTTGCCGTAGGTGCACCGGGTGTTCCGGGCGGTACGGTTATGGCATCCCTGGGACTGATCACCGGTGTCCTCGGTTTCGATGCGACTGGAACGGCGCTGATGCTGACGATCTTTGCGCTTCAGGACAGTTTTGGTACTGCCTGCAACGTAACGGGTGACGGTGCGCTGACCCTGATGCTGACGGGATATGTGGAGAGACATGGGATTAAACATCAGGATTTACACGTAGATTTATAAAAATGAGAGAGGTGGGGCAGCGCCCCGAAACAGGTCTGTGAATGCGCCGCTGGCTCTTCGCACTATCGTTGTTCGCTTGCTTTCACTACACTTGTTCGCCTGTGTCGGACTTGCGTCCGCCCCATTCGGACAAGCGTGTTCAAGATGCGTACAACTGATAGGAAAGCTGCTCTGCATCCACAGACCAGTTTCGGAGCGTCTGCCACCTGCCTGCTGTCTTTATGTATCGGAAAAACCTTATTTGATAAAAAGGAGAGATAGAATGAAAAAAATGATTTCCTGGAACGTAAACGGCTTGCGGGCGTGTGTGGGAAAGGGATTTCTGGATGTATTTCATGAGCTGGATGCGGATATTTTCTGTATTCAGGAGAGCAAGCTGCAGGAAGGGCAGATTGATCTGGAGCTTCCGGGGTATTATCAGTATTGGAGCTATGCGGAGAAGAAGGGATATTCGGGAACGGCGTTGTTTTCGAAGGAGGAGCCGCTTAGCGTGAGCTACGGTCTTGGTATTGAGAAGCACGATCATGAAGGGCGCGTCATTACGGCGGAGTACCCGGATTATTATGTGGTGACCTGCTATACGCCGAACTCCCAGAATGAGTTGGCGAGACTTCCGTACCGGATGCAGTGGGAGGATGATTTCCGCCAGTTTTGAAGAAGCTGGAGGAGAAAAGCCGGTTATTTTCTGTGGATCTGAATGTGGCACACACGGAGATTGACCTGAAAAATCCAAAGACGAACCGGAAAAATGCCGGATTTACGGATGAGGAGAGAAGCAAGTTTACGGAGCTTCTGGACTCTGGATATATCGACACGTACCGCTATTTTTACCCGGATAAAGAGGGCGTTTATTCCTGGTGGTCGTACCGGTTTAAGGCGCGCGAGAAGAATGCTGGGTGGCGGATTGATTATTTCTGTGTTTCCAAGAGCCTGGAAGGACCGGCTGGCGGGCACACAGATTCATACGGAGATACTGGGTTCGGATCACTGCCCGGTAGAATTACAGATAAAGGATCGGGATGAGACATGAATTTACTGACAGCAGAACATCTGAAAAAATCATATACGGAACGGCTGCTTTTTGATGACGTGGCATTTTCCATCGGTGAAGGTGATAAGATTGGTCTCATCGGCATCAACGGAACCGGAAAATCTACTCTTCTAAAGATTGTAGCCGGTCTGGAAGAGCCGGATGAGGGTACGGTGGTAAAGGGACGAAATCTCTATATCCGTTATCTGCCTCAGAATCCGGAGTTTGAAGCGGGACGGACCGTCTTAGACTGCGTGATCCGGGAAAATATGGCGCATGAGCACGCCTGGGATCTAGAGGGCGATGCGAAATCCATGCTGAATAAGCTTGGAATCACCGATTATAGTGCCAAGGTGGAGACACTTTCGGGCGGACAGAGAAAGCGCGTTGCGCTCGCAGCGGTGCTGTTATCGACGGCGGATCTGTTGATTTTAGACGAGCCGACGAACCATCTGGACAGTGCGATGGCGGACTGGCTGGAAGAGTACCTGAAAAAATTCCGCGGCGCGCTTCTGATGATCACGCACGACCGGTATTTCCTTGATAACGTGACGAACCGCATCGTCGAACTGGACAAGGGAAAGCTGTACAATTATCAGTCCGGCTATGAGGGCTATCTGGAATTAAAGGCAGAGCGCGAGGCGATGGCGGTGAGCTCGGAGCAGAAACGCCAGAATATCCTGCGGACGGAGCTGGCGTGGATCCGGCGCGGCGCACAGGCACGCAGCACGAAGCAGAAAGGGCGTATTCAGCGCTTCGAGGCGTTGAGTGCGGTGGAAGCGCCGAAAGTAGATGGAAATGTGGAGATGAGCTCGATTTCCAGCCGTCTCGGACGGACCACGGTCGAGGCACACCATCTTCATAAGGCGTATGGTGACCGCCTCCTGATCGATGATTTTTCCTATATCTTCTTGAAGGATGACCGCATCGGCATCATCGGACCGAACGGCAGCGGCAAATCGACGCTGATGAAGATGATTACCGGCTGGGTGAAACCGGATTCGGGCGAGACGATCATCGGACAGACCGTAAAATGGGTTATTTTTCACAGGAAAACGAAGATATGGATCAGTCGATGCGCGTGATCGACTACATTAAAAATGGCAGAGTACGTGCGGACGGCGGACGGGCTGGTATCGGCATCCCAGATGTTGGAACGGTTCCTGTTCCCGTCCCATATGCAGTACACGCTGATCGGCAAGCTATCGGGCGGCGAGCGGCGCAGACTCTATCTGCTCCATATTCTGATGGGCGCGCCAAACGTCCTTCTGCTCGACGAGCCAACCAACGACCTGGATATCGGCACGCTGACGATTCTGGAGGATTATCTTGATCATTTCCAGGGGATCGTGATTACGGTATCGCATGACCGGTATTTCCTTGACCGCGTAGTGCGCCGGATCTTCGCCTTTGAGGGCGGCGGCGCGATCCGTCAGTATGAGGGCGGCTATACCGACTATCAGGCAGCCTGCGGGGAACGCATAGCGGCAGAGATGGAGGCATCTGGGACGGCATCCGGTCAGGAACGCGGCAGAGGCCAGAAGACCGGAGGCGCTTCTGGTGCGGGAACGTCGATGCAGCGGAGACGGCAAAGGATAAAAACCGCGGCCGCCAGCGCGAGAAAAAACTCAAATTCAGCTATATGGAGCAGAAAGAGTGGGAGACGATCGAGGATGATATCGCGGCGCTGGAAGAGGCAATCGCGGATCTGGAGCAGCAGATGCAGGACTCTGCCCGCGATTATACGGCTCTGAACGGCATCATAAAGGAAAAAGAGGAAAAAGCTCTTTTGGAAGAAAGATGGACCGCTGGATGTATCTGAACGATCTGGCGGAGAAAATAGAAGCGCAGGCGGCTGCTCACAAATAGGCACTTTTGGAACCGAAAGTGCCGTATGGCGATAGGTGTGGCAGATTTTGCCGATTTGGAATGCGAAGCATCGGCAAAATCCTGTTACAGTCTGCATATGTGTGGACTGTAACAGGCGCAGGCGGCTGCTCACAAATAGGCACTTTTGGAACCGAAAGTGCCGTATGAAAACGTGGAGGTAGCAGATTTTGCCGATTTGGAATGCGAAGCATCGGCAAAATCCTGTTACAGTCTGCATATGTGTGGACTGTAACAGGCGCAGGCGGCTGCTCACAAATAGGCACTTTTGGAACCGAAAGTGCCGTATGAAAACGTGGAGGGGATACAGGTGAAAGCAGAAAAAATCGTGAGACAGAAGATAAGAACCCCTGATTTTACACCGGGAATCAAGCGGACAGAGACGGGAATGCACTTGTGCGTCGAGGCACAGGGGACATTCTGCCGTCTGGCAATTTATGAGACAGGTAAAACAAGGTGTCCGGATCCCATTTTCCCCGGAAGAACGGGTGGGAGATCTCTGGATGATGGAGCTTGCGGGCGATGATTTTTCGGGACTGGAATACACGATCGAGACTGAGCAGGGGGAGCTGCCGGATCCGTGCGGGCGCATCTATACAGGACATGAGCGCTGGGGCGATTTAAAAGCGGCGCTCCGTCCGGTGCGCTGCCGTTTCCCGGAAGAAACGTATGACTGGGAAATGGATCAGCCGCTGAAACATCCGTATGATGAGACGATCCTGTACCGGCTGCATGTGCGCGGATTTACCCGTCATACTTCTTCCGGCACCGGGGAGCGGGAACGTTCCGTGCGCTGACGGAGAAAATTCCCTATTTAAAGGAATTGGGTATCACAGCAGTTGAATTAATGATGCCGAATGAATTTCAGGAAGTGATGATGGAGGATGGGGCAGACGGGAATCCGTATGCGACCGGGACACCGACCGGACGGCTCAATTACTGGGGCTATGGGGCGGGATACCTGTTTGCGCCGAAAGCTTCGTACACATCCGGGAAAGAGAAAGAACCGGAGCGGGAATTTAAGGATCTGGTGAAAGAATTTCATAAAAATGATATTGAAGTGCTGGTTGAGCTTTATTTTACCGGCGAGGAGAGCGCGGCACTGGCGCAGGAGGCGGTTCGTTTCTGGGTTTACGAGTATCATGTGGATGGCGTGCACCTGTCCGGGTTTGCGCCGGCCGAACTGCTGGCGTCGGATCCGCTGTTAGCCGATACGAAGCTATTAGCTGGTTCCTGGGATGGCGTGCGTGTGCCAAAAACGGCAGCGGCACCGAAGCTGCGGGAGCGCCGCTGGCATCTGGGCGAGTACAATGAAGGATTTTTGATCGATATGCGCCGGGTATTAAAGGGCGATGAGGATCAGGTCGGCCGTCTCATTTACCAGACACGCCGGAATCCGGACGCGTATGGCGTGATCAACTATATGGCGGCGACAAATGGCTTTACGATGATGGATATGGTTTCCTGTGAGCAGAAGCACAACGAAGCGAACGGGGAGAATAACCGGGACGGAAGCGATTATAATTATACGTGGAACTGCGGCGTCGAGGGCACGACGCGGAAAAAGAAGATTGTGCAGATGCGGAAAAACAGCTCCGCAACGCATTTTGCTGCTCTTTCTGAGCCAGGGAACGCCGATGTTTTTAGCGGGTGATGAGTTCGGCAATTCCCAGAACGGCAACAATAATGCTTACTGTCAGGACAATGAGATTTCCTGGCTCAACTGGCATCAGCTGGAGGCAAACCGGGATATTTACGAATTTGTAAAATATATGATAGCGTTCCGCAAAGCGCATCCAGTGTTCCACCTGCCGGTGGAGCCGAAAAATATTGATTACCTCGTCTGCGGACACCCGGATGTTTCCTACCACGGCGTCAAAACATGGTGCCCGGAGTTTGAAAACTTCCGCCGCCAGCTCGGCATTCTCTACTGCGGCGAGTACGGGCGAAGAGCGGACGGCACCAGCGATGACTATTTCTTTGTCGCCTACAATATGCACTGGGAGCCGCATGAATTTGATCTTCCGAAACTTCCGAAGGGAATGCAGTGGACTCTGTGCATCAACACAGACGACGCAGAGAATAACGGAATCTGTCCGCCGGAAAGCCTGGAGGTAGGGCAGGAGCCGCAGGAAGAGCTTCGCCAGTATATGGTTCCGCCGCGGAGTATTCTGGTATTTCGCGGCTTTAAGCCAATTTCCGGTCCGGCATCCGAAAGGATGGCAAAAAGCCGGAAAGTGGTAAAATCGGTAAAACGGCAGAATGTCAGAAAAGAACCGGCAAAGGAAGCGGAGACTGTGGTTGCGGCAGCGCGCGAACTGTAAGAACGGAATTAAAAGAGGATAAAGCAAGTTGAAAAAGAAACTTTTTAGAGGGCTGGCAGCCGCCCTGTGTGCTGCCATGATGGCTGGGAGCGCGGCGCTTCCGGCATATGCGGCGGGTCCGTCACGGGAGTCGGTTCCCTATGCGGATTCCTATGCCTCCTATCAGTGGGCTTTTTTAAATACAGGTGAACTGCGTCTGGTGCCGAGCCATACGGCGGCGGTGGATGCAGCGATTGGGGCGATTACCGGCAGCCCGGCGCTCTCAGCAGATGGAACGGTCCGTTCTCTGGAAGGGATCGATATGAATATTGTCCCGGCATGGAAGAAATATGACGCGAAAAGTGGAAAACGTCAGGTGATTGTGGCGCTGATTGATACGGGGTTGATAACTCACCCGGAGCTTAGCGGTTCGATCTGGACGAATACGGGGGAAATTCCGGGCGATGGCATTGACAATGACGGAAATGGTTATATCGATGACGTTTACGGCTGGAATTTCTATGATAATAATGCCCAGGTATTTACCGGGACGGATGACAATCATGGTACCCACTCGGCGGGCACGATCGCGGCGGCGAGAAATGGAGTCGGAACGGTTGGAATCTGCGATCCGGCGTATGTGAAGATCATGGTGATCAAGACGCTTGAACATCGTCCGGTGTCGGAACCGTCAGCAACGTGGTTAAGGCGATCCGGTATGCGCAGGCGAATGGCGCGTCGATCTGGCAATTGAGCTTTGGCACGATGATAGCGAGGAGCTGTATCAGGCGATCAAGGATTCGGGGATGCTGTTTATTGTGGCGGCTGGAAACGGCGACGCCTCCGGCAATGGCTACAGCATCGATGAGCAGCCGATGTACCCGGCAAGCTTTGAACTGGACAATATCATTTCCGTGGCAAACCTGCGCTTTGACGGTCAGCTCGACCGTGCGTCCAATTACGGGGTGAGAAGCGTGGATCTGGCAGCGCCGGGCAATTATATCCTGAGCACGATCACGGGCAATGACTATGCCTACATGAGCGGCACGTCGATGGCGGCACCGATGGTAACCGGAACGGCGGCAATGCTGTACTCCTGCGATGCGTCCCTGTCGCTTATGGATGTGAGAAACCGTATTCTGCAGTCGGCGCGGCCGCTTGAGAGTCTGTCCGGCAAGGTGGCAACCGGAGGTATGCTGGATGCCGGGCGGCGATGCCGTAGATGAGAAAACGAAAAGAAAGATTGTTAAAAAATATTGAAATTCTCGTTTGTATGTGATACTATGACCGGGTGAGATAATTACTCCACAGATTCATATGTTTATATGTATGAAGACGGAGTAATTACCATGATTTCTTCGGGGCAGGGCGAAATTCCCTACCGGCGGTATAGTCCGCGAACCGCGACGGCGGCCGATTCGGTGAGATTCCGGAAACCGACAGTATAGTCTGGATGAGAGAAGAGGCAGGAGTCAGAGAGTGTACCGCTTGAGCGTAAGCAGGCTGGTGTACATCGGCTAAGTTGTGATTTATCATCCCAGGTCCCGAACGACCGGGGTTTTTTAGTTTTACAAATGCAGCTAGTCCGGCACTTGATTCATACTCCTCCTTCGGAGAAATGAGTTTTAAAACCGAAAGGAGATTTAAGATGAAGACAGGAAAATGGAGTATTCAAAAATTGATTTATACGGCGATGCTGGCAGCGGTTGCTGGCGTGCTGATGTCATTGGAATTTTCGGTTCCGATGATGCCGCCGTTTTATAAGGTGGATTTCAGTGATGTGCCGTCTGTGATTGCCGTGTTTCTGATGGGACCGGTATCCGGTATCTGTGTAGAAGTCATCAAGCTGTTAATCAAGCTGATTACTGTCGGAACTAACACGATGTACGTCGGTGAGCTGGCCAACCTGATTGCGGCGTTCCTGTTCGTATGGCCGCTGTGGTTCCTCTATCAGAAGCTGGGCGCTAACCGTAACGGCAGCTGTAGAAGCGCTTCTGCTCAGTATCGTGATCCGCACCGCGTGTGCATGCTTTATCAATGCGAACATTACGCTTCCGTTATATGCGAAAGCGATGAGCCTGCCGCTGGATGAAGTGATCCGCATGGTAGCGTCGGTCAACCCGGCGATCAAAGACCTGAATGGATTTATCATCCTGGCGACGATCCCATTCAACGTATTGAAAGTGGGACTCAACTATATCGTTGGACAGCTTTTGTTTGTACGCCTGCGTGCGGCGAAGATTGTGCCGAAAGCAGTATAAAATGAAATAAGAGGAATGGTTTGACGGATTTGGCTGTTTGCTGTGAAACGGCAGAACCATTTCATAGAAAGGATTGTCGGGAAACCGCTGGGAAAGCTGCCTGGGGGAAGAATCCCGGACAATCCTTTTTGTTTGATGGAACGTGCAAAGAAATATCTGTTTTTATAAGAGGAGGAGATACTATGATACGTAACTATAGAGATTTGACAAGATGGGAAATGGAGCAGGTGGACCGTGAGAACACGATTGTCCTGATTCCGCTCGGGGCTCTGGAACAGCACGGCAATCAGGCACCACTGGGAACGGATGATATTATCGCGGAGGCGATGAGTCAGGAGATCAAAAGGCGCTGGAGGCAGAGGGGAAGAAGACTTCCCTGATGCTGCTGTTTCCGGTAATTCCGGTGGGCTTAAGTACAGAGCATAAGAATTTCTGCGGTTCGGTTACAGTCCGGCCGGACACTTACTATCATCTCTTATATGATATATGCGTCAGCCTGGCGCATCACGGTTTTAAGAAGCTGGCTTTTGGTATGCCATGGTGGGAATGCGCCGATTGCGCAGGTTTTAAGCCGGGAACTTCGGAGTGAGCTGGGATTGCACCGTTTATCCTTTCAGCGGGGGCATTTGGTCATCCGGATGTAAAAGCAACGATTTCAAAGGGGAATATCTGGGATTTCAACGGTGGAGAGATGGAGACATCGATGGTAATGGCGGTCGATGAGAGTCTTGTGAAGCTGGAACTTTCGGAAGCGGAGAGCCGACGGCGTTTGAGAAGACCCGCCTGAAGCCATACGGTCCGGTTTCGATCGGCTGGGTGTCGGAGGACTGGAAAACAAAAGACGGATCGCCGATTGGAATAGGAGGAGATCCGTCTGGTGCAAATGCCGAGAAGGGGCGAATTATATTAGAGACGAGTGCGCGGGAACTGGTCCCGGGCTGTTAGATATCCGGGATTGGAATGAATAGGAATCAAACTTAAAAATGGGGTGTCTATGTCATCAGAATACCAGTGTTATTTACCAGATTCCCAACGTCCGGATGCACCGCATGGTAATACCAGTCCGGTGCGGGTAACCGGAAGTCCCAGCTCGTCCGATTTCACTGTGCCGCCGTGGGTGGGGCAACTTCGGTTGAGAGCATATAGGTCAGGACGGACGGCGCCAGCCCGGTGGTGTAGGAGTTGATGAGGAAGAAGAGCGGGTTGTCCGATAACAGTTTCGTGCAGAGCTGCACGAACGGGTAAATCGAAGTTTCGATCTTCCAGATCTCGCCCTTTGGTCCGCGTCCGTAAGAAGGCGGGTCCATGATGATCGCGTCGTAGTGGTTGCCTCTGCGGATCTCGCGCTCAACAAATTTCACACAGTCATCGACGATCCAGCGGATGGGTGCATTTTCCAGCCCGGAGGAACGGGAGTTTTCCTTCGCCCAGGCTACCATGCCCTTGGAGGCGTCCACATGGGTCACGCTGGCGCCGGCTGCGGCTGCCGCCAGGGTAGCTCCACCAGTGTAGGCAAAGAGGTTCAGAACCTTGATCGGGCGTCCGGCATTGCGGATGCGGTCACCGAACCAGTCCCAGTTCGCAGCCTGCTCCGGGAAAAGTCCGGTATGTTTGAAGCTGAACGGTTTTAAGTTAAAGGTCAGTTCTTTGTAATGGATCGACCACTGCTCCGGCAGGTCGAAAAATTCCCATTCGCCGCCGCCCTTGGAGCTTCTGTGGTAGTGTCCGTTCATCTTTTTCCAGCCGCGGTGTGTCTTGGGGGTGTTCCAGATAACCTGCGGGTCCGGACGAACCAGAAGATAGTCGCCCCACCGCTCCAGTTTCTCTCCTTCGAGCAGTCAATCACTTCATAATCGTTCCATCCATCTGCAATCCACATAAAATTTTATCCTTTCAAAAAAATGAGGCGCAAACCCCGGAAAAGGGTATCTGCCGCCTTTATAATCGGTGTTATCCATAAGCCATTTCTAACCAAAACGCAGTCTGTCTGACCGGAAAAAACGGTTCAGTTGAAATGCATACCTAATTATATCGGTCATTGATTGGCGTGTCAAACCTTTTGAACGGCTTCCTGCCAAAAAAGTAAATAAATTGAAAGATAAATCTCCTTGAAGATTCCTACATCTCCTGTTAAAATGTATATTAGGTAAATGATAGATTGCACGTATCTGGAACAAAACAAGGCGTTATAAGCATCTGATGCAGTCTCCACACGACGGGAAGTGTGCGAATGCGCAGCAGGTGGGAGAATAGACGTTATCAATCGTGAACTGGGAGGGCTTGTATATGAAGAAACAGAAACTGGCAGTCTGCGTCCTTTCCGCAGCGCTGATGATAGGGGCGGCGACCCTGACATCTTACGCGGCAGAAGGCTGGCAGCAGTCTGGAAACAGCTGGATATATGTGGACAACAATGGCAATAAGGTGACGAATACCTGGAAGAAGGGCGCAGACAATCTCTGGCGCTATCTCGATTCCCAGGGCAACATCGCGTCGAACTGCTGGGTGGACGACGAATACTTTGTCGAGAGTACCGGCATCATGGCGACTGACAAGTGGCTGAAACTGCCGAAGCGCAATCCGGCATGGAACGAGACTTCCGCTACGACGGTCTGGTACTATTTCTCCACCAGCGGAAAGATGGTATCCGACGGCTGGTCCAAGATCGGCGGTAAGTACTATTACTTCGACTGTGATGGAGCGATGCAGACGGGCTGGGTGGATGATGACACCTACTACACGAATGCAGATGGTGTCATGCAGATCGGCTGGGCATATCTGGAAGATCCGGATGATACCAAAAGGACGATGATGAAGTGAAACCCGGCGACGACGATGAGGATCATCATTGGTACTACTTTCAGAGTTCAGGAAAGAAATATGTGCCTTCTTTAGGCGGTGCCAAATATAAACAGTATAAGATTGACGGAACCTACTACTGCTTCGACGAAAACGGAGCGATGCAGACCGGCTGGGTCGATATGGGAAATTCCTCTGGATTTGCAAATTACCGTTATTATCAGAGCAACGGTCAGGTACAGACTGGCTGGCTCTCCACGACTCCGCCGGAGGAGGATGATTACAATCTGGATCTCGGCAGCGATGTACAGTGGTATTATTTTTCAAGCAACGGCGAGCCGAAGGTGGGTCCGAAGATTTCTGACGCTTCGACGAGCAACCTGGTCCGCATCAACAATATTACCTACTTATTTAATGAGAAGGGCAACCCGGTCTATGGTCTGAGACGTCTGGAGGTAGGAACGAGCGGTCAGTATGCCTGCTATTTCTTCGGCGCGGACAAGGCGACCAGCTCAGTCGTAAAAGGCAAGGGAAATGTAGTAGAGGGCGACGGAACGACTGGACAGTTTTATTTCACTGACAGCGGCAACAAGGCTGGACGCGGCTACTCAGGTGTGGAGGATGGATTCCTGTACTACATGGGTAAGCTTCAGAAGGCAGACAGCGGTACCAAGTATGAAGTCATTGAAGTCAATGACAAAAACTATCTGGTAACGACGAGCGGCAAGGTAGTGAAATCCAGCACCGTGAAGGATGCGAACGGCACAAAGTTTAAGACAAGCTCTGCGGGTGTTGTCACAGAGGTGGACGGCACAAGCGACGATGGCAGCGACGAGGCTAGAACCCCGGTGGAACCGACGTATTGGGAGGATTAATTAAAAAAGCTGGGAGTCTTCTCGACTGAGATAAAATTTCTGCATGGAAATATATTCTTGTGGATAAACAGGAGTTTCTTCTATATAAAAGGTGTAATTACCCACCGGAAGAAGAAACTCCTGTTTTTTCTTGAAAAATATAGATTTTTTCTTAAAAAAACACTTGCATTTCCCAGAAAGCTGTGTTATTATAACGAAGCTGTGGCATGATAGCGATGAAACGAGAGGTTGCTGCTTATGATAAGCAGGTTATTCCGCGGAGCGAATGTCAAGTTAGGAAACTGGCGACAAGTCACTGTACAAGAATAGAGTATCCTGAAGACAAATGACGGATTTGGTGTGTGGACTGCGAGGACACACACGGGTATGTGTACAGTCACCGCTTGTCGTGCTTAATAGTACGAAAAGGAGGCGACTTTTTTTATGGCAAGTCAAGTAATGAGAATCACACTGAAAGCTTATGATCATCAGCTGGTAGATACATCCGCTGCAAAAATCATCGAAACTGTAAAAAAGAACGGATCTAGGGTGAGCGGACCGGTGCCACTGCCAACAAAGAAAGAAGTAGTGACAATTCTGAGAGCCGTACACAAATACAAAGATTCCAGAGAACAGTTTGAGCAGAGAACTCATAAGAGACTCATCGATATCATTGCTCCGAGCCAGAAGACAGTTGATGCACTGCAGAGACTGGAAATGCCGGCTGGCGTGTCCATCAACGTAAAGATGAAAAACAAATAATTAAGAATCCTATACTAGTTTAGATAGAGACATCTGGACAGTTCTAGGATGAACGCGGGAGTTTGACGAACGCGTTCCGCTGTAGAAAAACAGGAGGTAAATCAATGAAGAAAGCGATTTTAGCAACAAAAGTCGGAATGACTCAAATCTTCAATGAAGACGGAGTGCTTACTCCGGTAACCGTTCTGCAGGCTGGACCGTGTGTTGTTACTCAGGTTAAGACAGAAGAGAACGATGGATACAAAGCAGTACAGGTTGGTTTTGTAGACAAGAGAGAAAAACTTGTGACAAAGCCGGTTAAGGGTCATTTTGACAAGGCAGGCGTTGCTTACAAGAGATATGTAAGAGAGTTCCGCTTAGAGAATGCTGAAGAGTATTCTGTAAAAGACGAAATCAAAGCTGACATCTTTGCAGCTGGTGATAAGATTGATGCTACTGCAATTTCCAAAGGTAAGGGATTCCAGGGTGCGATCAAGAGACATGGTCAGCACAGAGGACCGATGGCTCACGGTTCCAAGTTCCATCGTCATCAGGGTTCCAACGGTTCTGCAACCACACCGGGACGCGTATTTAAGGGCAAAGGAATGCCGGGTCACATGGGCAGCGTAAAAGTAACTGTTCAGAACCTGGAGGTTGTTAAGGTTGATACTGAGAACAACTTACTCCTTGTTAAAGGCTCTGTACCGGGACCGAAGAAATCCTTAGTAACAATCAAAGAGACAGTAAAGGTCGCTAGATAAGGCTTTTACGGGAAAGGAGGAACATACAGATGGCAAACGTATCTGTTTTCAATTTAGAAGGCAACGAAGTTGGCACATTAGAACTGAATGATGCTGTATTCGGTGTAGAAGTAAATGAACATCTGGTTCACATGGCAGTTGTAGCACAGCTTGCTAACAAACGTCAGGGAACTCAGAAAGCAAAAACCCGTTCCGAAGTTTCCGGCGGTGGTAAGAAACCGTGGAGACAGAAAGGTACCGGACATGCAAGACAGGGTTCAACAAGAGCTCCGCAGTGGACGGGCGGCGGCGTAGTATTCGCTCCGACACCACGTGATTACACAATCCGTTTAAATAAGAAAGAGAAGAGAGCTGCTCTTAAATCCGCTCTGACAAGCCGTGTAAACGAGAACAAGTTCATCGTAGTTGAGGCTATGAACTTCGACGAGATCAAGACAAAGAAATTTGTTGAGGTTATGAACAACCTGAAAGTAAACAAAGCTTTAGTTGTTCTGGATGAGGCTTGTGACAAGGCTGTATTATCCGCTAGAAACGTGGCAGACGTTAAGACTGCTTCCGTAAGCACCATCAACGTTTACGATATCCTGAAATACAACACAGTAGTAGCAACCAAGGCTGCTGTAGCTTCTATCGAGGAGGTATATGCATAATGGCAAACGTACAGTACTATGACGTAATCCTCAAACCGGTTGTAACTGAGAAGAGTATGAATGCTATGACAGACAAGAAATACACCTTCCTGGTACACACCGAGGCAAACAAAACTATGATCAAAGAAGCCGTTGAGAAGATGTTCCCGGGCACCAAAGTTAAGAGTGTCAATACCATGAACATGGACGGCAAGACAAAGAGAAGAGGCATGACCTTCGGTAAGACAGCTGCAACAAAGAAAGCTATCGTTCAGCTGACCGAGGACAGCAAAGAGATCGAGATCTTCGCTGGTTTATAATTCATCCTCAATAGACAATTATACGACGAACACTATGTCGTGAAAAACATGAAGAAACGCCAGGAGGCGTTGAACGAAAGGAGTCAAAGTCATGGGAATTAAATCTTACAGCCCATATACACCTTCCAGAAGACATATGACCGGCTCTGATTTCTCTGAGATTACAAAATCCACACCGGAGAAATCCTTAGTAGTTTCTTTAAAGAAGAACGCAGGTCGTAACAACCAGGGTAAAATCACCGTTCGTCACAGAGGCGGCGGTTCCAGAAGAAAATATAGAATCATCGACTTCAAGAGAAATGCAAAAGACGGTATCGCAGCAACCGTACTTGGTATCGAGTACGATCCGAACAGAACAGCTAACATCGCTCTGATCTGCTATGCAGACGGCGAGAAAGCATACATCCTGGCTCCGGCTGGTTTACAGGTTGGACAGAAGGTTATGAGCGGTGCAGAGGCTGAGGCAAAAGTTGGTAACTGCTTACCGCTTTCTGAAATCCCGGTTGGTGCACAGATTCACAACATCGAGCTTCTTCCGGGCAAGGGTGGTCAGCTGGTTCGTTCCGCTGGTAACTCTGCTCAGTTAATGGCTAAAGAAGGCAAATATGCAACCTTAGACTTCCTTCCGGCGAAATGAGAATGGTTCCGATCAACTGCCGCGCAACCATCGGTGTAGTTGGAAACGGAGAACACAACCTGATCAACATCGGTAAAGCCGGAAGAAAACGTCACATGGGTATCCGCCCGACTGTACGTGGTTCCGTCATGAACCCGAATGACCATCCACATGGTGGTGGAGAAGGAAAGACCGGTATCGGACGTCCGGGTCCATGTACACCTTGGGGCAAACCTGCACTTGGCTTGAAGACAAGAAAGAAAAACAAACAGTCTAACAAGCTGATCGTAAGAAGAAGAAACGGTAAACAGTAATAGGAGGTATACTAATGGGTCGTTCATTAAAAAGGACCATTTGCAGATGCTCATCTTTTAAAGAAAGTAGATGAGATGAACGCAGCAGGCAGCAAACAGGTTATCAAAACCTGGTCACGCCGTTCTACAATCTTCCCGCAGATGGTTGGACATACAATCGCAGTTCATGACGGAAGAAAACATGTTCCGGTATAGGTGACAGAGGACATGGTTGGACATAAACTCGGTGAGTTCGTAGCCACTAGAACTTACAGAGGCCACGGAAAAGACGAGAAGAAAGCAGGACGTAAGTAAGTTACGCTTGAAAGGAGGTTTCACCAATGGCTAAAGGACATAGATCCCAGATAAAGAGAGAAAGAAATGCTCAGAAGGACACAAGACCGTCAGCTAAGTTATCTTACGCCAGAGTCTCTGTTCAGAAAGCATGCTTCGTATTGGATGCTATTAGAGGCAAAGATGTTCAGACAGCACTTGGTATTGTAACATACAATCCTAGATATGCTTCTACTTTAATTAAAAAATTACTCGAGTCTGCTGTTGCTAACGCAGAGAACAACAACCAGATGAATCCGGAGAACCTGTACGTTGCAGAATGCTTCGCTAACAAGGGACCGACAATGAAGAGAATCAGACCAAGAGCACAGGGCAGAGCTTACAGAATCGAAAAGAGAATGAGCCACATCACCATCGTGCTTAATGAGAAATAAGGAGGACACTCATGGGACAGAAAGTTAATCCACACGGCCTGAGAGTCGGTGTTATTAAAGACTGGAATTCTAAATGGTATGCTGAAGCTGATTTTGCAGATAACCTGGTAGAAGATAACAAGATCAGAACATTTCTGAAAAAGAAATTATACAGTGCAGGTGTTTCCAAGATCGAAATCGAGCGCGCTTCTGATAAAGTAAAAATCATTCTTTACACTGCTAAACCGGGCGTTGTTATCGGTAAAGGCGGCGCAGAGATCGAGAAGACAAAAGCTCAGGTTCAGAAATTAACTGACAAGAAAGTTTTTGTAGACATCAAAGAAGTTAAGAGACCAGACAGAGACGCACAGCTGGTAGCTGAGAACATCGCTCTGCAGCTTGAAAACCGTGTTTCCTTCCGTCGTGCGATGAAGTCCGCTATGGGCAGAACCATGAAGGCTGGAGCTAAGGGTATCAAGACTTCCGTATCCGGCCGTCTCGGCGGAGCTGATATGGCTCGTACAGAGTTCTACAGCGAAGGAACTATCCCGCTTCAGACATTAAGAGCAGATATTGACTACGGTTTCGCTGAGGCAAACACAACATACGGCAAGACCGGTGTTAAGGTTTGGATCTACAAAGGCGAGGTACTTCCTGCGAAAGGCAATAAGGAAGGGAGCGATAAATAATGTTAATGCCAAAAAGAGTAAAACGTCGTAAACAGTTCCGTGGCTCCATGGCTGGTAAAGCGCTTAGAGGAAATGTAATCAACTACGGTGAGTACGGTTTAGTCGCTACAGAACCGTGCTGGATCAGATCCAACCAGATCGAGGCAGCCCGTATCGCTATGACTCGTTACATCAAACGTGGTGGTAAAGTTTGGATCAAAATTTTCCCGGACAAACCGGTAACAACAAAACCAGCTGAAACCCGTATGGGTTCCGGTAAAGGAACTCTGGAGTACTGGGTAGCAGTAGTTAAACCAGGCCGTGTAATGTTCGAAATCGCAGGTGTACCAGAGGAGACAGCGAGAAGCGCTTCGTCTTGCTATGCACAAACTCCCGTGTAAGTGTAAAATTGCTTCCAAGGCAGATTTAGAAGGCGGTGATAACAGTGAAAATTAATAAGTATGTAGAAGATTTAAGAACGAAATCAGCTGCAGAATTGAATGAAGAATTAGTAGCTGCTAAAAAGGAACTCTTCAACCTGAGATTCCAGAACGCAACAAATCAGTTGGACAATACAAGCAGAATCAAAGAAGTTCGCAGAAACATCGCTCGTATTCAGACTGTTATTACAGAGAAAGCGAACTAATTATCATAGATTCCTAAAATAGGAAAGGAGATATCTACCGTGGAAAGAAATCTTAGAAAAACTCGTGTCGGCAAGGTCGTAAGCAATAAGATGGATAAAACAATCGTAGTTGCTATCGAAGAGCATGTAAAACATCCTTTAATCGGTAAGATTGTTAAGAGAACTTATAAATTAAAAGCACATGATGAAAACAACGAGTGCAGCATTGGTGATACAGTAAAGGTTATGGAAACCAGACCGTTATCCAAGGATAAGAGATGGAGACTCGTCGAAATTATCGAGAAAGCGAGATAATTTCTAAATCAGAAAGGAGTATTGGGCATGATTCAGCAGGAGACCAGATTAAAGGTTGCCGACAATACCGGTGCGAAAGAATTACTCTGTATCCGCGTTATGGGCGGCTCTACTAGAAGATATGCAAATATTGGCGATGTAATCGTTGCCAGCGTTAAAGATGCAACGCCAGGCGGTGTTGTAAAGAAAGGCGATGTAGTGAAGGCCGTTGTTGTACGTACCGTTAAGGGCGCACGCCGTAAGGATGGTTCCTACATCAAATTTGATGAGAACGCAGCCGTTATCATCAAAGACGACAAGAACCCGAGAGGAACCCGTATTTTTGGACCAGTAGCCAGAGAGCTTCGTGAAAAACAGTTTATGAAAATTGTTTCACTGGCTCCGGAAGTACTGTAGGAGGTGTCAGCTGTGCATAAAATTAAAAAAGGCGACCTGGTAAAGGTTATCACAGGTAAAGACAAAGACAAAACCGGAAAAGTTCTTTCCGTTAATGTAAAGAAGAATACAGTCCTGGTTGAGGGATGCAACATGGTTACAAAGCACACCAAACCGTCTGCAGCTAATCAGCAGGGCGGCATCATCCATCAGGAAGGCGCGCTTGACATTTCCAACGTTATGCTGGTAGTGGATGGCAAGGCTACGAGAGTTGGCTTCAAAGTAGAAGACGGCAAGAAAGTCCGTGTTGCTAAGGCAACCGGTAAAGTAATTGACTAATACAGAGAGGAGGAACGTTAAAATTGGCTAGATTAAAAGAAATGTATCAGAGCGAAATCGTAGACGCTATGATCAAAAAATTTGGATATAAAAATATCATGGAAGTGCCGAAGCTCGACAAGATTGTTATCAACATGGGCGTTGGCGAAGCAAAAGAAAACGCTAAACTTCTGGACTCAGCTGTAAAAGATATGGAAATCATCACTGGTCAGAAAGCAGTTCTTACAAAAGCGAAAAAATCAGTCGCTAACTTCAAACTCAGAGAGGGTATGGCTATCGGATGTAAAGTTACCCTGCGTGGCGAGAAGATGTATGAGTTCGCTGATCGTCTGATCAACCTGGCTCTTCCGCGAGTAAGAGACTTCCGCGGTGTAAATCCGAACGCATTCGACGGCAGAGGTAACTATGCACTCGGTATCAAAGAGCAGTTCATCTTCCCTGAGATCGAGTATGATAAAGTCGATAAGGTAAGAGGTATGGATATCATTTTCGTTACAACTGCTAAGACAGACGAAGAGGCTCGTGAGCTGTTAACTCAGTTCAATATGCCTTTTGCTAAATAATAGGAGGATTTATCATGGCTAAAACTTCAATGAAGATTAAACAGCAGCGTCCGGCAAAATTCTCCACAAGAGAATACAACCGCTGCAGAATTTGCGGTCGTCCGCATGCATATTTAAGAAAATACGGCATCTGCAGAGTTTGCTTCCGTGAATTAGCTTACAAGGGCGAAATTCCGGGCGTAAAGAAAGCAAGCTGGTAGGCATTGAGCACTTGATGAGGTAGTTTCGAATCTAGTGCGAAAGCCCGTCCCGAGACTTAGTGAGTCAGAGTCGAAGACGATAGACGAGCTTAGTCGAGTGGACGATGCCTATATTATAGAGGACACATCCTAGTGTTCCCACACCCCACCGAAACCCACTTACAGTAAGTGGTAGTCAAATTATAAGGAGGCACACTCAAAATGACAATGAGCGATCCGATTGCAGATATGCTTACAAGAATCCGTAACGCTAACACTGCAAAACATGATACAGTAGATGTTCCGGCATCCAAAATGAAAATCGCAATCGCTGATATCCTGGTAAAGGAAGGTTTCATCAAGAAATATGACGTTGTTGAGGACGGCAATTTCAAGACTATCCGTATTACCTTAAAGTACGGTAAAGACAAAATGAGAAAATCATCTCCGGCATCAAGAGAATTTCCAAACCGGGTCTGCGTATCTACGCAAACAAGGAAGATATGCCGAAGGTACTGGGCGGTTTAGGTGTAGCTATAATCTCCACCAACCAGGGCGTTATCACTGACAAGCAGGCAAGAGAACTCGGCGTAGGCGGAGAAGTTCTTGCATTTGTTTGGTAAGCCGAAAGCATCATCATCGGTTTAGACAAGGTATAGATACAACTGAAAACAGAGAAGCCGCTCAGGCTTCTCCGAAAATCTAAGTTAAGGAGGTAACAAGGCATGTCACGTATCGGAAGAATGCCAGTTGCGATTCCGGCGGGCGTAACCGTAACAATCGCAGAGAACAATTTAGTGACTGTAAAAGGTCCGAAGGGAACTCTTGAGAGAGAACTCCCGGTTGAGATGAACATCAAAGAAGAGGATGGTCACATCGTAGTTACAAGACCGAACGATTTAAAGAAGATGAAATCTTTACACGGTCTGACAAGAACCTTAATTAACAACATGATTCATGGTGTAACAGAAGGCTATGAAAAAGTTCTGGAAGTTAACGGTGTTGGTTACAGAGCTCAGAAACAGGGTAAAAAACTGGTACTGTCCCTTGGATACTCTCATCCGGTAGAGATGGAAGATCCGGAAGGTGTTGAGACTGTACTGGAAGGTCAGAACAAAATCACTGTAAAAGGTATCGACAAAGAAAAAGTTGGCCAGTATGCAGCTGAGATTCGGGATAAGAGAAGACCTGAGCCGTACAAGGGTAAAGGTATTAAGTATGCTGATGAAGTTATCAGACGTAAAGTTGGTAAGACTGGTAAGAAATAATTAAGGAGAGTGTGAAAATGGTTAGCAAACAGTCAAGAAGCGATATTCGCGTTAAAAACACGTTAGATTACGCAACCGTTTTTCTGGCACAGCCGAGACCGCGTTTAGCAGTGTTTAGAAGTAATAATCATATGTATGCTCAGATCATTGATGATACAGTTGGAAAAACTTTAGTAGCAGCTTCCACTGCCGAGAAGGAAGTTAAAGCTGAACTGGAGAAGACGAACGATGTTGCAGCAGCAGCTCACGTTGGAACTGTAATCGCTAAGAGAGCGCTTGAAAAAGGTATTAAAGAAGTTGTCTTCGATAGAGGCGGATTTATTTACCACGGAAAAGTTCAGGCATTAGCAGATGCAGCCCGCGAGGCTGGTCTGGAATTCTAGTAGGAAGGAGAACATACACATGAAACGTACAAAAATTGATGCAAACCAGTTCGAGTTAGAGGATACTGTAGTGGCAATCAAACGTGTATCCAAGACCGTTAAGGGCGGACGTACAATGCGTTTTTCCGCTTTAGTAGTAGTTGGAGATAAAAACGGCCACGTTGGTGCTGGTATGGGAAAAGCTGCTGAGGTTCCGGAAGCAATCCGCAAGGGCAAAGAGGCAGCTGCCAGAAACCTGATGGAGGTTCCGTTCGATGGAACAATAGCATCCCGCACGATTTCCTCGGCAAATTCGGAAGCGCTAACGTACTTGAAGAAGGCTCCGGAAGGTACCGGTATTATCGCTGGTGGTCCGGCTCGTGCCGTACTGGATCTGGCTGGTTACAAGAACATCCGTACAAAATCCCTTGGTTCTAACAACAAGGCAAACGTAGTTCTTGCTACCCTGGCAGGCTTAGGTTCTTTAAAGACTCCGGAAGAGGTTGCAAAACTTCGCGGTAAGTCTGTAGAAGAAATTCTGAACTAATAGGAGGAGATAAAAATGGCAGAGAAATTAAAAATCACATTGGTTAAGTCTCCTATTGGCGCTATCCCGAAGCGAAAGCAACGGTTGCAGCTCTTGGTTTAAACAAGACTGGCAAGACAGTTGAGCAGCCGGACAACGCCGCTATCAGAGGCATGATCCAGAATGTTAGACATTTAGTTAAAGTAGAGGAAATCTAAGATATTTGCAAGGAGGTGCAGTCATGGATTTATCCAATTTAAAGCCGGCGGTAGGCTCTAAGCACAGCGACAGCTTCAGAAGAGGTCGTGGTCACGCATCAGGCAACGGTAAGACTGCTGGTAAGGGACATAAGGGACAGAAAGCTCGTTCCGGCGCTCCGAGACCAGGATTTGAAGGCGGTCAGATGCCGTTATATAGACGTCTCCCGAAGAGAGGCTTCACAAACAGAAATTCTAAGACCATCGTTGGTATCAACGTAAGCGCTCTTGAGAGATTCGAGAACGACACAGTTGTTACGGTTGAAACATTAATCGAAGCAGGCATCGTAAAGAACCCGCGTGACGGCGTTAAGATCCTCGGCAACGGCGAGCTGACCAAAAAGCTGAACGTGAAGGTTGATGCGGTAAGTGAAGGCGCGAAAGCGAAGATCGAAGCCGTTGGCGGAACCTGCGAGGTGATCTAATATGTTAAAAACACTCCAGAATGCATTTAAGATTAAAGAGGTCAGAGAAAAACTCCTCTATACATTCTTTATGCTGGTTGTGACCCGTATCGGATCACAGCTGCCGATTCCCGGAGTAAATACAACATTCTTTCAGGAACTGTTCGCAAGACAGTCCAATGATGCGTTTGGTTTCTTTAATACGATTACCGGCGGTTCGTTTACGAACATGTCGGTATTCGCATTGAGTATTACCCCGTACATTACATCTTCCATCATTATGCAGCTTTTGACCATTGCAATTCCAAAACTGGAGGAGATGCAGCAGGAAGGCGAAGACGGAAGAAAGAAGATTGCGGAATATACGCGTTACCTGACAGTTGCACTGGCGCTGATGCAGTCCATCGCCATGGCAATCGGTTTTGGCGGAAAGGGTCTTTTAGTAAACTTTACTGCCATGAATGTAATTGTTGCAATCGTGACAATGACAGCCGGAAGTGCTATGCTGATGTGGATTGGTGAGAGAATTACAGAAAAAGGCGTGGGAAATGGTATTTCTATCGTACTTCTGTTCAATATCATTTCAACCATGCCAAGCGATATGATTACGCTCTATGAGCGTTTCCTGCAGGGCAAGATCGTGGCGGTTGCAGTTGTAACAGCCGTGATTATCGCAGCGGTTATCGTAGCGATGGTTGTATTTGTTATCATTTTACAGGATGCAGAGCGGAGAATTCCGGTTCAGTATTCTAAAAAGATGCAGGGACGTAAGATGGTTGGCGGTCAGTCCACTAGCATCCCGTTAAAAGTAAATACAGCAGGCGTTATTCCTGTTATCTTTGCTTCATCCCTGATGTCTTTCCCGGTGGTAATTGCTGGATTTTTCCAGGTTAATTATGACACCATCGGAGGAAAGATTCTTCTGGCTCTGAATTCCAGCTCCTGGTTTAATCCAGAGCGTCCGGCTTATTCAGTTGGTTTAATTGTCTACATCGCGTTGATTATTGTGTTTGCGTATTTCTACACATCCATTACATTCAACCCGCTTGAGGTGGCAAACAACATGAAGAAATCCGGCGGCTTCATCCCGGGCATTCGTCCAGGAAAGCCAACATCCGATTATCTGGATGGAATTCTGGAGTATATTATACTGATTGGTGCCTGCGGACTGATCATTGTCTGCCTGGTTCCGATTATTGTCTCTGGACTGTTCTCAGTGAGCCGTCTCTCCTTCGGAGGTACTTCTCTTATCATTATCGTAGGTGTAGTACTTGAGACAATCAAAGCAGTCGAATCACAGATGCTGGTTCGCAACTATAAAGGATTCTTAAACGACTAAGACAACTCGCTTTCTGGGCGGGAGCTTGCTTACTTTACGGCTGGAGGTGGCCGGAGACAGCTCCTGCCTGGAGGCGATCTGTTGTATATAGGAGATTGTAACCATTATGAAGATTGTTATGTTAGGAGCACCGGGAGCCGGAAAAGGAACACAGGCTCAGAGAATTGCAGAAAAATACGGCATTCCGCACATTTCTACCGGAGATATTTTCCGTTCCAATATCAAGGCAGGCACAGAGCTTGGTAAAAAAGCAAAATCGTTCATCGATCAGGGGCTTTTAGTACCGGACGAGGTAACGATCGGCATGCTTCTTGACCGGATCCATGAGGCTGACTGCAAGAACGGCTATATTCTGGATGGATTCCCAAGAACGATCCCGCAGGCAGAGAGTCTGACAGAGGCGCTGGCAGCAAACGGCGGCGATTGATTTCGCGCTCAACGTAGATGTGCCGGATGCAAACATCGTAAACCGCATGGCAGGACGCCGTGCGTGCTTAAAGTGCGGCGCTACCTACCACATCCAGTTCGCAGCACCGAAAAAAGAAGGAATCTGCGACAAGTGCGGTTCTGAGCTGGTGCTTCGTGATGATGACAAGCCGGAGACTGTACAGAAACGTCTGGAAATATACCATGACCAGACACACCCGCTGATCGAGTACTATGAGAAGAAGGGCGTTCTTCATACGGTAGACGGTACACAGACCATGGAAGACGTATTCAAGAACATTACGGATATTTTGGGAGCTTAAAACATGGCAGTGACGATAAAATCTCCCAGGGAGATTGAACTGATGCGTGAGGCGGGAAGAATTCTCGCCAAAACGCATGAGGAACTGGCGAAGAATCTTCGGCCGGGCATGTCCACCTGGGATATTGATCATATGGGAGAGGAAATCATCCGGAGTTACGGCTGCATTCCCTCGTTCAAAAATTACAACGGCTATCCCGCATCGATCTGCGTCTCTGTCAATGATGAGGTTGTACATGGAATCCCGCACAAGGAACATTTCCTCGATGAGGGAGACATCGTCAGTCTGGATGCAGGAGTGATCTACAAAGGATACCACTTTCAGACGCAGCCCGGACTTACGGCATCGGAGAGATCGACGATGATGCCAAAAAACTGATTGAAGTTACCAGACAGAGCTTCTTTGAGGGAATTAAATTTGCCAAAGCTGGCAATCATCTCAATGACATCTCTGCAGCCATTCAGAAATATGCTGAAAGCTTCGGCTTTGGTGTTGTCAGAGATCTGGTAGGCCATGGAATTGGTTCCCATCTGCATGAGGATCCGGAGATTCCGAATTTTGCAAGAAAAAGAAAAGGAATTCTCTTACAGCCCGGCATGACGCTCGCGATCGAGCCGATGATCACCGAGGGCAGCTACGAAGTAGTCTGGCTCGATGATGACTGGACTGTCATGACGGAAGACGGCGGCTGGGCTGCTCATTATGAAAATACGATTCTAATTACAGAAAATGAGCCTGAGATTCTGTCGTTATAGATAGAAAATAGGAAAGAACCTTTTGTGAAATTCGAAGCGTTGATTTGGCTGGCTTCAGCTGGCTGCCACTGGTTGTTTCTCCAAACTGGTTGCACTTTGTGAAATGGACAAAAATCGTTTGTTTCAGACAAACCTGCATGTTTTTTGGATGTTTCTGGCAAAGTGGGAGAAATGGCAGCGTATCTGCTGGAGCTGCGTCAATCAGCAGCGATGTTTTTTAGAAAGTGTCTGTCTAAGCAGAAACGGAGATCAGAATGACGGAATATGGAATGGCCTGTCTGGTCCGCTCACTTGCGGGTCACGACAAAGGCAATTATTATATCATAGTCAGAGAAGATGCACACTATGTGTATCTGGCAGACGGACGCACCAAAACTGCCGCCAAGCCGAAACGCAAGAAGAGAAAGCACGTGCAGTTTTCCCACAAGCGGGATGAGGCGCTGGCAGCCCAGTTTGCGGACGGCGCGGCAGTCCAGGATGAAGCGATCCGCTATTTCATTCAGAAATCATTGCAGGGAGGTATATAGAATGTCGAAAGCAGATGTAATTGAGATTGAGGGCGTAGTAGCAGAGAAGCTGCCGAACGCTATGTTTAAGGTAGAACTGGAAAACGGACACATCGTACTTGCTACGATCAGCGGAAAACTCCGTATGAACTACATCCGTATTCTGCCGGGCGATAAGGTTACAATGGAAATGTCGCCATACGATCTCTCTAAGGGAAGAATCATTTGGAGAGATAAATAAAGACCAATCCATTTTTCTCAATAAAAATATTGAGAGAAGTGTAAATTTCGCTTGCATTATAGGATTTTAAATGTTATAATGCTTTAGCGAACTTTGTTGAAGCATCAGGTAAGATCCGCCCTTTTGTCCTCTCACGGCAGGGGGATGGAACGAGTCTGTTGTACCTGTAAGTCCGACACAGGACTGCAATAGGTTATAAAAAATTGTATGTCCGAGATTGGACGGACTATTACGGAAAGGAGAATTGCTGTGAAGGTTAGATCATCGGTTAAACCAATTTGCGAAAAGTGCAAGATCATCAAGAGAAAGGGAAGCATCAGAGTCATCTGTGAGAACCCGAAGCACAAACAAAGACAGGGCTAATTTGATTTAGCACCTATTTTTCGCGCGGCTTTCTATTATGAACCACTCGGATGAGTTGTTCAGTAGTTTAAGCAAATTTATACATTATCAACGAAGAAGTAAGAAAAACTAATGGAGGTGTACTACACACATGGCTCGTATTTCAGGTGTCGATTTACCAAGAGAGAAACGCGTAGAGATCGGCTTGACTTACATCTACGGTATCGGTAGAGCAAGTGCAGCCCGTATCCTGGCCGAAGCTGAAGTTAATCCTGACACTCGTGTTAAGGACTTAACTGACGACGAAGTTAAGAAGCTTGCGGCAATCATCGCTGACAGTCAGGTGGTTGAGGGTGATCTGAGAAGAGAGATCGCTATGAACATCAAGAGACTGCAGGAGATCGGATGCTACAGAGGCATCCGTCATAGAAAGAGCCTTCCGGTTCGTGGTCAGAAGACAAAGACCAACGCTAGAACTCGTAAGGGTCCGAGAAAGACAGTAGCAAACAAGAAGAAATAATTAAGTAACAAGGAAACTGAATCAGGTTAGGTTTAGCAACAGGATTCAATATTTGAGAAAGTAGGTTAGTTTAAAATGGCTAAAAAAGTGTCCACTGGCAAGAAAGTGACAAAAAAGCGTGTAAAGAAAAACGTTGAACGCGGACAGGCGCACATCCAGTCATCTTTTAATAACACAATCGTTACTTTAACAGATGCACAGGGTAATGCCTTATCTTGGGCAAGTGCAGGCGGTCTGGGATTTAGAGGTTCAAGGAAATCTACTCCATATGCAGCACAGATGGCTGCAGAAACTGCAACGAAAGCAGCTCTTATCCATGGCTTAAAGTCTGTAGACGTTATGGTAAAAGGTCCGGGATCCGGTCGTGAAGCAGCAATCCGTGCTCTTCAGGCGTGTGGTCTGGAAGTAACAAGCATTAAGGACGTAACACCGGTTCCGCACAACGGATGCCGTCCGCCGAAACGTAGAAGAGTCTAATTAGGAGGTGCAAGTAAAGTGGCAGTAGATAGAGTTCCTGTAGTTAAAAGATGCAGATCCCTTGACCTTGATCCCATTTATTTAGGAATCGACAAGAAATCAATGAGAAAATTAACGAGCCAACAGAAAGATGAGCGAGTATGCACTCCAGCTGAGAGAAGCAGAAAGCAAAATTCATTTACGGTGTGTTAGAGAAACCGTTTAGAAATTACTATGCAAAAGCATCCAGAATGAATGGTCAGGTCGGTGCTAACCTGATGATCCTTCTGGAGTCCAGACTGGATAATGTATTATTCAGAATGGGCTTTGGCCGTACAAGAAAAGAGACACGTCAGATCGTAGATCACAAGCACGTTCTCGTAAACGGCAAGAGCGTAAACATCCCGTCCTACTTAGTTAAGGCTGGCGATGTAATCGAGATCAAAGAGAAGTACAAATCTTCACAGAGATATAAAGATATCGCTGAGGTAACCGGCGGAAGAATGGTACCGTAATGGCTGGAAGTTGATGCTGAGAACCTGAAAGGTACTGTTAAAGAGTTACCGAGCAGAGACGAAATTGACGTTCCTGTAAACGAAGTGCTTATCGTCGAGCTGTACTCCAAATAATAAGAAGTATTACTATTATGTTAGTCCAGAATCTCCCATGTATCTGCTTTGGCAGCTGCTTGGAGATTCCGAGACTAAGAGTATGGCAGACCCTCAAAATGTTCCCAAAAGGAGGGGCTATCGTGTTCGATTTTGAAAAACAAAATTGAAATAGCTGAGATTTCAGAAGACAAAGATATGGTAAATTTGTGGTTGAACCGCTGGAAAGAGGCTATGGTACCACATTAGGCAATTCTTTAAGAAAATTATGCTTTCCTCTTTGCCTGGTGCAGCAGTAAGTCAAGTGAAAATCGACGGCGTTTTGCATGAGTTCAGTTCTATCCCTGGTGTAAAAGAGGATGTAACTGAAATTATCATGAACATCAAGAGTCGGCGATCAAAAACAGCAGCGAGACGAATGAGCCGAAGACGGCTTATATCGAGTTCGAGGGCGAAGGCGTCATCACAGCAGCTGACATTCACGCTGATTCTGACATTGAGATTTTGAATCCGGACCAGGTCATCGCTACATTAAGCGGCGGCGCGGACAGCAAATTCTACATGGAGCTGACGATCACGAAGGGCCGCGGCTACATCAGCGCAGATAAGAACAAGAGTGAAGATCTTCCGATCGGAGTTTTGGCTGTTGATTCTATCTACACACCGGTGGAGCGTGTCAATATGACCGTTGAGAACACCCGTGTGGGTCAGGTGACAGATTATGATAAGCTGACATTAGATGTATACACAAATGGAACGCTGGCACCAGACGAAGCTGTCAGCCTGGCAGCAAAGGTTCTGAGCGAGCATCTGAACCTCTTCATTGACCTTTCCGAGAATGCCAAGACCGCAGAGGTTATGGTAGAAGGAAGACAACGAGAAAGAGAAAGTGCTTGAGATGAACATCGACGAGCTGGAGTTATCCGTTCGTTCTTACAACTGTTTAAAGAGAGCCGGAATCAATACAGTGGAGGAGCTGTGCAACCGCACACCGGAAGATATGATGAAAGTCAGAAATCTGGGCCGCAAATCCCTGGAAGAGGTTCTTGCAAAACTGAAAGAATTAGGCCTGCAGCTCAACCCGAGCGAAGAGGCTTAAGATACCGCGTGGGTGGACGTGCTTTGCAGTGCGTCCCTTTCATGCAGATACGGGGACGGGTAAGTCCGAATGGCACAGGTCCCTGCATAACCATCAAACAATTATATTTTATATAGCAGACATTCAGTAAGTCCAAAGGGCATGAGTGTCGGCTTCCGCAAATGGAGGAGAAAGAATCATGGCAGGATATAGAAAACTTGGAAGAACTTCCAGTCAGAGAAAAGCAATGCTGCGCAGCCTGGTAACCGCACTGTTATTCAACGGCAAGATCGTTACCACTGAGGCAAGAGCAAAAGAAGTGAAGAAGATCGCTGAGGGTCTGATCGCTCTGGCAGTAAAAGAGAAAGATAACTTCGAGACCGTTAAAGTTACCGCTAAGGTAGCTCGCAAAGACGAGAACGGCAAGAGAGTAAAAGAAGTTGTTGACGGCAAGAAAGTTACCGTTTACGACGAAGTAGAGAAAGAGATCAAGAAAGATAAAGCTTCCAGACTTCACGCTAGAAGACAGATGCTGAAGGTTCTCTACGATGTAACAGACGTTCCGACTGCAAGAGCAGGCAAGAAGAAAAACACTAAGAAGGTAGATATGCCGGCTAAGCTGTTTGATGAGCTTGCACCGAAGTACGCTAACCGCAATGGTGGTTACAGCCGTATCGTTAAGATCGGTCAGCGTAAGGGCGATGGCGCTATGGAAGTTCTGTTAGAGCTGGTATAATTTAGATAGATTCGTTTGTTTAAGTTGTATCAAATCTTCGTTCTTTTACGCAAGTTTTGAATCGTAAGATGATTTTATACCCCCGGTTTGGGAGACAGAGAAATCTGTCTTCTGAACCGGGTTTTTTGACGTTAGAAAGGAATTTTTCAGGTTTTCCATTTACCTTGAGAAAAAGTCAGGGTTTTAATAACACTTGAATGAAAAAAATAGAAAGAATGGCGCAAAAATAGCAGACTGAATTTTACGGTTTTCCGCATACTAGGATTAAACGATTTTATCGAACAAGTTCTTGGATTCAAACAGAGTGTACATCTGCATTTCGTTGAGATTCGCCGCAGTGCGGAATCTACGGAACGGGGGAGGTACATAGTAGAAGGAGGAAAAACCGTGCGAAAAAACTCTGGTATGTGGAAAACAATAAGTCGGAAGGAAAAACTTCGCCGTGTTCTGCTGATAATCTTTGGTGCGGGGTTATTGCGCTTGCCGGCGTATCTTATCAATATGTGAAGAACGCGGTTCCCGACCGCATCAATGTGGTGGTGGACCGGCAGGAGCAAGTTCGCTTTGGGCTGCCGTTTCGGGCATTGCTGGAAAGTGAGAGCGAGGAGGTGCTTCTAAACGGCAGCTCTAAAATTCCGTCCGACCAGATCCATCTGCAGCTCAACCAGCCCTTTTCCATCTATTCTGAACAGGAGGGAACGTACCGTTTAAGTCTCAAACTCTTTGGAATATGGAAATTAAAGGATATCGATGTAGATGTGTCGGACGTCCAGTATGCGGTTCCCTGTGGGCTGCCGGTGGGTATTTACATGAAATCCGATGGACTGATGGTGATCGGAACCGGAAGGGCAACAGCGCCAGACGGGGAAGTGATGGATCCGGCGGACGGAATCCTGCGTTCTGGAGACTATATCGAGGCAATCAACGGGACGCCGGCGACGGACAAGAAAGATATGATACGGGCGGTCAAGGAAGCGGGAAATATGGCTCTGACACTTTCAGTGCGCCGCGAGGGAGAGACGATGGATGTACAGATGACGCCGGTACAGACGCAGGAGGGAGACTATAAGCTAGGGCTGTGGATCCGCGACGATACGCAGGGCATCGGTACGATGACCTATGTATGTGCTAACGGCGCGTTTGGAGCGCTGGGACACGGTATCAGCGACGGCGACACGGGACTTCTGGTGCAGACCTCCGGCGGCGAACTATACGATACGGAGATTCTGGGAGTGGAGAAGGGAAGTTTCGGAAAGCCGGGCGTGATGTCGGGCGTTATTTACTATGGAAATCAGTCGCGGCTGGGAAGGGTGGAGGCTAATACGGATCAAGGCATTTTCGGGACGGCAAATCCGCGCTTTTTAAGCCGGGTAAAGAACCCTGCAATTCCTACGATCGGTTACCGTCAGGACGTCAAAAAAGGTCGTGCCTGCATCCGCAGCAGCGTGTCCGGGGAATTGAAAGACTACGAGATTGAGATTCAGAAAATAGACCACTCCTCCAACCGCCACAACAAGGATATGGTCATCCGCGTAACCGATCCGGAACTTCTGTCCCTGACCGGTGGGATCGTCCAGGGCATGAGCGGCAGCCCCATCATCCAGAACGGAAAACTCATCGGAGCAGTCACGCACGTTTTTATTCAGGATTCGACGCGTGGGTATGGGATTCTGGTGGAGAATATGCTGGGACATTGAATCTGGATGCAAAGTAACTGTTTACAGGTGGGAATTTTCTGGACTGAAAATTCCATATGATACAGTTCTGACAGCAGATTTTGCCGATTTGGAATGCGCAGAATCGGCAAAATCCTGTTGCTGGGCACACGTGTCTGAACAGTGACATGCAAAGTGCAAAGTTTTGGCTCTCTTTATTGACAGAATATAAAAAAGCGTATATAATAGAGAAAATTAAGCATATTTGGCAAAACAGTTGAAAAGCTGCGACGCAAAGCTATAGGGCCTGTAAAATGGCAGCCAGTTGCATTAACACGGTAACAGAGTATGTTATAGTATGGCTATGGTGTATCTCTTTTTGTTGGAATTTATCGAAACCCGATCTGCAAGATGGAATTTCCATGTTCGGAAACCGGTCATGGAGGTTTTATAATTGCGTGTATTTTGTGTATCTTTCGACTGGAAT
>SCPO01000311.1_pt1 | contig 33981 bp, 62 predicted proteins | sample 6106821 | NCBI WGS metagenome assembly SCPO01 (sample SAMN10720448, study PRJNA508395) | human gut metagenome | isolation source: Participant 2 stool, 0 month | host: Homo sapiens | collected 2017 | reverse complement strand
GGACTTACAAACGGAAACGGAATATTGCTGTTGGGCGGAGGTTATCCGCTTATGAACAGACAAAAATATACGGCGGAATCGGAGTTTCAGGCGGCACAAAGAACAAGATACAACTCTTGCAATGGTTGCCGACGCGCATTTTAAAGCCCGATTTGCTTGAGGAGGTTGGAAAAGTTAATGGTAGATGAAAAGCAAGTGCGAAATCGTTAAAAACGTTATTGCCGGAATGGATATTTCATCATTCGATAACAAGCCTGCAAGAAAGCAGCTTGGTGTATTCGATACAATGGAAGAGGCCATTGCAGCTTGTAACAAAGCTTACAATGACCTTTAGACATTATAATAAAGAACAAAGGGAAAATATTATAAAGGAAATCAGGGCGTCTTACTCATGAAGAGGCTGAACCAATGGCTAAGTTGGCTGTTGAGGATACTAAAATGGGTAATGTTTATCACAAGATTTTAAAGCATCACCTTGTTGCCGATAAAACTCTTGGTACATCTGACCTTGAAACCCGTGCACTATCCGGTGACAGAGGTCTTACACTTGTTAGAGATGGCTCCGTTCGGAATTATCGGTGCAATCACACCGTCAACAAACCCAAGCTGTACAGTTATTTGTAACAGTATCTGTATGCTTGCAGGCGGTAACGGTGTTATATTCAATCCGCCCGCACGCAAAGAGAATTTCAGCATATGCTGTTGACCTTGTCAACAGAGCTATTCTTGCGGCAGGCGGTCGGAAAATATCGTATGTACAGTAAAAGAACCGACAAGAGAAACTTCTGCTAAGATGGTTAATGACCCATCAGTAAGAATGCTTGTTGCAACAGGCGGTCCGGGCGTTGTTAAAATGCTGCTTTCAAGCGGAAAGAAGCTATCGGCGCAGGCGCAGGTAACCCTCCTGTTGTTGTTGATGATACTGCCGACATTCCAAAGGCGGCTAAAGATATTATCGACGGATGTACATTTGATAACAATCTTCCTTGTATCGCTGAAAAGAATGTTTCATGTGAAAATGTTGCGGACGAGCTTATTCAGAATATGTTGAAGAACGGTGCTTACCTAATCAATGCGGCACAAGTTAAACAACTTGAGGATGTTGTCCTTGTTTGGTCAAAGCCTAAAAAGAGGGCGAACAGCCAAAACGTGTTATCAATAAGGATTGGGTTGACGTGACGCAAAGAAGATTCTTGCTCAAATCGGTATCAATGTCGGTGACGATATTAGATGTATCATTTGTGAAACAGAGTTTTCAGGCATTTGTTCAGACAGAACTTATGATGCCGATACTTCCTATCGTCAGAGTAGATACATTCGACGAGGCTGTTGAAATGGCTGTTAAGGCTGAACACGGCAATCGTCACAGCGCTCATCTTCATTCAAAGAATGTTGACCATATGACACAATATGCAAAAGCAATCTGTACAACAATATTTGTTAAGAATGCTCCGTCATATGCGGTATCGGCTTTAACGCTGAAGGTTGGACAACCTTTACTATTGCCAGTCCGACAGGTGAGGGTATCACTTCTCGAGAAGTTTTACACGTCAGAGAAGATGCGTACTTTCAGACGCACTTAATATCATATAAAAGGAGTGAAAACCTTGAATATAAACGAAAATGATGTAGCAAAGCTTGTACAACAGGTTTTGCAAGAAATGACAAGCGGTGCTCCTGCATCAGCTCCGAAAGCACAAGCAGCTCCGAACGGTGACATTCCAAAGACTGCAAAAGTTGCTATGATGACAGAATTAAAGCACTTTGAAATTCAGGAATACCCAATCCCTGAGTTGGGTGATGACGATATTCTTGTAAGAGTTGAAGGCTGCGGTGTTTGCGGTACAGATGCTCACGAATATAAGAATGACCCATTCTCACTTATCCCTGTTGTTCTTGGACACGAGGGTACGGGTGAAATCGTAAAGATGGGTAAAACGTTAAGAAAGATAGCGCAGGTAAGCCTTTAAACATCGGTGATAAGGTTGTTACTTGTATGATTTTCAAAGACGATCCTGATATTACAATGTTTGACCTTAATAAGCAAAATGTAGGCGGTGCAGACGTTTACGGACTTCTTCCTGATGATAACGTTCACCTAAACGGCTGGTACAGTGACTACATTCTTATCAGAGGCGGTTCAACAGTGTTTAACGTAAGCGACCTTGATCTTGATTCAAGAATTCTTATCGAGCCATGTGCGGTTTTGGTACACGCTGTTGAAAGAGCAAAGACAACTAACATTTTGAGATTTAACTCAAGAGTTGTTGTTCAGGGTTGCGGACCTATCGGTCTTATCTGTATAGCAGTTCTACGCACAATGGGTATTGAAAATATCGTTGCAGTTGACGGTAATGAACAAAGACTTGCATTCGCTAAGAGAATGGGTGCCGGTGAAACAGTTAACTTTATGAACTACAAGGGTATCGATAACCTTGCAAATGCTGTAAAGGACGCTTTCGGCGGACATCTTGCGGATTTTGCATTCCAGTGTACAGGTTCGCCTGTTGCTCACAGCAATATCTATAAGTTCATCAGAAATGGTGGAGGGCTTTGTGAACTTGGATTCTTTATCAACGGCGGTGACGCTACAATCAATCCTCACTTTGACCTTTGCTCAAAGGAAATTACGCTTGTAGGCTCATGGGTATATACTCTTAGAGATTATGCTACAACATTTGATTTCTTAAAGAGAGCAATCGCAATCGGATTGCCTATTAAGGAACTTATTACACACAGATTCCCACTTGAAGAAATGAACGAGGCACTTGAAACAAACCTTGCTCAGAAGGGATTGAAAATAGCTTACGTCAGAAAAGACTTAATCTAAACCTCGGAAGAAAGGCTGAATAAGTATGAATGACGCAATAGGAATTATAGAAATGTTCGGATTTGTTACTGCGATAACAGCGGCAGACGCGGCTGCAAAAGCTGCAGACGTTAAAGTTATTGCAATCGACTCAAATAAGCCGGCAAACGCCGATTCGGTAGAAGTACCGCTTATTATGGCTGTCAAAGTTCAAGGCAGTGTCAGTGCCGTTACTGCGGCGGTTGATGCGGCTGCAAGAACAGCGGAGAGCATATCCGGACTTATAAATAAGCACATAATTGCAAGACCAACCGACGATTCGCAAAATGGCGAACCGAACAAGTGTCGGCAGAGATAAGGTAGGTCATATACCAAATAACGCGTAGCGTAAATTTAAGGAAAGGAATGATATAGGAGTGCAGGCATTAGATTTATCGAAACAAGAAGTCTTACCGCTTCTATTGAAGCTTCCGACGTTATGACCAAAACCGCTGACGTATGGGTAGTCGGAACTGAGAAAATCGGCTCAGGTCTTGTGAATGTAGTGATTCAAGGCGATGTTGACGCTGTTACGGCGGCTGTTAAAGCCGGTGAGGCAGTGGCAAAAGAAATCGGAGAGGTTTATGCAGTTAATGTAATTCCTCGTCCGCATGATGACATTGCCAAAATCCGCCTTCGATTTAAATAGGAGGTTAGCAGATGGAATATTCATTAGGTTTGGTTGAGGTTTCAGCGTTAGGAAATGCTATTATAATGCTTGACGATATGCTGAAAGCGGCTGATGTTGAGTTTGTTGCGACAGAATAGCGGGAGGCAGACTTGTAACAATAGTCGTAAAGGCGAACTTACTTCCGTAAGCGTCAGTTGAGCCAGCAAAAACTACAAAGGACGGATGTTTGAAAGCGTCACAGGTTATAGCAAGACCTCATCATGAGATATTTAAGTTCTTGCATCTTGACGAGGAGGAGAAAAAGCCTAACTCGGAAATTGCGGGAACACACGTCGGAGCGATAAAAAGAAACTCCGGTTAAAGGCTGAAAAACCAAAACAGTTGAAATCAACAGAAACGGAAAAGACTGCGAAAACAACTGCCGAAAACCGGCAACAAGAAGACGCGGTCGTCCGAAGAAAACACAATAATTAAGTTCTAATTTGCACATTGGTGCTTTTTAGATAAATAAATTAATAAAAGGGCATTTGCCCAAGAAAAATAGGAGGAAATTTAAAATGGCGGTAGAAGCATTAGGTATGGTAGAAACAAGAGGTCTTGTAGCGGCAATCGAGGCAGCAGATGCTATGGTTAAGGCTGCAAACGTTACACTAATCGGTACAGAAAGAATCGGTTCAGGTCTTGTAACAGTTATGGTAGAGGCGACGTTGGTGCAGTTCAGGCTGCAACAGACGCAGGTGCTGCAGCAGGTTCAAGACTTGGTGAACTTGTATCAGTTCACGTAATTCCTCGTCCACACAGTGACGTTGAAAAGATTTTACCTGCTGTTTGATTTAGTAAGTAAAAATTCTTATGTAGAAATACATAAGGCGAAGTATGGACGTTAAGTCCGATTCGACATGGCTGACGGGGAAATTTAATTTTCCGTCACAGCTATGAGGGAATGAAACCTCAATTTTAGGAGGAAAAAGGAATGGACAACAATTTGCAAGATATGATTGCTAAGGCAGTTGTAGATATTATAAGCAAAAAGAAGATAATAAAGGAATAAAAGTCGGCGTGTCGGCAAGACATGTTCATTTATCACAGGAACATTTGGAATTCTTTTCGGTAAGGGACACGAACTTACTGTAAAGAAAATGCTAATGGTGATCAGTTTGCTGCAGAAGAATAATGTAACATGGTAAGTCCGTCACTTCGTACAATCGAGGGTGTTCGTGTACTTGGTCCTGTCGAGAAAACAATCACAAGTTGAAATTTCAAGAACAGATACCTTTAAATTAAAGGTTAGTCCGCCTGTACGTCCTTCAGGCGAGTTAAAGGGCAGTGCGCCGATGGCGTTGGTTGGTCAAAGGGCGGTATATTTTTAAATGAAGGCTATCATAGCCAACAGACACATACATATGACTCCTGCAGAGGCAGAAAAGTATGGAATTAAGGATAATGACATCGTTGATGTTGAAATCCAAAACTCAAAACCGACACGTTTCTATAACGTTCAGGTCGGTCGAAGAAGACTTTAATACGAAATGCACATCGATACTGATGACGCAAATGCGTGCAATAAAGACGGGCAGAGTTGTGATTTTAGAAAAATAACCATATTAGGCTTTTGTCTAATAAAGAGGATTGATAATAATGATTATTGGCAGAGTATATGGAAGCGTTGTATCAACTCATAAACTTGAAGGTTTGGTGGGATATAAGTTTATGCTTGTACAATGTATTGAAAATAAAATCTTGTCGATAAGTTCCTTGTAGCAGTTGACGGAGTCGGCGCCCGGTATCAGTGAGGACGTTATAATTACTACGGGTAAGTGCGAGGAGTTGCAATCGGTGATGCAAATTCACCAGTTGACGCAACGATTGTCGGTATACTTGACGAGAAACAATGCTGAATAAATTCAGTAAATAAACCCACATAATAACTCTTTGGGGAGGAAGAAGCAAAATGACATTTGAAGAGCTTCCAGAAAATTGTATATGATGCAGGTATAGTCGGTGCCGGTGGTGCCGGATTCCCTACTCACAGAAAAATTTCAGACAAAGTAAAACAGATTATAGTGGATGCGGCAGAATGTGAACCATTGATGATGGTTGACCATCACATTTTGGAACATCACCTTCAGGCACTTGTTGATACACTTAATGTACTAATTGATACAATGGGTGCAGATGAGGCAATTATCGGTATTAGGGTAAGAATATGCACCTTTGGATACAAAATTGTTGCATCACTTGAGGGTACAAAGGTAAGAATTAAGGAAATCCCTGACATTTATCCTGCCGGTGACGAAGTTGTACTTACATATGAAACAACAGGCAAGATTATTCCGGAGGGAATCCCTGTAATGGTCGGAGTAATGGTTATTAACGTTGAAACTGTTTATAACATTCACTGTGCAATTACAAACGGTCAGCCTGTTACTCAAAAGTATGTAACAATCGGCGGTGACGTTGATGAGGATATTACAGTTAAAGTTCCTGTCGGAATGAAGATTAAGGCGTTGCTTGAGGCAACAGGACACAGTGACCTTGACGGTAAGGCTGTTATTAACGGCGGTCCTATGATGGAAGACTTGTTGATTTGGAAAACGATTCAGTTACTAAGACAACTAAGGGACTTCTTATATTCCCTGAAACTCATTCTATCATTCAACGTAAAGAGAATGCCAATTTCAATGACATTAAAGCGTGCGTCTGCAGCTTGCTGTAACTGTACAATGTGTAGTGATATGTGTCCGAAACTTGCTTGGATATAATATCAATGTGCATAAGACAGTTCGTGCGGCATCGCACAGTGAAGTTACAGATTCAGAAAGCTTTTGCAGTCGGCTCTATGCTGCGGTTGCGGTGTCTGTACCGTTATCGGTTGTCAGCAAATGCTTGACCCGCAGAAGATTTCAATGGGCGTCAAAGGTGCTCTTGGAAGAAAGGGTCTAAGGCGTCCAGAATAATCAAGCGCCACAACAGGTAAGACCTGAAAGAGCGTCAAGACTTGTATCTTCGTCTGTTCTGATTGACAGACTGGGAATAAGAAAGTATGTTAAAGCACACGTTGAAAGAAAGTATATAGACTTTGCTCCAAACGAAGTTTATATCGAACTTAAACAACACGTTGGTAAGCCGGCAAGTGCTACTGTAAAGGCGATACAGTTAAAGTTGGTGACGTTGTTGCTCAAACAGCATACGAGGACCTTGGTACAACAATGCACGCAAGCATTGACGGCAAGGTTAAGGCAGTCACAGACAGATTTGTTATTATTGAAAGATAGTGGGTGAGAGATGATGAATTCAATAGGATTAGTTGAAGTAAAAACGTATCTAAGGGTATTGTTGTAACTGATGAAATGCTAAAGAGTGCGGGTATCGTGCTTATAAGTTCAGGTTCGGTTTGTCCGGGTAAATTTGTCACAATCGTAGGCGGAGAACTTTCTGCTATTCATGCGGCTGTTGACAGAGCGGAACTTATCGCAGAAGATGCACTTATTGATAAATTTGTAATAGGTAATCTTGGTGATAACGTATTTGAGGCAATTTGCGAACAGCCGATGTTAAGGAAAAGAAAGCATTCGGTATTGTTGAAACATTTACTGCCGCAAGTGTAATTCAAGCAGCCGACGCTGCTGTTAAAGCCGGTGACATCGAACTTATCGAAGTTCGTGTGGCTCGTGGTTTGGGCGGTAAATGCTTTGTTTCAATGACAGGTGATGTTGCAGACGTTAAAGCAGGCGTTGAGGCAGGAGCAAGAATTGCGACTGAACAAGGCGTGCTTATCAATACAGAAGTTATTGCTAATCCACATCCTGAATTGTGGGAAGCTGTTTAATTTGATTTTGGTTTACAAAGGTACTGCGTATGCAGTACCTTTTACGTCTAAATCCAGACAAATTCGATTGTGTAGAATGTTTATATAATCGTATTTATGGAAAGTATAGTAATATTAAATTACTAATTAGATTTGCCGAAAATGTGATACCATCACACTTTCGCGGAGCGTGTGAGTTGAAATTTTAGATTTTGTTTATATTTTAAATTATTAAATGTATAATGTTAATATGAGATGATACAATAGAAAGGATGATTTATATGCTTACAACAGTAGAAAAAATAAAAAGTAATTATGAAACGCAATAATTTTACAATGACTGAATTGGCCAATCAATTAAATTGCTCAAGACAGAATTTGTCAAATAAAATGTCGCGTAATAATTTTGACGAAAGGAATTGACCGCCATTGCCAATGCTCTTGGTTGTGAACTTGAAATTATTTTGTAAATCGTGAAACAGGTGAAAAGATTGAATTATAACAAAATTCTGATTTTCTTGCATACAAAAGCACGTCTAAAAATGTGCTTTTAATCTTCGTCAAGGTATGCATATTTATCTGACATTGCTTCCGTTATTTCTTCTTCTGTTAAGCTATCAATTATTCTTTGAATTGCTCGTTCATTTCTTCAGGTGTTCCGTCTAATTTGGTTGATGGTTTAAGTTCTTTCATTCTAAATCACTCTTAACTGTCTGTATTCTCTTTATTATACCATATTTTTGACATTTTCAACAGATTTTAATGCATTTTTAACTCGTATGTCATATTTAGAATCGCACTTAACCATATGACATTATAACTACATTGGGTGAAACATATTTTAATATGATTTTAATATATGATTTACAAATTCGTTAGGCAACTTTGCATTGTATTTTTCTACGTAATATATTAGTTCATCACTCCATACGTATTCGTTATCGCCTAAAACACGATTTTCATATGATATGGTATCGCCCGTAAATATATCACGCAAAATATCTAAACGTACAAAGATAAATGTTTCTTTTTAGATAATTCAATATTTGTTCCTTGTTTTCATATATTCGACATCAGATATATTACTATGCAAACTTTCTAAACAACTATTACAACCGTTTAATTCTTTAAATCCTATAAGTTTCATATTTTAATCATTCCTTATATCATAATTTTAATTAGTACCACATTACCAAACGCTCATTCGGTGTATATGACGGATCTTTTTTATGTCGTATAATATTCTTTCTAAACCGTTTATTGCCATACGAGTATATGTGTCGCTAAAACCTATCACACTTCTCACATCAATTTCTTTTGTCACTCTATTCATTTTAATATGACCGCATTCAGAGCTGCATTCAGGTATATAATCAGCCTCAATATATGCATCAGTAATTTTAATGTTTTTTAATTTTAACATAATACATTTCACTACCTATTTCGTTAAATTATATTTACCGTACGTCAGACTGTTTTCGTTCCACAGGAGTGTATGAGTAAAGTAGGGAAGAAAAACTAAGTAAAATCGCGTCTATAATCGGTTGGTTTTGATTGGTATTCTTTTTAAACTGTGATATAAAGTTACTTGTATCAAAGGAACCCGCATTCTTCGGATATTTCGGAGATTGATTTATTTGTTGTACGCAAAAGCAATTTTGACTTATTTATTCTATAATTCGTTAAATAATTATACGGAGTTGTACCCATAATCCTACGAAAAGGCGGATAAAATGATATTTTGAAATATGGATATTCTGTCATATCATCAATGGATATTGAATCGGAGTAATTATTTTGAATAAAATCAATTACTACATTAATATCATCCGAATGTTGACGTTTTGACTTTTTGCTCATTTTCGATTGTGTAAATAACAAAGTGTATTCAGAACATCATGTATTTGCGAAGAAGTGGAAATACTGCTGAGAACATCATTTTTGTTACGTTACATATAAGTCCGACAGCTGTTGTTCAAACTCAAAAGTCTTTTACGGAAATAATATTTACCGCGTTAGGGTAGAGAATATCAAACACTGCCGCCACTGCACTGCTTTTAAATGAATCCATATAAATTCCCATTCTTCGTTATTTGAAAAGTATTTATGATAATTATGACAATTTATCATAACGGCATTGTGAGGAAGAGCGGCCAAAGAAACTTTTGTCACTCACAACCGTGTACCGCTGCCTTTTATTGTGTACAATAAAGATAACTGTCGTGTTCGTCACGTTCCACTTTATAATCAGCCTCTGCACGAAAATGACCTGCCTCGGTTATGTAAAAGGCAATGTCAATGTAAGCGGGGTAGGGGTGGCGGTGTACCAAAGTGAATTATCTGTTATTTTTCTTCGTATTTTGACATATGGCTCTACCTCCTTTTTTATTCTAACACATATTAAACTTTAAAGCAATAATTTCATATTAAATGTAAAAAGCAAGCCACGTGAATAGCTTGCTTTTATATGTTTTATTTATCTTGTTACGATGTCAACAGGAACATTAAAGATTTTAGCAACCTTTAAGATTGTATCGATATGTCTGCCTGTAGCGGCTGCAAAGTGGTGAGTAGGACCGCATTCGCTCCAGCGATTTACGAATTCTCTTGCACCGCATGTGAAACGTGTTCTCATGTTTGTATCACCGAATGAAAGAATCTTACCTTCTTCATTTACGCCCTCTGCAACGATAAACTTAAAGTGACCGTCACCGTCTTGTGTAATTGCAAGATAAGTAACAGGACCTGTGTACGGATAGAACTGTGTCAGATATCCGCCGCCTGTTTTGCCATGGAATACTTTTACGATCTTCATTGTAGGTTTTTATCTGAAATATCAGCATCACCCGAACCGCTGTGACCGATGATTGCAATATCGTCGTTGAAGTCGATGGAGTACATTTCGGAAAGCTGGCCTGTACCGGAAATTGTCTTGAGGATACTCATTGCCATGGCAACCTTCATGTCACCCTCTACCGCACATGCAGTACCCTGTTTGATCAGCATGGAGAATGCCGGGATCAGCATACTGTCAAGTACGCCGGCTTTTACCTTTGAGCGTAACCGTCATAGTGAGATGCGATTAAGCCAAGATGCTCGTCTTTTACCCATTTCTCAAAAGCAACAACGTATTTGGCCATATCCCAAACTTCTTCGATACTTCCGCCGCCTTCGATGTCGAATGTATCAAGAATATCCTGAGCTTTTGCGCGGATTGCTTCTTCATCTGTGATATCATCAGCGATAGCCCACATTTTTTCCCAGTCGAACTGCTTTGTATATAGGTGCATTCTTCTGTATAGGTTTGATTCGTCAATGTAAAGGTCCATCATACCCGGATAAGGTCTGCCGATTTGAGCGATATTTGTATCTCTGAATCTTCTTCTAACCTGAGCTGCACGGCACCAATCGTCGATTTCAGCCTGTACACTGGGTCGCCGCCTTCAACAACGCCTGTGATTACAGCGTGTCTTTGCCGTATCTTTCAAGGTCTGCAACCATTTCGCCGACTGCACCGCAGGCATAACCTTCGCCAAGCCATGACGCTATATCAGTGTGGTCATAATCCAAAGCCTTTAGCTTTTGAATATTTACAAGAACAACCGGTACATCAAGGTCTTTACTGCCGGTAGCATATTGTATGATGTTGCATATGTAGTAACTGAAGAAATACCAAGTCAACGTCTGCGGCACGGAATAAATCTCCTGCTGCTTGTGACTGCTCCTTTGTTGTTACCATTCCGCCGTCGATTATTTCGACAGTGTCAGGAAGTGTTTTCTTGAACGCATCGTATTGAGCTTCAAATTCAGGTACCAATGATGGGAACTGAGGTAGATAAGCTCCTAATGCAATAGAAAATACGCCTACTTTAGCCTTTGTTTCAACTAACATTACTCTCTTCCTCCATTAATTAAATATTTAATTATTTTTCCGAAAAACAATAGCAAATCATACAATTTGACTGCCACGCACTGCTTTTCTCTATAAGATTTATTATACAATAAATGCAATAATACGTCAAGCGTTTGGGGCAATAAAAACCGCATAAAGCGGTTTTAAAATATATTATTTACTGTTTAAACGATTTAACTCTTCCATAGAAATTGTGCGAGTATGTTTTGTATGTGACCATTCGGTTTTGTTTTACCGATCATACCTTGAATTGCGATAGGCACCCAAGTGAAGTTATACAAAATATATGTGAAGTAGTAAAATACCATTTTTTTAAATTCGCGGCGTTCATACCATATAACGAACGGTGTATAGCAGAACTGCAAAATAACGATTACGTTCCACAGCCACGAATTACCGAATATGTATGAAAGCTGAATGAATCCTAAGTCACCGTCGGGGTGAAATGTTTGTGCATATGCGAAGAATGTAATGATACCTGTTGCGATAATTCTTATCGGCTGAACAAGATATACAGCACAGTCAATACACGAAAGTTTCTCTCTTTAATGCCTTTTGATAAGTTTAAAGAAATATCTTGATGCAACGTCACAATGTCCTTGCATCCAACGAACTCCTGACCATACGACTGTTTTAAGGTCAAAGGTTTTTCGTCGTAAACAACAGCGTCGTAAGCGAATGCCACACGTGTGTCGTTAAGAGAAAGTTTCATTGTAAATTCCATATCTTCCGTAAGACAGGTTGCACCCCAACCGAGTTTCTTTAAAGTGTCAAGTGCGATTATAGCCTGTACCCGAAAGTTCACAGCAAAGACCGAGTTTGTATCTTGAAAGCTGAAATATACGGTTTACACTCCAAAACAGAATGAATAAGCTGCCGTAATCCAAGAATCGTATGGGTTTTGCTGTCAAGGAAACCAGGAACAACCTTAAAGCCTTGATTTGCACGTTCATTCATAGCTTTTAGATAATTTTTATCAACAAGGTTGTCCGCGTCAAATACCGATATATAGTCGTATTGTTCGTCCATTTTATAAAGCTTGTCGAACATCCATTCAAGCGCGTGTCCCTTACCTCTAAGCTCGGAACGTTTCTTACATATACAAGTGCACCGGCATCTTCAGCCGCTTTTGCGGTATTGTCGTCACAATTATCGGCAATTACAAAATATCATATGCGTCATCAGGATAGTCAAGCTGTTTCAAAGATTCAACCATATTACCGATAACGACTTCCTCATTATGTGCAGATATTATAAGTGCAAATTTATGTGTTTTGTCGGAAATTTTCTTATTCTTGTCTTTTATCGGCAAAATCCCGTAATTCCGACTATAAGATAGTAAATACCGATTGACAAAGAAAATACCTGTAAAATTATGCTAAATACAGTCAAAAACATACTGCCGTCTGACATTAAATTACCCCTATAAAATATTCATAGCCTATTTTACTATCTTTGGCTGAAAAAAGCAATATATTTATGATATTTTGCAAATTCTATAATTATTTCTAAATAAATAAATTATATATGGGTAATTTTTAGTATGGCAGAGATGAAATTATAATATAAAGGCAGGTGCATATAATAGATAATACTGAAAAGAATGCTATAAGCTCGCCTTTCAGACGTGAAGATTTTTGACGGCGGGTATAGTTTGAAACCGCTATACATTTACTGTTTTTAACTGTTGTGTATTCATAATAAAACTTGTCCTTTTGTGAAATTAATTATATATATAAAGTATATGAAATAAATTTACAATATATTCCAATTATTTTCATGAAAAGTGAAATATTTGTAAACATACTTAAAAGGGGTTTAAAATTTTAGATTGATATGGTATAATAACTTCAAAATTGTGTATTTTCAGCGGTAAAACCGTTTTAAGATATATAGAAAGGAAAAAAGTGATGACATTATGTGCAAAATGTAAGAAAAACCCTGCGGTTTTCTTCATTACAAAATGGAAAACGGAAAGACCACAAGCGAAGGACTTTGTCTGTCATGTGCAAAAGAGCTGGGGATTGCTCCGATTAATCAAATGATAGATAATTTCGGTGTGTCTGACGAAGAACTTGAAAATATAAATAATCAGATGTCCGAATTTATGGAGTATGGAAGGTATGCCTGGTATGGACGGCGATTTGTCGGAAATGCTCGGACAGATTTCGGGCGGTGAGGACGACGAAGGCGGTGCGGCTACCGCTCCTCTTGATGCGTTTAAAGATTTCTTTAATAATCTTGGCTCTAACTCAAACAGTGACGAAAGTACCGAGGAGAATAAAAAGTCGAAAGACAAAAAGCAGTCGAAGAAAAACAGAAAAGACCATGCTTGATACTTACGGCACAAATCTTACCGAAAAAGCCGCAAGAGGCGAGGTTGACAGAGTTGTAAACAGAGATGCGGAGATTGAACGTGTAATTCAGATTTTGAACAGACGTTCAAAGAATAATCCAGTTCTTTGGGTGAGCCGGGTGTAGGTAAAACTGCCGTTGCAGAGGGCTTGGCTTGCAGAATATATGAAAAGAATGTTCCGCCTAAACTTTTGAATATCAGCTTTATTTGCTTGATTTTACGGCACTTGTGGCAGGTACGCAGTTCAGAGGACAGTTTGAGGCAAGACTGAAAAGTCTTTTAAACGAGGCTGCCGAAAGAGGTAACGTTGTACTTGTAATTGATGAAATTCATAATATCGTTGCGGCAGGTGACGCAGAAGGGGCAATGAGTGCGGCGAATATTCTGAAGCCGGCACTTGCAAGAGGTGAAATTCAGATAATCGGTGCGACAACTCTTACAGAGTACAGAAAACATATAGAAAAGATTCCGCACTTGAAAGACGTTTCCAACCTGTTCTTATCGACGAGCCTTCTATTGACGAAAGTATCGAGATTTTGAAAGGTATTAAGGATTATTACGAAAATTACCATTCTGTAAAATTTCTGACGATATAATTGAACAGGCGGTAAGGTTGTCGGAAAGATATATAACAGACAGATTTTTGCCTGACAAGGCTATTGACGTAATAGACGAAGCAGGTTCAAGAGTAAATCTTAAAAATAAGGCACTTTATGACGTTAAATTGTTGGAGGACAGACTTGATGTCATAGAGGAAGATATTGAAACGGCTACCGATGATGGCGATTTTGAAAAAATAGCCAACTTAAAACAGAAAAACTTAAAGTTGAAAAAGACATTGAAACGGCTGAAAACGAGGCTAAAAAGCAGAGATTACGTTTGACGATATTGCGGCTGTTATCGAGGGGTGGACGAAAATTCCCGTACATCGCTTGACGGAGGACGAATCTACAAAACTTCTTAATCTTGAATCGCGTATTCATGAGCGGGTTATCGGTCAGAATGAGGCTGTTGAGGCTGTTTCGCGTGCGATAAGACGCGGCAGAGCCGATATTACTACAAGAAAACGTCCTGTATCGTTTATATTTGCAGGCCCGACAGGTGTCGGAAAACAGAACTTGTTAAGACGATTGCGGAAGTTATGTTTGATAACGAAGAATCACTTATCAGAATTGATATGTCGGAATATATGGAGAAACATTCGGTTTCGAAATTAATCGGCTCACCTCCGATATGTCGGATATGATGATGCCGGTCAGCTTACAGAAAAGGTTAGAAGAAAGCCGTATTCCGTAATATTGCTTGACGAAATCGAAAAAGCACACCCTGAAGTGTTTAATTTGTTCTTGCAAATTCTTGATGACGGACGTGTTGCGGACAGTCACGGTAAAATAGTTAATTTTGAAAATACCAGTATTATAATGACAACAAATGCTGGCTCTGAATTTAAGTCGGCGGCGGCAGGGTTTAACTCGAATGATGAAGTTAAACTTGACGATAATGTGGATAAGAGTTTAAAACAGTTCTTTAAGCCTGAATTCCTTAACAGAATTGACGAAATTGTAACATTCAAACCGCTTACAAAGGAAAATCTAAGACAGATTATTGACCTATTGCTAAAGGATATCCACGCAAACTTGCGGAAAAGACGCAAAACTTGTTGTTACCGATGAAGCGAAGGAGCTTATCTTGGAAAAGGTTACGATAAGCGATACGGTGCAAGACCGCTTAAGAGAGCAATCCAAAACTTTTGGAGGATAAACTTTCAATCTTGTCGCTTACAGGTCAGATTACATCGGGCTGTGTGATCACCGCCGACAGAAAGACAACGAAATCACACCTACGGCAGTTTCAAACTTGCTTGAAAATTAGTATGATTTTCCTGTGATATTTTAAACCTAACTGCAAATAATATTTATGTACGCAGGGCGGTATTAAATATTTTTTTATGGAGGTAAAATATCATGGCATGTTGTAACGGCGAAAAGAACGAAAGTATTAAATGTACTGTAACACAGTGTGCAAATCACTGTGATTCAGCAGATTATTGTTCACTTTCAAGTATTCAAGTGGGTACGCACGAGGCTAATCCTACAATGGTTGAATGTACAGACTGTAACTCATTTGAATTGAAGAAGTAATAAAAAATTTTAAAAGGAACTGTAGAAAAATTATGTTTTTCTACAGTCCCTTTGTTTATGGAGAAAATTATGGAGAATAAATTTAAGTATTCAAACGACAATAAAAGATATCATACATGGAACTATCATCTTCAGCGGAAATTCGGCGGTAAGGTGTTTAAGGTGGCGTTAAACGGCGGTTTTACATGCCCGAATATCGACGGTAAAAAGGCGTCGGAGGGTGTATATATTGTTCGTCAAGCGGCAGCGGTGATTTTGCCGGTGATCCGTCACATAATATTCTTACGCAGTTTGAGGAAGTCAAGGCGTATGCATAAAAAGTGGCACGAGGCTAAGTATATTCCGTATTTTCAGGCACATACAAATACATATGCACCTGCAAGCGTGTTGCGTGAAAGGTTTGAACCCGTGCTGAAACAGGATAACGTGGTTGGGATAAGTATTGCGACGCGTGCGGATTGCCTTGAAGATGATGTGCTTGATTATTTGTCGGAATTGAACGAAAGAACATATCTTGTGACCGAACTCGGCTTGCAGACTGTTTTGACGAAACCGGTGAAAAGATTAATCGCTGCCATACATATGCGGAGTTTTGGACGGTTATAAAAATTACAGGATAGAAATATAAATGTGTGCGTACATCTTATTGACGGCTTGCCGGGTGAAACGACAGATATGATGCTTGAAAGTGCAAAGGCGGTGGCGAAACTAAATCCGCATTGCGTGAAATTGCATTTACTGCACGTTTTGAAAATACGCGCCTTGCAGATATGTACGCAAGAGGTGAGTTTGAACTTATGACTCTTGAAGATTACGTTGAAACGATAGTAAATCAGCTTGAAGTTTTTCGAAGAAACGGTTATACAACGACTTACCGGTGACGGCGGACGTGATTCGCTTGTAGGTCCGCTGTGGAGTTTGAAGAAATTTGTAGTGCTTAATGAAATTGATAAACTTATGGTTAAACGCGATACATATCAAGGGGTTAAGTATGGTGAATAGTAAAAAGAGAAGTCAATGGCTTTCCTCTTTGATAAAAGTTTTATTGTTGTAATTCTATTCTATCAAGATACAATGCAGGAACTGTGATTTTTCCGCCCATAGTCGATTGATAAGAATAAAGTCCAAAGAAGTTCCGTAAACCGTTACATAATCATAATGAATCTTGATGTTACTATATTTTCGGATAAGCAACATATATAACGTTGTCATAATCTCCGTTCACAGCAATTCTGTGTTGAGTTTCAGTATCACCTTCTATAACTTGAATGACTTTACCGCTATATGTAAAGGCTTTTCCTTTATATGGGTCAGGATTCCTTGCAAGTTCTTTGTAGTCAACATAACCATAATTTTCTCTTATAAATTCCTTTGCAACGGGAGCAGGTGTCGGTGTGGCAGAGGTTCCGGAGGAGTAGCAATAGGTACGGGTGTTGCCGACTGTTGTTCGGTGACAGGTGCTGCTGTGACAACAGCTGAATCTTTTGGGTTGGTTCGTCAGATGAAGAACATTTTGTAAATAAAAGAATAATAATGATAATAGCCGCAATTATAATTGTGATAATGTATTTTTTATTTGGATTATTATTCCCTTGAGGAACTTGTTGTATAGGTGATGTCTGTTGTTTGTGTGTTTTGTTGCGGTGTTTGAGTCGATTGAGTATATATGGTTTGATTGAGTTTTTTGTGTCGGTATTTGTTGTCTCTAACGGTGTATTGCAAGCAGTGCAGTAAACAAATATCATCAGTAAATCTTTTGCATTTAGGACATTTTTCATAAGTGTTCCTCCATATATGTATATTTTGCAACCTATATAGGTGCAAAATTATAACACAATGCTACAATGAAGTCAATAGTTTTGTACCTATATTAGTGCATTTTGACGGGGTGAAATATGGACGCATTATATGAGAAAAAAAATAGGAAATAAAATCCGAAGTATTCGTGAAAAAAAAGAAAGATTACACAAGAGGAATTATCTACAAAACTGCAAGTTAGAGGGTGTGGACATAACACGTAGTGCACTCTGCAAAAATAGAAGTTGGTCAGCGTCATATATATCCCGATGAGATTAGGCATTTTAAAGAGATACTAATGTTGAATATGATGATTTATTTAATGTGTGAGATAATTATTAGGATAGATTAAAAAGAGAAGTCAATGGCTTCTCTTTGTGTGAGATAATGAACATTGGTCGCCTGTGTAGCAAGGTAATTTGCGGTGGCGATAAAAGGGGATGAGTGCGCCGTCCCGTACGGGGAAATATCTACACAATAATTACTCCGTCCTGCGGACATTCTCCTCAAGAAGAGGCATAAAAGCCTCCCATAGAGGGGAACTGTCGACAAAGTCGACTGAGGGGTGGAGAGGAAAACGGAGAGCAGTGGCGGAATATAATGAGGGCGACCATTGGTCGCCCGTGGATAGTGTATTCTTTTATTTTGCACTGCATTGAAAAAATAGGAAAATATGATAAAATACATACAATAAATAAGAATGGATTAGATATGCTTGCAGCTGAACGCAGAAACAGAATAGAGCAGATAATAAAAAAACAAAGAGGTACTTGTGGAACCTTGCAAAACAGTTTGAGGTTACAACCGAAACAATTCGCGGTGACCTTGAAAAACAGAAAACAAGGTGTGCTGTTCGGTACATACGGCGGTGCAACGCTTGTCGACAACAGCGAAATCGAACTTGCAATAACGGAACGTGATACGGTGAATTATGAGGGCAAACAACGTATAGGAAAATATGCGGCTGACCTATAAAAGACGGTGAAACTATATTTCTTGATGCAAGTACATCGGCATGGCATTTGGCGAGATACATAAAAGGTAAACGCGGTATAACTGTTATTACAAATGCTGAAAAAATCGTGAATGAACTTTCAATGTGTGACCATATTCACGTTGTGTGCGTCGGCGGTGAACTGACGCCGAGAAATATGTCGTATATCGGACGTGTTGCGGAAAACAATAAAAGAAAATTATTATGCGAATAAGTGCTTTTCTCATGCAGAGGTGTAACGCTTGGTCGTGGGCTTGTTGATTCGAGCGAGGGCGAGGCTGAAATTAAAAGCGATGCTTTCGTGTAGCGAATCGGCAATTTTCCTTTGCGATAAAAAATAAAATCGGTAAAATAGGTGTTCCGAGAATTTCGGGCCTTGACGGTATAGATTGCTTTATTACAGACGCACAACTGACAGATGAATGGCAAGTGGCACTTGCCGAACAGGACGTTAAACTTGTGGAAGTGGAAGTAAAGCCACCCTCAGAACCGCCACCTCCCAATGGGAGCCGATTAAGAGCTCTCCTTGAGGAGAGGTGTCACAAAGTGACGGAGTGGTGGCAAAAACAAAGCGGAAAGCCATCCCTCAGGCGGTTTCACCGCCAGCTCCCTCAATGGAAGCCGATTAAGAGCCCTCCTTGAGGAGAGGTATCACAAAGTGACGGAGTGGCAAATTAACCCAAATCGGTGTAAAACACCGATTTTTAATTTTTAAATTTTGAAACTTTTTGAAAAAAGGTATAGCATTTTAGCGTAAATACGATATAATTATAAGATAAAATGACTATTCATATGTAAAAATGTGAAAACGGTTACATAACAAAGTATTGGAGGCTGACTTTATGGAAGAAATTTTAAACATTCTTGACAAGGAAAAAGGTAATGTATCACGAGCGAAAATCGCGCAGATGCTTGGTATGGAGGAAAAGGAAGTCGCCGACAAGATTGAAAAATGGAAAAGGAAAACGTTATTGTCGGTTACAAAACCATTGTAAATTGGGATAAGACCGACAAAGACGTTGTTGTTGCACTTATTGAACTTCGCATAACTCCGCAAAGAGGTGAAGGGATAAGGTGGCAGAGAGAATTTACAAATACCCACAGGTAAAATCACTTTACCTGTCCGGTGCATATGACTTGGCCGTTACAATCGAGGGCAAGAGTATGAAAGAAGTGGCATTGTTCGTTGCGCAGAAGCTTGCACCGATGGATTCGATAATTTCAACGGCAACTCATTTTGTGCTAAAAAAATACAAAGAGGAAGGAATTGTATTCGAGGACGATGAAAAGGATACAAGACAGGTAATTACGCTATGATAGATTACGAAAAAATTATTTCACCGGTAGTTTCGGCTTTACCGCCGTCAGGCATAAGAAAGTTTTGATATAGTTGCAGAAATGGACGACGCTATTTCGCTTGGCGTCGGTGAGCCTGATTTTACAACACCTTGGGCAATTCGTGAAGCCGGCATATATTCGCTTGAAAAGGACAGACGCACTACACCGCAAATGCCGGACTTATGGAATTGCGTGAAGAAATCTGCAATTACTATGACAGAAAATTCGATATAAAATATAATCCGAAAAAGAAGTTCTTGTAACGGTAGGAGGCAGTGAGGCGATTGACCTTATGGTAAGAACGCTTATTAATCCCGGTGACGAGGTACTTATTCCGGAGCCTTGTTTCGTTTGTTATCGCCCTTGTAATGGTTATGGCAGGCGGTGTTCCTGTTCCGATTGAAACAAAAGAAGAGGACAATTTCAGACTTTGCCGGAACAGCTTAAAGAAAAGATTACCGACAAGACAAAACTTTAATTCTGCCGTATCCGAATAATCCGACAGGCGGAATTATGTCAAAGGAAGATTTGAGGCTATTGCAGAGGTACTTCGCGGTACAAATATAATGGTACTGTCAGACGAGATTTATGCTGAACTTCGTTATGACGGCGAAAAGCATATTCCGTTTTCAAATTTTGAGGGTATGAAAGAAAGAACTGTTGTTGTAAGCGGTTTTTCAAAGACATTCGCTATGACCGGTTACGCCTTGGTTATGCGTTAGGTCCTGAAAGAATTATAAAGCTTATGACAAAATTCATCAGTACGGCATAATGTCAGCACCGACAACCGCACAATTCGCTGCGATTGAGGCACTAAAGAGCTGTGACGATGACGTTGCGGAAATGCGTCGTGAGTATAATTACAGAAGACGCTACATAGTGGACGGTTTCAGAGCAATGGACTTAGTTGTTTTGAACCGCTCGGAGCATTTTATGTATTCCCTTGCATAAAATCTACGGGTATGACAAGTGAAGAATTTTGTCAAAATCTGCTTATGGAAGAAAAGGTCGCTGTCGTACCGGGCAATGCGTTCGGCGAGAGCGGAGAGGGATTTATACGCTGTTCATATGCGTATTCGATTGAGAACATTCAAGAAGCACTTTAAAAGAATAGAGAAGTTTGTTAAAAGACACAGTAAATAGGAGGAAAAATGGATACAAAGTATATATTCGTAACAGGCGGAGTTGTTTCAGGACTTGGTAAGGGCATTACAGCCGCATCATTGGGAAGATTGTTAAAGGCAAGAGGATATAAGGTTACAATGCAGAAGTTTGACCCTTTATATCAATATGGACCCGGGTACAATGAGCCCGTATCAGCACGGTGAAGTTTTCGTTACAGATGACGGTGCGGAAACAGACCTTGACCTTGGACACTATGAAAGATTTATCGACGAAAACCTAAGCGTAACCAAACGTAACAACAGGTAAAATTTATTGGTCGGTTATTTCAAAGGAAAGACGCGGTGACTATGAGGGAAGAACTGTACAGGTAATTCCGCATATCACAAACGAAATCAAGTCAAGAGTTTACCGTGTTGCAAATACGCAGGACACAGATATTGTTATTACGGAAATCGGCGGAACAGTCGGTGATATTGAATCTACACCGTTCCTTGAATCAATCAGACAGGTTGTAAAGGAAGTCGGTAAGGAAAATTGTATGTATATCCACCTTACACTGTACCGTATCTTTCAACATCGGGTGAACAAAAGACAAAGCCGACACAGCACAGTGTTAAGGAGCTTCTGAGCCTTGGTATTCAGCCTGACGTACTTGTTTTAAGAACTGAAAAGCCTCTTGAAGAAGGACTTGCAGAAAAGATTGCACTATTCTGTAATGTATCACCTGAATGTGTTATCGAAAACCTTGATCTTGATACACTTTACGAAGTTCCTCTTGCACTTGAAGAGGAAGGACTTGCAAAGGTTGTATGTAACCGTCTTGGACTTGAGGACAGAAAGCCGCAGCTTGATGATTGGACAAAGATGGTTGACGTCGTTAAAGACCTTATGAACGGCGGCAAGGAAGAAGTTACAATTTCACTTGTAGGTAAATATGTATCATTGCACGACGCATATATCAGTATCGTTGAATCGCTAAAGCATGGCGGAATACAGAATTACTCAAATGTTAATATCAAGTGGATAAACAGTGAAGAAGTTACTGCAAAGACTGCGGATAAACTCCTTAAAGATTCTGACGGTATTCTTGTACCGGGCGGTTTCGGTGACAGAGGTATTGAGGGTAAGATTATTGCCGCTCAATATGCAAGAGAACACAAAATTCCGTATCTTGAATTTGTCTTGGTATGCAGATTGCGGTTATAGAATACGCAAGAAACGTACTTGGCTACAAGGATGCAAATTCATCTGAACTTAACCCTGATACAACTCACCCTGTAATCGACCTTTATGCCTGAACAGCGTGACGTTGAAGATTTGGGCGGTACAATGCGTCTTGGATTGTATCCGTGTAAGGTTACACCGAACACACTTGCAAAAGGTTTATAACAGTGACCTTATTTATGAAAGACATCGTCATAGATATGAATTTAACAACTTCTACAGAAATGAAATAACAGACAAGGGAATGGTTATTTCAGGTCAGTCACCTGACGATAAACTTGTTGAAATGGTAGAAATTCCTAATCACCCATGGTATATCGGTGTTCAGTTCCACCCTGAATTCAAGTCAAGACCTAACCGTCCGCACCCATTGTTTGCCTCATTTATCAAGGCGGCATTGGACAAGAAGAATAAGGCGGCTGAATAATTGGATTGCCTGCTTGACAGAAAGGTAAGATTAACTTGAAATATTATTGGAAGTATATAAAACCGTATATGTTGTTTTTCATATTAGGTCCTTTGCTTATGCTTACGGAAGTTGCGGGGAAATCGTGTTGCCTAAAATTATGGCGCCAATGATTGACAGCGGTATCGGTGCGGAAGTCGCAGGACTTGGAACGGGATATATTTTGTCGCGGGCGTTGCTTATGATTGCGTGTATCTGTATTATGATAATCGGCGGTATCGGCGGTCATTTCTTTGCGATTAGGGCCGGTTTATTTCAGTGCGGATTTAAGACAGGAGTGTTTGAAAAGGTACAGAACTTCTCATTTAAGAATATAGACAACTTTCGACAGGCTCACTTGTTACGCGTCTGACGAACGACATTACGCAAGTGCAGAATATGGTTAGAATGCTTCTGATTATGGCAATGCGTTCACCGGGTATGCTGATAGGCGGTATTATAATGGCTTGTTCAATTAATAAAGAACTTGCGCTTATATTGGCATTCGTTATTCCGATACTGGCGGTATTGATAGGATTGCTGCTAAAACCGCGTTTCCGCGATTTGGTGCAATGCAGAAAAACTTGATAATCTTAATTCGGGTATACAAGAGAATATAACGAATGTTCGAGTTATAAAATCTTTGTACGACAGGATTTTGAAACAGAAAAATTTGAAAATGCCAACTCAGACCTTATGAATACTACAATGAGAGCCTTGAAAATCGTTATAACGACAATGCCGATTATGACGTTGGCAATGAATATAACAACATTGCTTGTGGTATGGTTCGGCGGTAATTTTGTTGTAGGCGGAAGTATGGGTGTTGGTGACCTTATTGCGTTTACAACATATATTACGCAAATTCTTATGTCACTTATGATGGTTTCAATGCTTTTCTTACAGCTTTCGCGTGCGCTTGCGTCATCGACAAGAATTACGGAAGTGCTTAAAACAGATGTAGACCTTACAGATGAAAATGCAGGTCAAAAGGATAAGAAAGTTGAAAACGGCAGAGTTGAATTTAAAATGTTTCTTTCAAGTATTACGAAAACGTAAAGAAAACGTACTTGAAAATATTTCATTTACCGCAGAGCCGGGAGAAATTGTCGGTATAATCGGCACAACAGGCTCGGGTAAATCGTCGCTTGTACAGCTTATACCGCGTCTTTATGATGTTACAGACGGTGAAGTGCTTGTTGACGGCGTGAATGTTAAGGATTACGGTCTTAAAATTTGCGTGACGGCGTCGGCATGGTACTTCAGAAAAATGTATTGTTCAGCGGAAGTATCGAAGAAAATCTTCGTTGGGGTGACGAAAATGCCACAATGGAAGAAATTCGTGCCGCTGCGGACGCCGCACAGGCTGACGGATTTGTAAACGCATTTACGGACGGCTATAATATAGAGCTCGGACAGGGCGGTGTCAATGGTTCAGGCGGACAAAAGCAGAGATTGTGTATCGCAAGAGCACTTTTGAAAAAGCCGAAAATTCTTATACTTGACGACAGTACAAGTGCCGTTGACACAGCCACAGAGGCTAAAATCAGACAAGCGTTTACAACGAGTTTGAAACACTCGACTAAAATAATAATAGCACAGAGAATTACATCCGTAATAGACGCGGATAAAATAATTGTGCTTGAGGACGGAAAGATTATCGGTATGGGATATCACAATGAGCTTATGAAGAATTGTGAAGAATATCGCGATATTTACTATTCTCAAACAGATAAAGAAAAAGAAGTTTCTTAATTTGTACATCTTATCAGCCCACGATAAGAAATGTATTGACTATGTGGGCAGAAAGGCTATGGAAGTAAAATGCCTCCAATGGGACCACCGAACAGGAACAGAAATCAGAAAAACAGAAACCTAAAAATACAAAGGCGACTGCAAAAGACTGTTTTCGTATTTGGAACAGGAAAAGCATAAAATTGCGGCGGCATTTGTGTGTGTTTTGGTAAGTTCTGCGTCAACATTGTGCGGCTCGTATCTTTTAAGACCGATTATTAACGGACTTATAGATTCGACCAAAACATCTCAGCAGAAAATCACTTCGCTTATGGCAGGACTTGCACTTATGGCAGTGGTTTATGTACTCGGTGTCGGTGCAACATATTTGCAGGGACGTATTATGATCAGCGTTTCACAGGGTACTCTGAAACGTATCAGAGAGCATTTGTTCCGTAAGGTGCAGAAACTTCCTGTCAGATATTTTGACACTAAACCCTACGGGTGACATAATGAGCCGTTTTACTAATGACGTTGATATTATCGGCGAAATGCTTAATTCGACTCTTGTACAGATTTTCTCGGGTACGATAACTTTAATCGGTACACTTGCACTTATGCTTTACACAAACTGGGTGCTTGCGGTTGTGACGATTGTAGTATCACCGATTATTGCAAAAATCGGAACTGCCATAGCCGGTAAATCGCGAAAATATTTTATGAAACAACAAACCGACTTGGGTAAAGTAAACGGTTATATCGAAGAAACCGTTACAGGTCAAAAGGTTGTTAAGGTATTTAATTATGAAGAAAATGTCGTAAATGAATTTTCCGAGCTTAATCAAAGTCTTAGAAATTCACAGGTTAAGGCACAGTTTATAAGCGGAATTATGGGGCCTTGTATGAACGCAATGAGCCAGGTCAACTACACATTGACAGCTTGTGTCGGCTCGATAATAGCTTTCGCGTCACGTTGGGGCGGAGGTGTTCCGTTTTCCGCACTTGACATAGGCGGTCTTACTGTTTTCGTAAACTATTCAAGACAGTTTTCAAGACCTATAAACGAACTTGCACAGCAGGTTACAAATATTATGTCGGCACTTGCCGGTGCGGAACGTATTTAACGTTATGGACGAGGCAGAAGAAATAGATGAAGGTAAAAACTTGTACTTAATAAAGTACACGGTGACGCCTTGGTTGAGGGTGTGACATTGGATATAATCCCGATAAACAATTTTGAAAGATGTTTCTGTTTTCGCCCAGGGACAGAAAATAGCACTTGTCGGTTCAACAGGTGCGGGTAAAACAACAATAACCAACTTGATTACACGTTTTATAACATTGATGAAGGAAAAATCACTATTGACGGTGTTGACATTAAGGATATAAGCCTTGAATGTTTAAGAGAAAACATCGCGATGGTTTTACAAGATACACATTTGTTTACAGGCACGATTTTGGAAAATATTCGTTACGGCAGACTTTCGGCTACCGATGAAGAAGTTCGACAGGCGGCGAAAACTTCTTGTGCGGATATGTTCATAAAAATATGCCTGAAGGCTATGATACAATGCTAAAGGGGACGGTTCAAACCTTTCATTAAGGTCAGCGTCAGCTTTTGAATATTGCGCGAGCCGCTTTGTAAAAGCACCGATACTTGTGCTTGACGAGGCAACAAGCTCCGTCGATACAAGAACGGAAAAGCATATCAATGAGGGTATGGACGCTCTTATGGAGGACAGAACCACGTTTGTTATAGCACACAGACTGTCTACAATTCGTAATGCGGACGCGATTATGGTACTTGAAAACGGTGAGATTATCGAAAGAGGTACTCACGAAGAACTGCTTAAAAAAGAAAGGCAGATACTTTGAATTGTATACGGGACTCAAAGAACTTGATTAATTTATGCTATATGGCATAGAAAGGAATGGTCAGATAAAATGAAGGTATATCAGTTAATCTATACCTCTGTACAGCATAGCCTGTCCGATCCCGAACTTGACTTGTCAATCAGTCGGGGCTGAGAGTGTTTTCATGCACACAGGGACTTACAAAGCAAAATATTGATGAAACAATAAGATTTGCTACTTACAGACTTCCGAAAACAATGAAATTAAATATACACAGACACCTTGCGATCCGACAGTGCCTGAACTGTTTCCGAAAATTTTCAGAACGTTCAGACTTTCAGACGGAAGATATGTTGCAATGCAGATTTCTTATGCCGGTTATGATTTTGACGGTCAACCGGGCAATGTGTTTGCTCATGCATTTATATTTGATGATGTTGACGAAAACTTTTGCCGGGAAGATATATCGGACATAAGCGTTACAGAACGCATCTTACCGAAAAGGATTTGAACGGTCAGATTGTTCATTATTTGAAACCGCTTGATAATATCGCACCGTCTGATGGTGTCGAAAATAAGGTTATCAACTTTATCGGCGAACATAAGTATGAATTGACTTATGTTTTAGACAGAGCGACAAGACTTCTGACTTCAGATGATATTAAAAATATATGTATCGCGGCAAATGACGCGGAAACGGTGCAGATGTATTTGCTTGCATTAAAGTGGATTTTACCAATCAGTCTTTCCGAAAACACAGGTATTTCAACGTATAACGTACTTACCGTCGGATAAACAAAACAGATTGTGTTCCACGGAACTATAAAACAGCATAATAATATAACAGGTCAAGCCATTGAGGCGAGAAAAATTGTATCTATATTGATATAGAAAATACAAAATTTCCGCATAGTGCAAAGTCAATGCTGTTGGGATTTGACATTGATGAACTTCGTGAAATATACAGAAAATATCATTTCACGTCAATGACACAACTGCTTGACTGGCAGGCAACTTGGGAAAATACGACCAAAACGGGTATAGGCGGAAAACTTATTAAGCTAAAAAAATCGGCAGGCGACAATGCTTTCAAAACACGTGTGCTTGAACTTTATCCGGCTATAAACGACCTTAATATGAAAAACGTAAAATTTGAACTTTCTAAGATTATGTTTGACAATATTGAATTGTTCCCGAACGAAAAGAACGCGTGACGGAAATTTATATGGGTCAATGTATCGAAAAACTTTGCAAAGGCGAGAATGTTGAATTTGTAAATCCTTTGGGCAATGGAGAAAACGCAAAAGAACAGGCAAATGCGATAAGAGCAAAGCTTTCGATTTATATGAATTTTGTTCGTGAAAATATAGACGATATTTCAGATAAGAATAAAACCGAACTGCTTGGACTGTTCGGAAGTATAAAGCATATGGCAGAGGTTGACACCTGGAAATCGTTGTTTACAAATAAAGAAGATTTAAAATTATTCGTGCTTTTGGCATCACAGATTGTCATAATAACAGGTACGGGACTTAACGCCTTTACACAGGTAAAGGGTTGGGAAAAGTCCGATTTGGCAGAATTGGTTGCATATTTGAATCTTCGACAAAAGATCCGTTCTTAAAGAAAAGCTGTATAAAGTATATATACAACAATAACTTGATTGGTCTAAGTACGGTATTTCAAAAACACTTCATGCGAAACAAAAGGCGAAAGAGAACAGGATTTGCAGAAAATCAGACGTATGCTTTCAAAGGTCGGATATATACCGTATCAGCGTGCGACATATACGAGCTTGAAACCCGAAGTTACGGACGATATAAGAAATAATAATTCACCGCTTTGATTTCAAGACTGCTTTATGCGGTTTATCGTTGGCAGGAACTTACGGCAATCAGATGAAAGCCGAAAAGTGTGCAAACAGAGTCAGAAAACTGCTTTGAAATGAGAAAAACGCAGACTTCGTGCTTTAATTTTATGATTCCTAAATTGGCACTTTGAAATAATTGAGTCACCGACATTATCACGAAGTTATGATTAATACGGAAACAATGCCTCCGGAGCTTTTGGAATTGGTTCTTAATCGGCTATAACAAGAGCAAGGAAGATGAGGATAAAATGCTTGCGTATACGAGAGTATACAGTGCAAGTAAAGCGAAAATGTCGAGAATTCCGGCAAAGAAAAAATGCGTGAAACTTTAAAGACGTAGTTGAATAGGAGAGATTATGATGAATATAAAAAAGAAAATTATGGTAATATTTGCAACCGGTATTATGGCATTTTCAGCATCACCATCTGTATTGGCGGCAACCCGGCACCTGCAAACAACACTCAACAGGCAGAACAAGTTGACACAACCAAGCAAGATACGGCTAATCAAAATAACACAGCCAATCAAAATACACAGGCACAAATTCCGGCAGCCGGAAATGTACAGACTCAAACGGACACTTCAACACAAGTTTCAAATAAGAAATACTTGTCAAAGGGATGGGCTGTATTTTGGTTTATATTCACTATTATAATCAATGCAATTATCAGCTTTGGATTGAAACAGATTTACAAACTTTCAAAGAAAGATAATCACCTTCATTTGAAATCAGAGCATTGAGAAAAGATATTGAAGAAATATTCGTAAACAACGTAGGCGGTTTTTCAGAACAAGAAGTTGATATTAAGAATTTAAACGAAAGTCTTGCACTTGATGATGAAGGATTAAAGCCGACTGCAAAACAGCCTGTACTTAATGAAGTCAGTGCGGAAGAAGAAGCACGTTTCAGAAGATGGGAAGAGGCTCATCTAAACCGAGAAAAGAAAGAGTAAAGCCTAAATCAGTATTAAAAGAAGAATTTGACGAAGAACTTGACGACGTTAAGAAGATAAAGAGAAAGAATTATCAGCCTAAACGTAATCCGAGCGAAGATTTCGAGGATGAGAAAGAAAACGAAAATCGAAAGTGTCGATATGGACGCTACAAGAGAAATCACGCTAAAGGGCGAGGGCGTAAAATCAAAAGCCAAAGAACTTCTGGGTGATATATTCCCGTTTAAAGAGGACTAAAATAAAGTAGGCAAGCCGTGGTTGTTTATTGTCAAAAGACAGTCGTAGGACAGTCTTTTGAAAAGAAAGGTACTGTTATGGATTTAAAAGATGTTCAGCCATATATAGAGGACAAAGTCTGTATGGTTACTGGCGGCGGAGGTTCAATCGGCAGTGAAATAGTGCGTTCACTGTCAAACCTCAATGCGGAAAAATCGTAATTGTCGATATATACGAAAACGGTGCGTACAGTGTAAAATGTGAAGTCGGCGACAAGGTGACGGTTGAAATTGCGTCTGTTCGCGATTATGAGAAAATGGACTGCATTATGAATAAATATCGTCCCGATATTGTATTTCACGCGGCGGCACATAAGCACGTTCCTTTTATGGAGCTTAGTCCCGAGGAGGCTGTCAAAAACAATGTAAAGGGTACAGAAATGGTTGCCGATTTAGCCGAAAAATATAACGCGGACAATTTTGTGCTTATTTCAACGGATAAGGCGGTTGAGCCGATAAGCGTGATGGGTGCAAGTAAGCGTTGTTGTGAAATGTATGTGTATGAAAAGTCGCTGAAATCAAAACACACTAAGTTTCAGCGGTGCGTTTCGGAAATGTTTTAAATTCCAACGGTTCTGTTATTCCGTTGTTTAAAAACAAATCGAAAACGGAGTTGTGACGGTGACGGATAAGGACGTTACGCGATTTTTATGACTATACCGCAGGCAGTTGAGCTTGTTCTTATGTCAATGACGATTGCGAATGACGGCGAAATTTTGTGTTTGATATGGGCGGAGCGGTGAGAATACTTGACGTTGCGGAAAAAGTTATAAAAGACGGTGGAAAGTGCCGTACAAAGATGTAAAATTGAGTTTACAGGTCTGAGAAAGGGGATAAACTTCACGAAAACTGTTTTTGACTTTGAACAACCGCAAAAACACGCTATAAAAAAATATTGCGTGTAAAATGGCAGCAGTATAGAAAATTTTGCGGAAATGCTTGATAAGCTGTACGAAAAGCCTATAAAAACGACAGTGACGGAGTTCGTGAAATTATAATGAAAAAATGACAAACAGTTAAGGGGAAGAGTTGCGAAAAATTGCTTTGTATTATAGGTATCATATTTGCGACAATGATGTCAACAACGGCATTTGCCGAAATGTTTTCTTTCAGAGCGTTTTGGGAGGAATGATATATCCGATATTCAAAGCGCGGTTATAGTGGGAGATAACGGAAAATGTGCGGATATTGAACAGGAAGATTTACAACAGTGGCTTAATGTGTATTGAATTTTCAGGGCTATGAGCCTGTGATTTTACCGCAGTCGAATAACGGCTATTATTATATTAAGCTATGGAACAAGGATAAAACAAAATCTTATGTTGTGAATGCAAATTCGGGTATATTAGTAGGAAGATACGGTGAACCGAGCAAATCTCACGGAGAGGTTAAGGAAAATTATTTGTGGTATTTTCCGTATATAGGAAATGCAAGAAATGCGTTATATACGGAAAATTCAATATTGCAAACCAAATATTTATATGAAGGATATAACTTGCGTGATGTTACATCTGATGATGTGGCGGTTGTGCCTGAAGACAATATATTTTCATCAGACGGTGCGAGCGATTGGGCGAAAGAAGAAATGCAAAAGGCAGCGGCTTGTAATTTACTGCCGATAGATTTTACAAATGAATATACAAGAAGTATAACAAGAAAAGAATTTTGTGATTTGATTTATCGTCTTACCGCAACGGAATTTAATCCGATTGCCGACTCAAGAAAAGGTCAACAGGACGCAATAAAGCATGTTATCGCAGAAAGACAGCTTGAAGATAAAATCAGCGAAGTTTCATATTCCGATTGTGATGATGAAAATTAAATTTTGTCGGGTGCAGGGATAATTTACGGTATGGACGACGGAACTTTGCACCCGATGATAATATTACCCGTGAACAGGCGGCGGCTATTCTTTACAGAACGGCTGGATTTTTGGGAAACAAGACGATTGTCGAGCCGAATGGTACGACATTTGATGATGGAAAATTAATTTCTGATTGGGCGAGAGTGTCTGTTTCGATTATGAATTCAATGAAGATTATGGAAGGAGTTTCTGATACTGAATTTCTGAAAGTCAACTACACCGTTGAACAGGCTATTGCAACAATGGTAGACTTTTTATAATTGTTATTAAAAACGGTGTTGCAAAAATGAAAGAGTTGTTGTAAAATACATTAATAACTATGTAATTTGGGAGAGGGTTTAATTGGATATATATGAGGCATTGCACCCGCCGGACAGCATATTTATTATATAGGTTTTCGTGCATTGCTTGAGGGGCTGCAAAGCTGTTCGGAATGTTGGCAGATTGGTTTCAAAGTCTGCCATGGCCGAATGATAAAAAGCTTTCAGCAACGATACGGCTAATAAACATTTGTTTTCGGTATTGTATACTTGCTTTGATGAATATATGGGCATCTCGCACTGTTCGGTGCGGATAAATCAAAACAAAGAAAACAGAGAAGAATAAAAGTAAAATTGATGAAAGTATGCTTTTCGGCGGTGCGACAGGCGGTATTATCGGTATGAATGTGTTCCGTCACAAGACGCTGAAAAAAATTTCGGTCGGTATACCGATTTTGTTCGTATTACAGCTTATTTTAAACAGTTTCATACTCGGATTTTGGGATTTTGGACGTTTTTCTAAAAGGACTGGAATTTCAAAGAAAGTGTATGATATAATAAAAATAAGAATTTGTCGGAAAGGGAAGATACGGCAGTGGAATTGAAAGATATTTTATCGACAGACGATAAATTGAGAATTATACAGGAACTTGTACCGGGTAAAACAAATTACCCTTACGCACGATTAATCGCAAGTCCCGACCCTATTTTATACACGAAGCTTGGACTTAATCCAGAAATTGACTTCGGAAGAAGTGCAATAGGAATACTTACAATGAGTCCTGCGGAAACGGCGATTATAGCGGCAGACTTGGCTACAAAAACATCAAATGTTGATTTAAGCTTTGACGACCTTTCAGCGGTACGCTTATAATTACCGGTATGGTTGCGGACGTTGAAACGTCACTTCGTGCAATTATGGACTATGCCGAAAGAACTCTTAAATTTACTGTTTGCGAGAATAACAAACACATGAAGAAGATAATACTATCGGTAGAAGTGAGTGCGGTAAAACCACGCTTACACAGGCACTTAAAGGCGAAAAATATTACCATAAGACGCAGTATGTCAACAGATTTGATGTTATAATCGATACGCCTGGTGAGTACATACAAACCAAACTTGGGAAATGCGATTGCAATGTACGTTTGAGGCGACGTTGTGGGACTTTTGATGAGTTCAGAGGCCGTATTCATGTATCCGCCATGCGTAACACCGCTTTGTAACAGACCTGTTATCGGAATAGTTACACAGATAAACAGTGACGGTGCCGATCCCGACAGAGCGGAAAGCTGGTTAAGACTTGCCGGTTGCGAAACGATTTTCAGAGTTGATTCAAAAACGGTGAGGGCGTTTGGAAAATAATTGATTATTTGCGTGAGGACGGCGATGTATTGCCGTGGGACGAAGAAGAAATGAGCAGATAGACGAAAATGTCTATCTGTTTTTCTTGCACAAAATTTTGCAATTTGCATATGATATAGCATAATATCGAATGGAGGCAGAGGATATGTGCGGAATATGCGGATTTATAAATTTTAAGACAAACCTTGTCAAGAACGAACGAGAAAATCTTGCTGTTGCTCACCGTATGGCAGAGAAAACTGGCGTCACAGAGGTCCGGACTCTTGGGAGAATGGGTTGGCGAACACGCAGTGTTTGCTCATAGCCGTTTGGCGGTTATAGACGTTGAAAACGGACTTCAGCCGATGAAACGTACAGTCGAGGGACACGAATTTGTGATTACATATAACGGTGAACTTTATAACACGAACGACATAAGAAACGATTTGAAATCTCACGGATACGAATTTACCACTGCATCGGATACGGAGGTGCTATTGTATGCCTACATACATTACGGCGAAAAATGTGCCGAAATGCTGAACGGCATATATGCGTTTGTTATCTGGGATTCTATGCGACAAAGAATTTTGCTTGTCGTGACAGATTCGGCGTAAAACCGTTTTTCTATACACAGAAAAATGATGTGACGGTGTTTGCGTCCGAACTGAAATCACTGTTTGAATATCCGGACGTATCGGCAGTGCTTGATAAAACGGGACTTTGTGAACTGTTTGCGCTAAGTCCCGCAAGAACACAGGGTGTCGGTGTGTTCAAAGATGTGTAAGAGAACTTCGACCGGCAAGATATATGATAATCAACCGTCACGGAATGACAATAAAGAAATATTGGTCGCTTGTGAGCGGTGAGCATAAAGACAGTTACGAGGAAACGATAGAAAAGGTGCGTTCGCTTGTGTATGATTCGGTGAAAAGACAGCTTATTTCAGATGTGCCTATTGCAAACATTTCTGTCGGGCGGACTTGATTCGAGTATTATAACCGCAATCGGTGCTATGGAAATGAAGAAAAAGGCGAAAGAATTTCAACGTATTCGTTTGATTACGAGGATAATAATAAGTATTTCAAAGCGTCGCATTTTCAGCCGGACAGTGATACGAAATGGGTGCCGAGAATGGTGGAGGCATTTAATACAAACCATACATATCTTGTTTGCCCGAATAACGTGCTTACGGAGCTTTGAGGA
>SCPO01000345.1_pt1 | contig 34046 bp, 57 predicted proteins | sample 6106821 | NCBI WGS metagenome assembly SCPO01 (sample SAMN10720448, study PRJNA508395) | human gut metagenome | isolation source: Participant 2 stool, 0 month | host: Homo sapiens | collected 2017 | reverse complement strand
GTCCTGATTTTGGCCGTAGAGTTTTCCTGGATCTCTATCCGCCGTCTGCTCTCATGTTCCAAGAGATCTGCGCCTCTGGCACGCCTCAGCAGCTGTCCTCTGCTTCTGATCGGCATTATCCCGTCCGGCACGCAGCGCTTCCACCTGTTCCTCCCGGATCGGCTCTGTCTCCAGACGGCAGGGAGCCGGGTGTTCCAGCGAGCCGCAGACCGGGCACGGTTTTCCTTCCTGCAGCTCTGCCGCCAGAAGTCCCGCCTGCATCGCCAGAAAGCGGCAGGACGCGTCCTACAACTGATCTGACTGCTGGTACGCCCGCGCGGCTGCTGAAATTTTTCCTGGCGTTTTCATTGACTTCCTCCATGTCTGCTCCGCTTCACAGCATTTCCCTAACTCCTGCAAAACCGCCTGGCGCCGTTCCATCTGCCCGCCGTCCCCGGCATTCTGCAGGGCAGCGCGCGCCTCTACCGCCTCCGCTCCTGGTTTCGAAGTATTTCTTCCTGTGTACGGCACGTTTCCAGCTGATTCTGCATTTTTTTCAGGTTTCGGGTCAGAGCCGTCCGCTGATGTTCAAAGTTTCATATGCCTGCCGTTTTTTCTCCTGCTCCGCATAGAGCGGAAGCGCATCCTGCATCCGCCGGATCTGATCCTCCAGGGTTTCCGGCTCTCATAGGCTGCGGCAGCTTCCCGCGCCTAGCCTCCATCTCCCGTCCAAATGCTTCCAAACGGCTCTTTTCTTCCAGTACCCGTTTTTCCTTTTTCACAAGCTCCAGATGGTTCTGTGTCCGGCGGCAAGCTTCTGGATTGCATTCTCTTCCAGTCTCCCCGTCTCTTCCTCGAGCCTCCGGCTTTCCTCCGACAACTGATGCAGAAATGCAAGCAGTTCCGCTCCATTTGTCCGGTACCGCTCTTTCAAAGACTGCCATCTTTCTTCCCACTCCGGAGCTACCGCCTCCTCCGTCCTGGGACCGTCACCTGCCGGATGACTTCCTCGCACCGGGTCTTGTTATCCTCCAGCCTTCCATACAGCGTCCGATCTGCCTCCCGCAGCTTCTGCTGGATTCTACCGTAGATCCCGGTATGGAAAATGCGCGAAAATATCTCTTTTCTTTCTTTGGAGGATGCATGGAGCAGACGGATGTATTCGCCCTGCGCGATCATCGTGATCTGCGAAAACTGATCGCGGTCCACGCCCACGATCGCCCGGATCTTCTCATCGATCTCACGGATCCGGCCAGACATCTCACTTCCATCCGGCAAAAGCAAAGACGCTTTCGGCGCCACACTCGTCGCCGTGTATGCGCCGTCCTTATTTTTCCGCTTGCTGAGGCGCGTGTATGCCGGACTGCGGCGGATCGTATAATCCTGCCCCTTATCCTCAAACGTCAGTTCCACCCGTCTCCGCGTCCCCGGTGCATACTGGCTGCGAAGCATCGCGCCTCTCTCCCGGCGCTCGCCGCCCCGTAGAGCGCAAACGAGATCGCGTCAAAGATCGTCGTTTTTCCTGCCCCCGTATCGCCCGTGATCAGGAACAATCCCGTCCCCGCCCGTTCGAAATCAATCTGCGTCACGCCCCCATAAGAGCCAAACGCCGACATTGTAAGCAGCTTCGGTTTCATACGCGTTCCTCCTCCTCTGCCTCTTCCACCATGCGCTCCAGAATCGTCTCCTGTTCCTCTGTCATCGGGCAGTGGCGCACCGCCTCATAAAAGAGGCAAATGCCTGAAACGGCGTCACCGCCCCTTTCCTCCGGTTCTTCCTCCAGTCGTTTCCGCGTCCTCTCATTGTCCACCCGGATCTCCAAAATATGCGCAAATAACTCCTCCAGGCGTTCCCGGAAATCGTACATTTCTTTTTCGTCCGTCAGGACCACGCTCACATACGCATCCGCGCGTCCGCTTCCATCCGGCATCTTTTCCATCGTATCTGAAAGCAGCTTGAGTTCTTCCAGTGTCCCCCGCACGCGCTTTACATCGGATGGCAGAGAATCGGCAGACGGCGGATCTGCGGCTCACTTCCTTTTCTCCCAGTTCCACCACCGTGATCCCCTTGATGGTGTTCTTCACTGATCGAATATTTGTACGGCGTCCCACAATAGCAAAACCGCTCCTGCCCTACCTTCTGTGCCCGTGGATATGCCCTAACGCCGCATATTCAAACGGTTCCAGCACCGACGCATCGATCGCATCCAATCCTCCGGAGGTCAGCACCGCCGTCTCCGAATCGCAGGTTTCCGGATTCTGACCGTTCCAGACAAAAACTGGTGCGCCAGAACCACATTGCGCTCCTGCTTCCAGATCGTCTCCCCGCGCCAGGGTTTCTGGATGCATCGGTATAACCATTGGTGTCAAACAAATGGCGCACATGACCCGGACGGATAAACGGTACCAGATAAAATGAACCGGTCCCCACTCATCTGTAAGTGTGACCTGCTTTAAATACTCCGTCCGATCTGCCGGCGGCAGCGCCGCGATATGGATCCGGTGGCGTGCCAGAAACGATGCGCCATACGCCAGCCGCTCCGGTGAATCGTGATTTCCCGCAATGATCAGGATCTCCGTCCCCGGACAGCGCCCGGATAGCTCGGTCAGAAACCAGTCAAAAAGCGTATACGCTTCCCCCGCCGGGACCGATTTATCATAAATATCCCCGCATATCAGAATCGCATCCGGCTTCTCTTCCTCCGCATATTTAAGTATCTGCAAAAACGCATTCTTCTGGCTCTCGCGCAGGCTATAGCCATTTAACATTTTCCCGATATGCAGATCAGAAAGATGAAATAGTTTCACGCAGGCACACCTCCTTTTTCTTTCTTTGATCCACTATTTTTTGATTTTCAATTTTTCCGCTTAAACATATAGGCATTTTCCGGACATATATGGCAAAAAGCGCCGACACATCGAACCACTTCCCGTGCCAGCGCCTTTTTTGGTTACTGTGAACCGTTACCTTTTTCTGTTTTGTTCTTCACTCTTAATCCAGCTGGATCAATGCCATAAAGACCAGATCTTCATCTCCGGTATTGGCAATGCCATGACCACAGCCATCCGGCGTGAAGGTCTTATCGCCGACGGTAACCGGACGTTTCGTTCCATTGTCATCGTACTCGCCCTGTCCCTTGATGATATAATACGTCTCGCTCTCGCCGTGGTGCTCATGATAGCCCAGGGAACATCCCGGTGCGATCGTTACCTCGGCAAACATCTTACATTTTGCATTTAACTCATTGTCATCCAGAATGTATTTTACAACTACCTGTCCTTTGCCGCCGTTCGCATTTTCCTTAACAACTGTCTTCATTCTGCTTCCTCCTCATCCTGTGCCATTCTTTCAGATTCGTTCGACACTATTTTTCTATGGAGTATTATAAGCGATTTTTCTCAACTTCAAGATCTCTACTTAAGCGCAATCCGCATTTGTTGCAGTTCAGAAAATTCCTACTTGCTAAGCGCAATCCGCATTTCCAACTCGCTGTACGGAATTGTTACCTCCGGGAATCCTTCCGCATACGATGCAATCTCATACGGCGCATAATAGAAAACCACGCCCGTCTCGCTCAGATAAAACGGCGATTCGTAGCTGATGCCGTCTGCCACCGTATGTTCCAGATCCTCCGGTGATTCAAAGGCAAAATTTGTCTTTTCCGCCAGCTCCCGGAATGCCGCACCAACCTTCGCCTGCAGCTCCTCCACCGGATTCTCAACCACATCGCTCAAAGACAGGCGTGCCCCCGTTTCCCGGTCAAAGACAAAATACTGGCGGAACGGCGTTCCGTGTGCGCCGCCCGTATATTCATATCCATCCGCACGGACGCAGACATAATGATCATCCAGATACGTAATCGCGTCATCTCCGTCGATCGTAAGCGCCATCGAATAGACCGGCTGCGCTGCATCCGCCTCCTGCGGAAGTGTCTCTTCCTCCGATCCGTCCGATTCCGCCGTATCTATGCTCATCTCCGTGTCCAGATTCATGGAATCCGTCCGCGCCGCCGACAGAACCGATGCCTGCAGCTCCTGCATCGTCTGGTTCATCGCCTCGACCGCATCGCCCTCGCCGTCAAATACCAGCCGCTCTGCGTACACACTTCCCAGCTCCCGGCTTCCATCCGCACTCTTTAACGTCTCCGACTGCGCCTCGACATGCCCCAGCTCCCGGATCGGAGACTGGAACAGAACTGGCTCTAACAGAGTCGCTTCCCCGACTGCCGCATCATCCAGCGTTTTTTCGCCCAGATAAACGCCGTAATCCTTAAACTGCTGGCAGTATGCTTGATTTCCCGTCACATAAAAATTACCATACATAGAAAAATCATTCGTCATGCCCGGCTCTTCCTCGACCGTAAAAAGCGCATTCTGCGCCTCGGCGGCATTTGCCGCTGCATCTGCCTCCGCATCCGCCGCAATCCGCTTAAACAAAACTCTCCCGTGCTGGTCTGGGATGCCTGATTTTCCATCAGATACAAATATCCGTCCTGATACTGCACCAGGCTGATATTTTCCGCCGTCTCATATAAAGCGTCCGTTTCTCCGGGTCCGGAGACCTCATGGCGGTAACACTGCGTATTTCCATTGCCATCCCGAAGCAGGGCAAAGAATGCGTCCTTCGCAAACAACACCGACGATGTATTCGTAATATCCGAAATCTCCCTCGGATGGCTGCCGTCCGCATCCGCAATCACCAGGCAGGTTTCATTCTGCACCGGCATATACCCAAACTGTTCCGTATAATATGGAAGAATCCCATTAAACAGCTCGCTGCAGCCTGCCGGAATCTCCCCGTAGATCGTGTCTGACGGTGACAGCTCTCCTGCTGTTTTGCCATTCTCATCGAGCGTATAAATGACATTCATGTTGTAACCCTTGACATACAGGCGGTTCTTTGACGCATAGAGCACCGACGGCTGATCCGTCAGATCCGCTAAATGCTCTTCCACACCGCTCTCCAAATCCAGCCGGTACAGCCCATAAAGCTCCGTGCCCTGCGTGCTGCCACTCTCCGCCTGTATCCGGTCAAAATACAGCCCGCCTCCGTAGACCCAGAAGGTGCTGTTTTCATCTCCTGTGTCAAACTGGCAGAGCGTCTTCATCTCGCCTGTCTCCTTCGAAAGGGAACGGATCTCCGTGCGGTATTTGAGGTACAGCATGCCATTCTCCTCCAGCACCCGATCCGCCGCTCCGAGCGCCGTGCTGACCGCGCCCTCCGTTTCCTCTGCCGCCTGTGTCTGCGCTGTTGTCTCAGCCGCCGGTGATTTTTTGGGCTGCCGAAGCAGCAATCAAAAACATCGAAGCCGCCAGCACTGCCCTATACCCTGTCTTTTCTGAACCTTTTTTCTCTGGTTCTGCTCTGTTCTTCCCTGATTCTGTTTCATTTCTTCCCGTTTCCACTCTTTCTGAGCCATCCGTCCAAACTCCCCACGCTTTTTCTATTTTTCATCGGACCTGCGTCCGCTTTTTCTTCTGAATACAGGCGGAAATGGGTGAATCCATCCCCGCCTGTCATACAGTGTACCCTGTTTTTTTTGCAATGTCAAAAGGTGTTCCAATATATTAAGTTATATTAATGAAACTGTAAGATTACAGTACGCGGGTCTTTGACACCTGCATACCAGCTTTATGAGGCAATCGGCATTCCTACTGCAAATTATCCGGTCCGAATCCCATCGGTAGAAGCTCCGCCAGTGTATAGACCTTATATTCCTTCACGGAACGTGCCAGAATGATCTGAAACGCATCCTCATGGCAGAATTCCTTCATCACCTGACGACACACGCCACAGGGCGCACACCAGTCAAATTCCGAAGCTCCTTCCGGGCCTCCCACAACTGCAATCGCTGTGAAGCTGCGTTCACCCTCACTGACTGCCTTAAAAGGCAGTGCGTTCCGCGCAGTTTGTCGGTGTATAGGCCGCATTTTCAATATTGCAGCCACGGTAAATCCCGCCTTTTTCAGTCAGCAGAGCCGCCCCCACCTGAAAATGAGAATAGGGTGTATAGGCCATTTTCCGTGCTGCGAATGCTTCCTCGATGAGTGTTTCTATCCTCTCATTATTCATTCTTCGCATCCTCCTGAATCAAGATACGGATGGCTTCCACCGCTGTCCGGATTGCTGCCTCTGTATCATGGGCCTGTTCATTGGACAGGCCTTTTTGCCCGCTCCTGATTAGCCAGGAACCAGGAAGCAGGCACCTACACGCACCCGAAGGAAGCTGCCTGCGATAAACAATGCTGCTGACTCCATCTCCGATGCCAGGCATCCCATCCGAAGCCACGCCTGCCACTTATTTTCAAGCTCGTAGCTGACCGGCATCACCTCCGGCTCATGCTGTCCAAAGAAGGAATCCTTCGACTGTACAACGCCCGCATGACAACGGAACTTCAGATTCTTCGCTGCACGGATCATGGCATTCATAACATCCACATGGGGAACAGCCGGGTACTCAATGGGAGCGTACTCTCTGCTGGTTCCTTCCATGCGGATAGCTCCGCTTGCAACTACGATATCTCCGCCCAGTACATCCTCCTGCATACCGCCACAGGTGCCCACACGCAGAAAAGTATGGGCTCCGCACTTGGATAACTCCTCGATAGCAATAGCCGCTGACGGACCACCGATGCCGGTTGACGTCACACTGACTTTTACCCCATCGATGGTTCCCGTATATGTGGTATATTCACGATTATCCGCAACTAACACCGGATTCTCAAAATGTTCTGCTATCTTCTTGCATCGCTTGGGGTCCCCCGGCATGATGACATATCCGCCGATATCCTCCGGGCCGATTCCTGTGTGGTACTGTTTTCCCGTTCCTTCTGTATAATCAACCATATAATCGCCGCCTTTCTGTTTTTAACTTCAAGTCCAATGTCATTTATTTTATCTGATCCAGCATAGAAGTTCCGATGGTCCCCTCCGGCATTCTGACACCGAAATTATCCGCAATGGTCGCGCCGATAACGGCAAAGGTGTCACTGGTATCAAGCTTTCCACTTTCCGTATCCGACGGTGAATACGCAATAAACGGGACCTGCTCTCTCGTATGATCCGTTCCCTTATAGGTCGGATCATTTCCATGATCCGCCGTCAGAATCAGCAGATCGTCCTCACGGAGCAGCGGCAGAAGCTCTCCCAGCTTTTTATCAAATTTTTCGATCTCTTCCCCGTATCCCACCGGATTTCTGCGATGTCCCCATAACGCATCAAAATCTACCAGATTGGTAAAGCAAAGTCCCTTGAAATCCCGCTTTGCGATATCGATGGTCTGCTGCATGCCATGTACACTGCTGTCGGAATGATTGCTTTCTGTTATCCCTTCTCCCACAAAGATATCGTTAATCTTTCCAACGGAAATCACATCATATCCGGCATCCTTCAGGGCATTCAGCGCCGTCGGTCCGGTGGGTTTCAAAGCATAATCATGGCGGTTACTTGTCCGTTTGAATTCGCCGCGCTTTTGCCCACATAGGGTCTTGCGATAACACGGCCAACTCTCCACTCATCCCGCATAGTCAGTTCTCTGGCAATCTCACAGTAATGATACAAGGTCTCAAGTCCCATGGTTTCCTCATTGCCACAGATCTGAAGCACAGAATCCGCTGATGTATAGACAATCAGCTTTCCTTCATTCACTTCCTGTTCACCCAGCTCCTCCAGAATCTCCGTTCCGCTGGCTGCCTTATTGCCGATTATCTTTCTGCCGCAGCGCTTTTCCAGTTCGTCAATCAGTTCCTTGGGAAATCCATGTTCTGTAAATGTGATAAATGGCTTATCCGTCCGGATGCCCATCATCTCCCAATGACCTGTCATGGTATCTTTACCATTGCTCGCCTCATTCATCGCCATGAAATATCCTTCCGGATGTTCTGCCGGCTTTACCTGCTTAAGGGCCTTGAGATTGGCAAGTCCCAATCTCTGCAGATTCGGAATATCCAGATGTTTCACTGTTTCTGAGATGTGCCCCAGCGTATCCGCACCGGCATCATCAAATCTGGCTGAATCCGCCATGGGACCGATTCCAAGGGAATCCAGTACGATTACAAATACACGATTAAAACGCATATCACTCACCCTTTCTACTAATTTTTGCTATATTTGATAGTTTACTTTTTTACACTCTCACACAGTCACGGGTAATTTCAGAAAGGGAAGATACGCCGCACATAGCCATGGTATCTGCAAGCTCACTTCCAATCTTCTGGATATATGCTTCAACTCCTTCTCGGCCTCCGCCATATACAGCTGTGACGAAAGGTCTGGCTATGATAACCGCATCTGCCCCAGTGCCAATGCTTTAAATACATCGGTGCCGGAACGGATTCCGCCATCCACGAAGATTTTCATGGAACCGTCCACTGCCGTTGCTATTTCTTCCAGAACCTCTGCCGTTGCCGGGCACTGATCCAGGACTCTTCCTCCATGGTTAGATACCACGATAGCTGCCGCACCGGCCTCTTTAGCCTTCAAAGCGCCTTTTACCGTCATAATACCCTTTACAATAAAAGGGACTCCTGCTGCCTTCACGATCTCACGAAGTTCCTCCACCGATTTACTTCCGGCCGGCGGGTTGAAATTTTTCAAAAACGGAAGGCCAGCCGCATCGATATCCATGGCAGCCGCGAAAGCACCTGCATCCTTGACAAGCGCCATCTTTTCACGAACCATTTCCACATTCCATGGCTTCACCGTTGGAATTCCCAGTCCCCCTGCCTTTTTGATGGCTTCCGTGGCAGCCACCATCACATTGCTGTCCATTCCATCTCCTGTAAAAGCAGCAATTCCAAACTCTGCACAGGAAGAAACTAATATATCATTGTAAGAAACATCATTCAGTGAATCGCCGTAATGCATATTCACGGCTCCCACCGGACCTGCAAAAAGGATACTGAAAATTCTTTCCAAACAACGAAAGAGAGGTATCGATGGGACGTTTCTCCACCAGTGTATCCATCTGGACACGGATTTCCTTCCATTTGTCATAATTCCGAATCGCCGTATCTCCGATTCCTTTGGCTCCCGGACCCGGCATCGATTCTTGCAGGCTCTTCCGTTGCATTCCGGACAGGCCTTACAGTAATTGCCCATTTTTCCTCTTGCCAGTTCTAAACATTCTGCATAATTCATTAATCTGGTTACCTCCTGTCACTTTCATGTGGTCTCAAAATTCTTTTGTACTTGATTCTGCGAGAAATTTTTTTGACAGCTGCATCATTTCCGGTAAGCAGCTGTCCACCACTCAAAACAACCATTTCACATATGATATAATAAAACCTATCCCTTCTTCGGCCTCTTCTCAAATCCATGCACCCAATTTCCCCTTAAAAACAAAAACAGGAAAATCACGGAGCTGATGCTCCAGGTCAATGGGTATGCCCAGAATATGACCCGGATATCCGGAATCAGACGCACTGCCAGTGTGATGTAGCTGACACGGAACAGACACCATACACAGAGCAGAACGATCATGGGCACGGCAGCATTGCCGGAACCCCGGAGTACAGCCGCGATACAGTGAGTAAATGCCAATAAACAATAAAACAACGCAATGGTTCTGGCCTGCATCACCCCATAATGTATCACATCCGGATCACGGTTGAATGCTGCAATCAGCACCGGTGCCGCCGTATATATGGTGATAACAATCAGTTCTGCGATGGAGATGGAACAGAGGATACCGAACTTCGCACCTTTCTTTGCTCTGTCATACTGCTTTGCCCCAAGATTCTGTCCCACAAAGGTAGTTATCGCCATAGTAAAGCAGGTCACCGGCAGGAAGGCAAAACCTTCTACCTTAGAATAAGCTCCGCAGCCTGCCATGGCCATTTTACCGAATGCATTGATGTTGGACTGTACAAACACGTTGGCTATGGCAATGACTGAGTTCTGGAAACCAGAAGGTACACCATTCTGAATAATCTGCCTCAGCATATGTCTGTCAAAACGAATCTTCCTAAGCTCCAGCCGGTAATCTTCCTTCACCCGCATCAGATGCACCATACAGAGAATCGCGCTGACAAACTGGGATATAGCCGTTGCCAGGGCTGCCGATCCCACTCCCATGCCAAGTCCTGCGATAAAGAAGATATCCAGCACCACATTCACACAGGAGGAAATAATCAGATAGATCAGCGGATGGCGGCCGTCCCCCACCGACTGCAGGATTCCCACGAAAATATTGTACATGACTACACCCAGAGAACCTGCAAAATAGGTTTGAAAATATACAATTGATTCCGGAAGTACATCTGCCGGTGTTCCCATCAGTACCAGAATCTTCGGTGCCAGATACATTCCCGCAGCCGTCAGTGTGATTCCGGCCACCAGACCGAAGGCTGTGGTTGTATGAATCGCCCGCTGGAGATAATGCTTGTTTTCGCCCCATAATACCTGGCAATTACCACCGGCTCCCATGGCAATACCGTTAATAAAACCTACCATCAGGAAAATCAGGTTTCCCGACGAACTGACTGCTGCCAGCGCATTGCTGCCAAGATAATTACCTACAATCAGGGAATCCGCTGTATTATACAGCTGCTGAAACAGATTCCCCAGAAACAATGGTATGGCAAATAAAATAATCTTCTTAGAGATACTTCCCTCTGTCATCCCTCGTTTTGCTTTCAGCCCCATAAAACCCCAAAATTAATCATATTTATGCACACAGTCGATGACTATTCATCGCTCCTCTGCACGCATATGTTCTCGATCTCATTATAGCCGACTGCCAGCAAATTCTCAATACTTCTTGCGCTGAGTGTGTAGCCCATTGGCTGTGATTAACTGTGCTAATCGGAACACATCATTTTTATGTTTCTTTATATTTTTGCTGTCAACCTGCTCTCCATTCAGCTTGCGTTCCTTTAAATCCAGCCACGCTTTTGCCTTAAATGGTATCAAGCAAGTCAGACTTAATACTGGAATGCCATCAACCATCATTTTGTCCGGTTTTTAGCAATTCATAATACGCTTCATTTAAAAGGATTGCCGACAAGCTGGAGATTTCATCGTCTATCGGAAGCGGCGTGAGAACTGCATCATCTTCCAATATAATAAAATCTGGATTTCTGGAAAATATTTCTATCATATTAAGCAAAATTTCCACTCGATGAGTGGAAATTCCAGACTGTAGACAAACTTGGTGCTGGGTGTTATGCCCAGTACCATTTTTCTTTAAATTTTGATTTTATTCTTGTTCTTAGCTAAAAATATAAAAAAGTGGCTGTATTCCAGCCTCGTTTTTCCAGAATCTTTGCCAGTTTTTTCAGATTCATGCATGCAAAGGTAAGCCCGGCTTTCATCTCCATCCGTGCCTTTCCTACATATTGCGTATATCGAAATCCATGCTGTTCTTTCGCTGTACCGAATATCCTCTCTATGGTTTCTTTTCTTAACTGATAGATCTGTCTGTTTCCTATCGTGTGCCGAATGTCTTCTGCCACTTCCATATATTCTTCCCATACATGACGTGTGATCATTTTTACATGATCCTTACTTTCTGTGCATTTTGAAAGATATTGGCATTCAGCACAATGTTCACCGCAACTTTTATACTCTTTATATCCACTTCTGTTTGTTGTACTGTATGTCAATATATGTGCTCCCGGACATATATAACAATCATAGTATTCATCATATGCGAATTCGAGTTTTCCGAAAAAGCCTTCTTTGGTCTTGGGACGGGTATACGGAAAAAGTGGTTGAATTCCATCTTCCAACAGCTGATGGGCGATTGCCGGAGTTTTATATCCTGCATCTGCAACTACCATCTGCGGATTCAGTTTAGATATCTTATCGTATAATGCCTTAAAAGTACGACTGTCATTCTCATTACCAGGATGTACTGTATATCCAAGGATCCAGCCATGTTTATCACAGGCAGTTTCTACAGCATATGCAAAACGTGTTTATGTTCACCCTTTCGAAACCATCCATTTTCCGGATCGCTGATGCTGCATTTTTGTGTTTTCACATCTTCAGGAAGTTCTTCAGATATAGAATCCTTATCATTTCCGGTTCCACCGGATGCAGGTGGCTGGTTATCATCTTTTTCTTCAATGGCTTTTTCCATGTGCCAGACGATCTTTTCAATCTCTTTATTTAATTCCTCTTCATACCAGAGAGCCTGTTCGTGTGCAACCCGCTTACGCATTTTTTTACTGTTTGCACAGGCTTTTACATGTGTTGCATCCACGAAGATCTGTTCTGTATTTACAAGCTTATATTTCATACAATCTTCCAAAATCTTTGAAAAGATCTGCTCAAAAGGTCTGTATCTTTGAAACGGCGGGTATAATTCTTTCCAAATGTAGAGAAATGAGGTACTGGATCTAACATGTTTAGTCCGAGAAACCAACGGTATGCAACGTTTACCTCAATCTCTTTCATTGTCTGACGCATGCTTTTATCCCATAGAGATACTGAATGAATGGTATCTTTATCAGCATGACGGATCCATACTGGGACGGCCGTTATTCGGACAGTATTTTTCTTCAACCAGATCATAAATAAAATTCCAATTGATTGCCCTATCAATTAATCGCAGCATATGGTTTTGAGGTACCATGTCATCCATGGAAAACATCATCATTTGTTCTCTTTTTTTATCTGCATTTTTCGTCATCATAAAAAACACCGCCCTTCTGATATTTATTATATCAGAAAAGCGGTTCCAACAATAGCAAAACCCTGCAAAAGCAGGGCTTTGTCTACAGTCTGAAATTTCCACTCGATGAGTGGAAATTCTACAATATCTAAACTACTTCTTGAATTTGTATTTCCCTTTTCCGTAACCGGATACAGGTTCAATAATCTCTGCCTGCACCAAATTGGAAAGAAGTTTGGAAGCACCTGAACCTTTCAGCTCGAGAAGCTTCATAACTGCACTTCTTCCAAATACCTCATCAAAGCCAAACTCTTCAAAGAAGTCTATGAATATGAACTGTCGTTTTTACTGAGAAAGCGCTGCCTTTTTCGGAAAGTACACTTTCAATATCCACTTTTTCGTCTTGAATATCCACTTTTTCATTCTCAATATCCACTTTTCGATCTTGAATGTCCACTTTTTCCTTCATTCAAAAGTCCACTTATATGAAGATTTCGACTATGAAGCTCATTTTTCTCGTTCAAAAGTAGATTTCTGAGAAATGTTTCCAAATACTCTGTTGTTTCGTGAATACCTGTTTTGCAGGTTCGTATAGTTTGCACGCACAAATGCATTTCTGAAATACCAGGCATTTTCTGCAAAAATATCATTGGTTGCAGAGAACCCAAGCGTCCTTACATAACAGTTGCCCCATCAAGCACCCATTCTTTCTTTGTGATGTTGTAATCTCTAATCTTTCCGGCGTGTTTATAAATGCCCGGAAAGAGTTTACGGATAGAGATATACTCGTTTGGCGAAAATGAGAACGCTGTTTCAGAAAGAATTTCAGCAATACGGGACGAAACCTTATCTGCTTCTTCGGTACGCTCGTCATCGGACAAATGCACTGGTCTTGTTTTATAAAAAATTGCGTCCTATGAAACAAAAACTCAAATTTGCTATTTTTTATCCCCAATACTTTCTATTTTAACTTTATCATATATGCATCTATTCCAAAACCACTTCGACGCAAACGGTCAAACTTCGACCTAATTGGCATCTGGGGATCAAAAATGCCGCCTTACGCGACATTTTCTGAATCCGAATCTTATATTTAATTTATAATCACACCTCCAGCTTCCGCTTCTTTGCCAGCTTCTTCATCTCCTCCGCATTCTGCCGCACGGTCTCTGTGATCTCCGCGCCGCAGCAGTCGCAAGCTCGTCCACCATCGCCTCGCGGTCTAAGGCGCGGATGGAGGTTGCCGTCCGTCCATCGGACGCGGATTTGCGGATCTCGAAGTGCTGGTCCGCCATCGCCGCGATCTGCGGCAGGTGCGTGATGCAGATGACCTGACGGCATTTGGAAGGATCCGCAGCTTCCGATACCATCTGTGCGTCCCCCGCTGATACCGGTGTCAATCTCATCAAAATCAACGTTGGAACCTGATCGGTCTCCGCCAGCACCGTCTTGATTGCCAGCATGATACGCGACAGCTCACCGCCGGACGCCACCATACCGAGCGGCCGAACCGGTTCGCCCGGATTCGTGGAAATCAGGAATTCTGGCTCGTCGATACCGCCCGCCGTGAAATGATCCAGCCGCCTAAACTCCATCTCAAACTGCACATCAAGGAAATTCAGTTCTCGAAGCCCGTCTGCGATCTTCTCCACCAGCTCCCCGGCAAACTGCTTACGCGCTGCTGACAATGCCTCGGAATGTTCTTTCAGTACTGCTTCCGCCTGTTCCAGTTCTTTTTCCGCCTGTTCCCGAAGTTCATCGTAATTCTCCAGTTCCTGCAGTCGCGCTTTCTTTTCTTCAACGCCTGAAGTACTCCGGGATCGTCTTCCCATACTTGGTTTCAGGCTCCGGATCAGGTCAAGCCGCTCCTGTGTCTCCGAAATGCCGCTTCGTCAAAGGTCATATCGTCCATATCCGGCGATCTCCCTGGAAAGATCCGAAAGAAGGGAATCTACATCGCACAGCTCGTCACGGATCCCCTTCAATCCTCGTCAAATGCCATCGCACCATCGATCTCACGGAACGCCCGCGACACCGCATCGCCGGACACCGCGTCATATGCCTGTGAAGACTCTCAGCGATCCGTCTGGCATTGGAAAACCGCTTAAAATCGGCTGCCACCTTTTCCTCTTCGCCATCCTTTAACGCGGCATTTTCAATCTCCTCGATCTCAAACCGGCAGAAATCCATCTCCCGCAGTCTCGTCTCCTGATCGGATGCAAATGCGGCACATTTCTGTTTTAACTGCATATACAAGCGATAGGCAGCTTCCGTATTCTGTTTGAATGGGAGAAGTTTCTCCCCGCCATACGCATCGAGGATTTCCAGATGTTTTGACGCATTCACCAGCGACTGGTGTTCATGCTGTCCGTGCAGATCGATTAGAAGACCCGTGATCTCCCGCAGCCTTGCAGCCGTTACCGTCTCGTCGTTGATGCGGCTGATGCTCCGGGTCGGTGTGATTTTTCTTAGAAATGATTAAAATTCCCTATTCATCAGGGTAAACATCGTGTTCCTTCAGCTGCTCGCGCTTTCTCATCATCGATGGAAAACCAGTTCAATGTAGGCGCTGTCACAGCCCCGGCGGATCATCTCTTTCGGTGCTTTTCCGCCCAGCGCGATCTGGACCGAACCGATGATGATCGATTTTCCGGCTCCCGTCTCACCGGTCAGAATGTTGAGTCCGTCCCCGAACTCCACCTCCGCCGAATCGATCAGAGCCAGATTTTTCACTCGTAAAATGATAAAGCATCCGCTTTCCGTTCCTCCTTATCAGCGGTTCCCGCAAAAATGCGTGAACCCACCTTACTCATCCGCAATCAGCTTGCGGATCTTGTCCATCAGCACGATCGTATCGTCCACCGTACGGACTGCACATGACCGTATCGTCCCCGGCGATGCAGCCGACAATCTCTGAAAAATGGATGGCGTCGAGCGCTGCCGCGACTGCCATCGCCATGCCTGACACCGTCTTGATGACAAGGATGTTCTGCGCCATATCCATGGAAACGAAGCTATCGTGCAGAATACGGGTATATTTATCATTGAACGCCGTCTGAGGATGGAAAACCGCATATTTCTGTCCGCCGTTTTCTGTCTGGATCTTAGACAGCTTTAACTCCCGGATATCCCTGGAAACCGTTGCCTGCGTGACATTGTATCCCTCTTTATTCAGATATTCCGCCAGCTCTTCCTGCGTTTCAATCTCATATTTTCCAATCAATTCCACAATCTTGCTGTGACGTTCCATTTTCATGGCTCTGACTCCTTTTATATCTGTTTCATTTTGTTCCGTATATTTTCCAAAAATGGCACCTGTTTGAGCTGAATCAATGTCGTCTCGATCTCTGATTTTGCTATCTCGATTGTATCACCCGGCTCAATATCAACCACCGTATCGCCGTCAAAGCTCAGCGAAACCTTCGTCCGCCCGGTCGTCTGAATCCGCAGGCTCAAATGGTTATCCGGCGGCAGAACGATGCTGCGCGAATTGAGTGAATGCGGGCAGAGCGGTGTCAATACCATCAGATCCGCCTCCGGCGCCGATCGGACCGCCCGCTGACAGGTTGTATGCCGTCGAACCGGTCGGGGTCGCAACCACCATGCCGTCCGCCGAATACTCGTTAAACAGCTGTCCATTGACCGCCAGCTCAAACCGGAACGCATCGATTCCCATACGGTTCAGGACGATATCATTCAACGCGATATCCTCCATGACGACCTTCCCGCCGGAAATCACGCACCCCTTGAGCATCATCCGGCTTTCCAGACGGTAGTGATCTTCCATCAGATCCCGCATGGCAGGCAGAATGTCCTCCTCATGCCCGATCTGCGTCAGATACCCCAGATGCCCCATATTGATGCCAAACAGTGGAATCTTCCGTCCCGCCAGATCACGCGCCGCCTGAATCAGCGTTCCATCACCGCCCAGACAGATCACACAATCTGTATCCTCCGGCACCGTCCGGCGATCGGTATAGCGGTATGCCGCAGCCACTTCTGCGTCCCTGCGAAGTCCATCATGGCGATCCGACGGATGCAGCGGCAGCCCTGTTCCGCAAAAGCTGCAAATCAAACCGGTCGCCTCCTCTACGCGCGGCTTTTCGCGGTTTACAATCAGATAGAAATTTCTCATGTTTTGTCTAACTCCTGTGAGCTTCCTCAACAACCTGTTCCGGTGAAACCGGACACTCTTTTTCCGCTTTTGCAAGTGCTTCCTCACCAGTCACAGTTTCCTCCGATGCCTGCTCCGGTTTATGCAGGTACAGGAGGTACTCGATATTTCCCTCCGGTCCCTTGATCGGGGAAAATTCCAGATTCCGGATCTCAAAACCGATCTCTGCCGCATATGCCATCACCATCTGAATGACCTCCGGATGCGTGCTCTTCTCGCGGACAACGCCCTTCTTTCCGACTTTCTCGTCCCGCCTCGAACTGCGGCGATCAGTGCAACCACCTCGCCGCCCGGGCTTAAAATCTCCTTGACCGGACCTAAAACCTTCGTCAGGGAAATAAAGGAAACGTCGATCGAAGAGAAATCTACCGGCTCGCCGATATCCTCCGGTGTCACATAACGGATATTTGTCTTCTCCATGCAGACCACACGCGGATCATTGCGAAGTTTCCACGCCAGCTGTCCATGTCCTACATCGACCGAAAACACCTTGACCGCGCCATTTCTGCAGCAGTCCGTAAATCCGCCGGTGGACGCACCGACATCCATACAGACCTTTTGATCCAGCGTCACTCCGAAATGCGTCATCGCCTTCTCCAGTTTCAGACCTCCGCGGCTCACATATTTTAAGGTGATCCACGTACCTCGATCTTCGCATTTTCATCGAAGGTCGTACCCGCCTTGTCTTCTTTCTGATCTTCTACATATACAATCCCGGACATGATGATCGCTTTCGCCTTCTCACGGGATTCTGCCAGACCTCTTGACGAAGTACATCTAACCGTTCTTTCATTCTATGTTCTTCCTTCCGCTGCTGCCACTCTTTGTTTCCCATCATGCTTCCGCGTCAGTCTCCAGCACACCTTCTCGTTTCAGCTGCGCCAGAATCGAATCACTGTCAATTCCCAGCTCATTCCGGAGCACCGACACATTTCCGTGTTCGACGTAGGCATCCGGCAGCGCTATATTAACTACCTTGATCTGCGGATAATGCTTCTGTACATAATCCGTCACCCGCTCGCCGTAACCGCCGCGCAGGACATTTTCCTCCAGTGTCACGATCGTATGGTGCGTTCCTGCCAGATGGTCGATCACGTCGGTATCCATCGGTTTCACAAACCGCCCGTTGACCAGCGTACACGGCTGCCCGGCACTCTTTAATTTCTCCGGATATGCTCTGCCGTGCTGACCATGCTTCCGACTGCCGCGCCGTCCCTCTCTCCTCATACAACATCTCGCTGACGCCATACTCGACCGGTGCCAGAAATTCCTTCAAACCCCGGTACGCCTCGCCCCTCGGATAACGGATCGCAATCGGTCCATCGTAGGAGATGGCAAACTGCAGCATCTTTTCCAGTTCCCAGCGGTTTTGGCGCCATCACGCTCATATTCGGCACAGAGGAATGTCAGATCAAAAATACCCTGATGCGTCTCCCCATCGCTTCCGACCAGTCCGCGCGATCCACGCAGAACACAACCGGAAGATTCTGGATACAGACATCGTGAATGACCTGATCATATGCCCTCTGTAAAAAGGACGAATACACCGCCACCACCGGTTTCAGACCGGCTGCCGCCATACCCGCCGCCGAGGTAACCGCGTGTTCCTCCGCGATTCCCACATCGAAAAGCGGTCGGATATTCTTTCGAGAACCGTTTGAGCCCCGTTCCATCCGGCATCGCCGCCGTCACCGCCGATCTTCCGGATTTTCCGCTGCCAGACGGCAGATTTCTCTGGAAAATACATCTGTATAGCCCGGATGTTCCTTTTTCCGGAGCGGTTTCCCCGTTTCAATATCAAATGGTTCAACTCCGTGAAATGCCGACGGATTCTTCTCCGCCGGACGGTATCCCTTGCGCTTTTTCGTAATCACATGGATCAGCACCGCGCGGTTGATCTTTTCGCCTCGCTGAGAATACGGATCAACCCTTAATATCATGTCCATCCACCGGTCCGATACGTGATTCCTATATTTTCAAACCACATGCCCGGAATCAGCTGCTTGATGCTGTTCTTTGTCGGAGCAGCGTGCCGACCAGATCCGAACCGATCATCGGGATCCGCGATAACGTGCCCGCCACATTCTTCTTCAACAGATTGTAGCCCTCATCTGCACGAAGATTATTCAGATACCGCGACATACCGCCGACATTTTCCGAAATGGACATATTATTATCATTTAAAACAATAATAAAATTCGTCTGGAGCCGTCCCGCATTGTTCAGCGCCTCGTACGCCATGCCGCCGGTCAGCGCCGTCCCCGATGACGGAAACGATCGAATAATCCTCGCCCAGCAGATCGCGCCCCTGCGCCATCCCCAGCCCGCCGATATCGAAGTTGAACTGTGTCCCGTGTCGAACGCATCAAACGGGCTTTCCTTCCGCTTCGGGAAACCGCTCAAGCCCCCATACTGGCGCAGTCCATCAAAATTATCCTTCCGCCCGCTTAAAATCTTGTGCGTATAAGACTGATGCCCTACATCCCAGATAATCTTATCCTTCGGAAGATTCAGCGCGCAGAACATTGCAATCGTCAGTTCCACCACGCCTAAATTGGACGCCAAATGACCGCCTGTCCGGCTTGTCGTCTCGATCAGAAACTCGCGGATTTCCGCCGCCAGCTCCTTGCGTTCTTCCTCGCTCAACCGTTTTACATCCTCCGGTCCTTTATCGTATCTAATACCATTCTTTCATCCCCCAAACCGTTTTCCACATCCGCTGTCGTCCCCGGTCTTCGATTGGATTTTTATTTTTCACGGCTGACCAGCATCTCGATCAGCTCTTCGAGGAATTCATTCTTTCCAGGCAGGAATAGGGATATCAACCGCCGTCTCCGAAAGCTGTTTGACATCATGCTTCGATTTCTCGATTCCCTCCAATGTCACATAAGTGGTTTTATTGTTTTTCTCATCGCTCAGAACCGGTTTTCCAAGCACCTCCTGGCTGCTGGTAACGTCGAGAATATCATCCTGGATCTGGAACGCCAGACCGATCGCCGCCGCCATACGCTCTACTGTCCCGCACTCAGCTTCGCTCGCGCCCGCCATCACGGCTCCGATCACCATCGACGCCTCCAAAAGTGCTCCCGTCTTTAAACGGTAGATAAAATCCAGCTTATCCTTCGGAATCGGCTGATTCGTCAGTTCCACATCCACCGTCTGACCGCCGATCATGCCGTAAATACCCGTTTTTTCGGATAAAATCTGGATACAGCGTCCCACCTTTGCCGCATCCGGCGTCATCGCAAATGCCTTTGCCGCCGTCTCGATCGCGTAGATCAGAAGGGCATCTCCCGCCAGAACTGCCATATCATACCCATATGCAACCCAGGTCGTCTTTTTTCCACGGCGGTACTCGTCATTGTCCATACATGGAAGATCGTCATGAATCAGGGAAGATGTATGAATCATCTCGATCGCCGCCATCAGCGCTCAATCTCTTTTGACCGCCAAACAGACGGTATACCTCACGCATCAGAATCGGACGAAGGCGTTTGCCGCCTGCCTTCACGCTGTAATTCATCGCTTCAAAGATCGTTTTCTGATGCCCTTCCTCTGCCGGAAGATAAGAATATACAATCTCTTCCGTTTCTTTGACTGCCTGTGCCAGCCGTTCCTTTGCATTTTCCATCTCTGTCACGCCTCCGTCTCTCGCCATTTACGACCATAATCTGTTTTTCAACCTTATCTATCTTTTCACTGCAGGCGCGGACCAGACGCATTCCCGCCTCATACGACGCAAACGATTCTTCCAGCGTGCTGCGGCTGTCCTCCAGCGTCCGCATAATGCCATCCAGACGGTCAAACATTTCCTCGATCGAAAGTTCTTCCTTATTTTCTTCCATCGATCCTGCCTCCTGTTTTATCTAATATACTCTCGGAATCTTTCCTGAAAGAAAACGTGTTCTCAAATCTCTCTGTTATGATTCACACGCAACACAATGAACCACTTTTTTACCCAGGCAAGTTTTCCTGATAAACCTCCCGGATCTCCGCCTCCACGCGTCCATCCGGCAGACGGACGGTCAGCGTATCCCCAGATTGCAATCCTGTCACTGTCTCCACACGTTTTCCATCTGCATCCGTCACGAACCCATATCCGCCGCTTATCTTTTTTAACGGGGATAGACCATCAATCCGGCTGCACACCAGTTCCAGACGATGGCGCAGATCGGACACCTTTTCTCCATCGGCGCGCCATCTTAACTCTCGCATCTTCCAGATACTGCCGTCTCTCATTTAACTGGCTCTGCGGACTGTGAAGCTGCAGGCGCAGACGAAACCGCTCCAGACGATAGGCATACTGCTCCGCCTTCTGCTCCATCCGCTTCGTCATCTGCTGTGCCGCCGCTATGCACTGCTGCTCAAACAGGTGGTAATCAAAAACCGCCAGTTCTGCCGCCGCCGAAGGAGTCGGAGCACGCAGATCCGCCACATAGTCCGCGATCGTAACGTCTGTCTCATGCCCGACCGCCGAGATTACCGGCGTCCGGCACGCAAAAATCGCCCGCGCCACACTCTCCTCATTGAACGCCCACAGATCCTCAATCGAACCCGCCTCCGCCCGACGATCAGCACATCCAGATGCAGCGCATCCGGGTCTGGATCGCCCGCACGATACTCGGCGCTGCCCCTGCTCCCTGCACCAGTGCCGGGCAGAGGACAAGCTGCACGTAAGGGTTCCGCCGTCCCGAGATATTGATAATATCCCGGATTGCTGCGCCGGTGCTCGCCGTCAGATACCGACCGTTTTTGCATACTTTGGGATCGGCGTTTTATATTCCGGGAAAACATCCCCATTTCTTCTAATTCATTTCTCAGTTTTCAAAGCGCCGGAATAAATCGCCCGTGCCGTCCAGCGTGATCTCGCTGGCATAGAGCTGGTATCTTCCATCCCGCTCATACACTTCGATGCTGCCCTTCACGACCACCTGCTGTCCTTCTTCCAGACGGAACGTAAGTCCCTTCCGCCTACTGGCAAACATAACTGCCTGCATCGCTCCCAGACCGTCTTTCAAGGTAAAATAAATATGACCGGACGTATGATATTTGCAGTTAGAAACCTCGCCCTTGACCGAAATCCGGTTCAGGGCAAAGTCCTGTGCGAACATATTTTTAATGTATGCATTAACCTGCGAAACCGAATATACGCCAGCCATCGCTTATACCAGCTTCGCTAAAATGCCGTTGATAAATGCCGGTGAATCATCGCCGCCGAACTTCTTCGCCAGCTCGACCGCCTCATTGATCGCTACCTTCTCCGGTACATCGTCATCGTGCTTGATCTCGTATAATGCCAGGCGCAGGATCGTCAGTTCCACCTTGCCCATACGGCGGGTAGTCCATCCCTGTGCAACCCCATCGATTGCCTTGTCAAGCTCCGGAAGCACATCCAGAATCTTCTCAACCTTGCTCTTTACGTATCCGCCGTCAAAGGTGTCTAACATCGGATTATGGATAATATCGCCGATTCCGCTCGGAACATCGTCCTCCTCTTTCGGCTCTGTAAAATATACATCCACCTGCTCCTGCATCTCATCCGTCGGGTAAAAATCCGCACAGAAAAGCAGCTTAAAGCAATGTTCTCTCAGTTCTCTTCTGGTCATACTAATCCTCCTGTTACCTGTTTCTATCCGTCTGATACGCCCGATTTGCTGCCTCGGTATCGCAAATATCCCTTTCGTAATCCGCTGCAATCGTTTTCTGAATATCCACAGTCTTTCCTGCATAATTGTTATATTTCTACTATTCTAATGTATCATTATACCGTATCCCCGGTTTTTTCACAAGAGTTTGAGAAAAAGAATCCGCCAAAGTTACTGTTCACGGGTAGGCACTTTTGGAACCGAAAATGCCGTAAGAAAACGTGGTGGCAGCAGGAATTTGCCGTATTTAAATGCGAAGCCACGGCAAATTCCGTCGCTGGGCACGTATGCGTGAACAGTAACCCGCCAAAAAAGCGGCGCCCCTGCTGAAGCAGAAACGCCGCTTTTATATCGTTTACAATCTTATCGATTGCTTATGCTATCCAATTTTTATTCATCCACGCTGTAGTTCGGAGCCTCTTTGGTGATGTGGATATCATGCGGATGGCTCTCTTTTAAGGATGCTGCGGAAATCTTGATGAAACGTCCGGTCTCCTGAAGAGTCGGAATATCCGATGCGCCGCAGTAACCCATACCAGCACGCAGACCGCCGAGCATCTGGAATACGGTATCTTCTACTGTTCCCTTGTAAGCAACACGTCCTTCCACACCTTCCGGAACCAGCTTCTTCGCATCTGCCTGGAAGTAACGATCCTTGCTTCCGTTTTCCATAGCTGCGATAGATCCCATACCACGGTATACTTTGTATTTTCTTCCCTGGTATAATTCAAATGTTCCCGGGCTCTCCTCACATCCAGCGAACATGGAACCCATCATGCAGACGCTGCCGCCTGCTGCAATCGCCTTTGTCATATCTCCGGAATACTTGATACCACCGTCTGCGATAACCGGAATTCCGTACTCTTTTGCCACTGCATAGCAGTCCATAACAGCTGTGATCTGCGGTACGCCGATACCTGCTACGACACGGGTCGTACAGATGGAACCCGGTCCGATACCAACCTTGACCGCGTCAACGCCTGCCTCGATGAGAGCTTTTGTTGCCTCTCCGGTCGCTACGTTACCTGCTATTACCTGCAGATCCGGATATGCTTCCTTGATCATTCTGACACAGTGAAGAACATTCTCAGAATGTCCATGTGCAGAGTCGAGAACAACTACGTCTACTTTTGCTTTCACCAGGGCTTCCACACGATCGAGCACGTTTGCCGTGATGCCGACTGCGGCACCGCAGAGCAGACGTCCCTGTGCATCCTTTGCAGAGAACGGATACTTGATCTGTTTCTCAATATCCTTGATAGTAATAAGACCCTTGAGGTTAAAATCCTTGTCCACGATCGGAAGCTTCTCGACACGTGCCTTGGCAAGAATCTTCTTTGCCTCCGTCGGTGATGCCCTCCGGAGCGGTAACCAGATGCTCAGAAGTCATGCACTCTTTAATCTTCTTGGAGAAATCTTCCTCGAACTTGAGATCACGGTTTGTAATAATACCTACCAGTTTTCTGCCCTTCTGTGATCGGAACACCAGAAATCCGGAACTTGCCCATCAGCTCATCCGCATCCTTTAACGTATGCTCTGGGGACAAATAAAATGGGTCTGTGATTACTCCGTTTTCAGAACGTTTTACCTTATCTACCTCTTCAGCCTGCGCCTCGATCGACATGTTTTTGTGAATGATACCGATTCCGCCCTGTCGCGCCATAGCGATCGCCATGCGGTGCTCAGTAACCGTATCCATGCCGGCGCTCATCATGCGGGGATGTTCAGCTTGATCTTCTTGGTCAGATGTGTCGTCAAGTTTACCTGATTCGGAATAACCTCAGAATAGGACGGCACAAGCAGGACATCATCAAATGTAATGCCATCGCCAATAATCTTACCCATTATATTACCCTCACTTTCGTAAATTTTAAACACTGGACATTGAAAACTGTCTGATGTTAATAATTGATTTTAGCAAGTTTTTTGAAATATGTCAACCGGAGAATAAAGGGGTTGACGATAGAATTTACTTACGCCATTTAATTAGCGCATCTTATAAATAATACCAATCAGATAAGTATTAATAATGCAGTCATCCTTAGCCTCATTTCCCTGCCAATTTTTTTACCAAAAAGGAAGGACTGCCACACCTTCGCATAGCAGTCCTTCTCTCCGGCAGCTGCCTGTCAGAGATTCTTTCTATAAATTACCATTTTTATTTTCTACATTCGATACTGCATCTCTGATGTAACATCTTCCGCCATTTTCCGGCTCTCTTACTTACATCATGCCGCCCATGCCAGCGCCTGCTGCTGGACCTGCCGGTGCATCTTCTTTGATGTTGGCAACTGCGGACTCAGTTGTAAGCAGGGTAGATGCAACGCTGGTTGCGTTCTGCAGGGCACTTCTGGTTACCTTTGCCGGATCCAGGATGCCTGCTTCTACCATATCTACGTATTCCTCATTGTAAGCATCGTAACCTACGCCTACTGGGGACTCTTTTACCTTGTTGATGATAACAGAGCCTTCCAGACCTGCGTTTGCTGCAATGTGGAACAGCGGAGCTTCCAGAGCTTTCAGGACGATACGGCCGCCGGTCTTCTCGTCGCCTTCCAGTCCGTCTACTACCTTCTGAACTTCTGCTGCTGCGTGAACATATGCAGATCCGCCGCCTGCGATGATGCCTTCCTCAACAGCTGCCTTTGCTGCGGACAGGGCATCCTCCATACGCATCTTAGCTTCCTTCATCTCAGCCTCGGTCGCTGCACCAACACGGATAACGGCTACGCCGCCAGCCATCTTAGCCAGTCTCTCCTGCAGTTTCTCACGGTCAAAATCAGAAGTGGTTTCCTCAATCTGAGCCTTAATCGAGCCACACGGTCTGCGATGGCTTTCTTATCGCCGCAGCCATCTACGATGATGGTGTTCTCTTTCTGAACCTTAACGGATTTCGCACGACCAAGCTGATCCATGGTAGTATCCTTTAATTCAAGTCCCAGTTCCTCGGATATAACAGTACCGCCGGTCAGGATTGCAATATCCTTTAACATTTCTTTTCTTCTGTCGCCGTAACCCGGAGCCTTCACACCAACAACGGTGAAAGTACCTCTCAGCTTATTGACAATCAGGGTTGGTCAGCGCCTCGCCCTCAATATCCTCAGCGATGATGAGCAGCTTGGAACCAGACTGTACAATCTGTTCCAGCAGCGGCAGAATCTCCTGAATGTTGGAGATCTTCTTATCGGTAATTAAGATGTACGGATCGTCCAGAACGGCTTCCATTTTCTCCATATCAGTTGCCATGTATGCAGATACATAGCCACGGTCAAACTGCATGCCTTCTACCAGATCAAGCTCAGTCTTCATAGTCTTGGACTCTTCAATGGTGATAACGCCGTCTTTGGAAACCTTCTCCATCGCGTCTGCTACCATCTGGCCTACTTCCTCATCAGCGGAAGAGATAGCAGCGACTCTTGCGATATCTGCCTGGCTCTTAACGTCCTTCTTCATGCCTTTGATTGCCTCTACAGCTGCATCTGTGGCTTTCTTCATACCCTTTCTCATGATGATCGGGTTAGCACCTGCTGCCGGTTCTTCATACCTTCGTTGATCATCGCCTGGGCCAGGACGGTTGCGGTTGTAGTACCATCACCGGCTACATCGTTGGTCTTGGTAGCTACTTCCTTTACCAGCTGTGCACCCATGTTCTCAAACGGGTCTGCCAGCTCGATCTCCTTCGCAATGGTCACACCATCGTTGGTAATGAGCGGAGCGCCGAAGGATTTATCCAGAACTACGTTTCTGCCTTTCGGTCCTAATGTAACTCTTACGGTATCTGCTAACTGATTTACGCCCGCTTCCAGGGCTTTTCTGGCTTCTACGCCATATTTAATTTCCTTTGCCATGGTTATCAACCTCCATAATTTTCTTGAATAAACGTTCCGATCAGCATCTGTCTTCCAGACATCCTGCCCATCGATTAACCGATAACAGCCAGAATATCATTCTGTTTTACAATGACATATTTCTCATTGTCCAGCTCAACTTCTGTGCCTGAGTATTTCGAATAGATAACTTTATCGCCAACCTTTACCTGCATCGTGATTTCTTTTCCATCTACCACTCCGCCAGGACCAACCGCGATTACCTCTGCCTGCTGCGGTTTCTCTTTTGCCTGACCCGGAAGAACGATACCTGATTTGGTCGTCTCCTCTGCAACTAACTGCTTTAATACAACTCTGTCAAATAATGGTGTTAACTTCATTATTGGCTCCTCCTTATCCATCCAAATTTATTCCATCTGATTGCTTTTCTTTCGTAATCAGATATGTATCTTCTTCTTACGAAGTATGTTATAACACGTTCTGTTAGCACCGTCAAGTGTTGAGTGCTAAAATTTTAGTAAATTTTACGGGGAGAACTGAAATATTCCATTTCTCCCCGTTCTATTAATTGCTCTCCTCAAATGCCTTAATCGCCGCAACCGTTTTCTCATAACACTCTTTTACCGCTGCAAAATCTGCCTCGTATCCGGTCAGTTCTCTGCCTCTCAGTTTTCGGTCAGCGCTGCGCTTACCTCATAGAAGGCATCAAAGCCCAGGTTCGACAGATTCCTTTCAGGGTATGTGCCGCGCGGAATGCTTTCTCCGCATCCTTTTCTTTTAATCCATCCTCCAGATCCTGAAAGCTGGAATCTCTCAGAAACTTGATGGCAAATTTTTCCACCATCGCCACACCTCCAAAGCGTTTCTGAACTCCTTCAAAATCCCCGCCCATTTCTTTGTAGCATTCCTGAATTGTCATGACAGCCTCCTGTTATTTCTCTTCCTCAGTTTTCATACGGCTCAGCTCCTCGCCCGCAGTTCCATACTCTTCTTCAATCGCCTGCGTCACCGCGCCGAAAAACTTCTTCTGTGAATTGTCATAATGTTCAAATTTCTTATTTTTTCGCTCCGGATCACTCATCTCACTCCGGTATGCTGCCTTCTGCAGCTCCTTTTTAATATGATCCTGAATCTCACACAGGCACTCAAGCAGGAGCGGGTTAAATGTACCACACTCTCCGTTGCAGATCATCTGCACCGCCTCCTCATGAGAATAAGCCTTTTAGACGCGCTCACTTGTCAGCGCATCATACACATCCGCCAGCGCCACCACCTGCGCTGAGATCGGGATCTCCTCCCCTTTTAGACCATCCGGATATCCTTTTCCATCATAGCGCTCATGGTGCCAACGGCAGATCTGGTACGCCACTTTCATCAGCGGCTCATCCTCATACATCGGAAGATTCGCAAGCATGTCCGCACCGATCACTGTATGTTTTTCCATGATCTTACGTTCCTCCGGCGTCAGACGACCCGGTTTATTCAAAATCTTCTCATCAATTCCGATCTTTCCGATGTCATGCAGGGACGATGCCGTGCTGATCAGCATCCGGTTCGACCAGGACAAGTGATATTTGTCCGTCTTCTTGGCGAGCTGTTCAGAATCATCGTCGTCAATGTATTAATATTGAGTACGTGCGTACCGCTCTCGCCATTTCGAAATTCCACGATCTCGCTCAGGAACACTGATCAGCATCCGGCTATTCTTCTCTTTCTCAAAACCTGGTTCATCACCATTGCCACCAGGCGGCGCTGTTTCGCATACAATTTGATCGTATTTAAGACACGCCGGTGTACAACCTCCATATCGAACGGGCGCTTAATATAATCGGAAACCCCATCTCATACGCCCGCTTTATGACCTCGCCCGAATCTTCGCCCGAAATCATGATAACCGGGATATCCTTGATCATGTTGTTGCGGTTCATATATTCCAGAACCCCGAAGCCGTCCATCCCCGGCATGACGATATCGAGAAGAATCAGAGAAATCTTCATCTCATAGCGGCTCAGCATGTCGAGACATACTGAACCATTTTCTGCCTCCAGAATCTCGAATTCGCCTTTCAGCATTTCTGAGAGAATCATGCGGTTCATCTCCGAATCGTCCACGATCAAAATGCGGTAACGGCTCGCATTGCGCCGCCCGGCTGCCACGATCTCCTCCGGTGTCCGCTGTCCATCTTTCTCAGTCACAATCGTGTTCTTGGAGGTCTTCGCCTGATACATATATTCGTCCGCCCGGCACATCGCCTTCCCGACTGCCTCCCCGTTCGTCAGCGTACCGCCGATGCTGACTGACAATTTCAGTTGCGGATATCCTTCAACACTCATGCTGTGGATCACATTCTGAATCCGGTGCAGCTTCTCAACAAATGCCTCCGGACTGATGCCCGGCATCACAAGCAGAAATTCATCCCCGCCATAACGTACCAGGCGGTCCGTCTTGCGGACACAGCTTATAATCGCCGCCGACACCGTCACCAGCACTTTATCGCCCGCCACATGCCCATATATATCATTGTGGGTCTTCAAATCATCCAGATCGATCATCGCGATACCGGCATCCATCCGCTGCTCTTTTAACTGATCTTCAAAATATCTCCGGTTGTAGCTCCCCGTCAGTGCATCCGTATACAGCTCGCGCCTGTAGTGTGCAAATTTCTTAACAAGTGCTTCTCTTCCCTCTGCGTCAAGAAGTGTCTCATCATCCAGACAGGAAATCATCTCCACCACACAGGGAGCTCCATCCACCTCCAGATACTTCGCGATGACCTGATACATCTTCAGACCGATAAATTCTATCTTCATGCACTGTCCCTTCATCGCAAGCGCGCGCTGTGCCACACAATTCTCACAATTCTTTCCTTTTTCCCAGAACGAATAACATTTGCAGTCCCTCAGATCGGAGTTTCCCGTTCCTCACGTCCATCTTATGGAGCAGATCTTTATCTAAAATACGTACAACCGTAAATATCTTTTCCATCTGCGCAATCATTTGTTCCAATTCCTGCGCCGTCATCTTTGTATTGGAATTCATCATTTTATTTTTATCACCACCTGGTAAATAGATAATTTTATTCTACATGATTTCCGGTATAACAACAAGCGTTTTTCTCATTTTTCCTGTACATAATTACCGCCCCTGTGTTACTGTTCACGCATACGTGCCCAGTAACGGAATTTGCCATGGCTTCGCATTTAAATACGGCAAATTCCTGCTGCCACCACGTTTTCTTACGGCACTTTCGGTTCCAAAAGTGCCTACCCGTGAACAGTAACCCGCCCCTGTTACTGTTCACGCATACGTACCCCGTAACACGTGATTCACACATCCCGGTGTTCACAAAGATTCCCTTTATTTTTTAGGCGTTTCGTATTACAATAAGAATATCGAATCGTATAGAGAGGAGTATCAACCATGGCAAAAAAACATTTTGGTAAATTACTGACACTGGCAGCTATCGTCGGCGCTGCAGCAGCTGGTGTTTCTTACGTCTTACAGTATAAATCATTCCACAAGGAACTGGACGAGGATTTCCACGACTTTGAAGATGATTTCGATGATTTTGACGATGCCGGCGATAAAGAAGCTTCCAAGACTTCTGATACAGCTGCCTCCGAACGCAGCTATGTTTCCTTAAACCCGGAGAAAAAGGAAGCTCCGGCTGAGACTCCAGAGGAAACTTCTGAACATTCTGAAGAAAGCGAAAAAGCTCCGTCTGATGCAGATGTCTCTTCCGAAGAACCAGTCAGAACAGAAACCGTCCGCGCAGATGCTCCGGTTTCCGAGGACGGCGAAGCTTCTTCCGAGAAAGAGGATTCCGACGCAGCCCCGGATGACAGCACAACCGTGACGGTTGAGGAAATCACAGAATAACACAGGAGGATTCTTTGCATGATACAAAGTCTTCTCCGCGCGATGGAACTTCTGGAACTTTTAAAAGAAGCCAACCACAAATATTCCATCGCAGAACTTTCCGAATCAACCGGGCTTCCGCCCAGCACGATCCACCGGATTTTGCAGACATTTTGTGAAAAAAAATACGTGATCCGCGATGAACACGCGCACACCTACCAGCTCGGTCCCGCCCTCATCTCTCTCGGTCGGGCGGCGGCTGACAATGTGCGGATTCAGGATGCGGCGCTTCCGATTCTCAAGAACCTCTCCTACTGTACCCGTGAGGATTCCTATCTGATCATCCAGGTTGGCGACAAGGGACTGGTACTTGACAAAACGGACGGTCCGAACCACCTCAAGGTCGTCGAAGAATTTGGCTATGAGATGGATCTGCACTGCGGTGCGATCCGCAAGGCGCTTCTGGCTTTCCAGAGCGACGAATACATCCGCCGCTATCTGGACACACGCGTAAACCGTCCTGAGGCATTTCCAAAGGCGGATCCCGCAGAATTGGCAGAAGAACTCCGCACCATCCGTGAAGGGCATTGCCGTTTCCCACGGCGAATACGTCCCGGATGCAGTCGGGATCGGTGCTCCCATTTACGGTATTGACGGACGCGTTTCCGCTTCGGTCGGAATCATCGCACCGTATTCCCGTATTGAAGATGACACACATCTTCTGCACCTGCAGGAGCAGGTTCGCCACAGTGCGGCAGAATTGTCCTATTATATGGGACATACATTTAAGCAGGAGAAATAAAATTACGGTTCACGGGTAGGCACTTTTGGAACCGAAAATGCCGTTAGAAAACGTGGTGGCAGCAGGAATTTGCCGTATTTAAATGCGAAGCCACGGCAAATTCCGTTACTGGGCACGTATGCGTGAACAGTAACGAAATAAAACAGGGGGATATTATCAAAGATTCGGGTATACATCATATCCGGAGCTTTGAGATATCCTCTTTTTTAATTATTTTTGCAAAAAGGAGATTTCACTTTATGATTAATAAACGCTTATTTTTAGCAGGCTTAACAACGGGTCTTCTATCCCTCTCCGCCGCTTTCCCGGCGATGGCAGGAAGCTGGAAAAATGGAGCTGGTGACAATCCTGCCCGCTGGTGGTACGACAACGGCGACAACACCTGGGCGGCAAATGGCTGGCGCTGGATCGACGGCAACCAGGACGGCGTCAGCGAATGCTACTATTTCGACGCCGAAGGCTGGCTTCTAACCTCCACCACGACGCCGGACGGCTACAATGTAAACGCAGACGGCGCCTGGACGGTAAACGGCATCGCTCAGAGCCGCCAGACCGCGGCTTCCAATGAATTCGATAACGAAAGCTGGACGATTTCCAGAACAGCTCCTCCAAAAAGACGAAAAAAACAGCCACCAGCTCCAGCAGGACGCCAGATTCCGGAAGCTCTGACTCCAGCACCGGCTCATCCGAAGATTCTTCCAGCGATGATAGCAGCAATTCCGCCAGCTCCGGTCCGTCCAAAGAAACCTCTTCTACTTCCGGAGACAAAAAGCCGGATGCTCCAAAGAAGAACTCCAAACAGGAACCAGACAGCGGCTACCGCCAGGGGTCTGTGACGGATGAGGAAATTGCAAATAATAGTTCTTCTGACTCCACAGAGGAATAAATAAATGTGTGCCGCAAGACACACAAACAAACGCCCCCGCAAGGAAATCTCCTGCGGGGGCGTTTCTATCTCATCATTCAGTTTCCCAAACGAATCTTCTATTATTTCTGAAGTGAAAGGACGTCAGCAAATGCCTGAATAGCAGTGCTTGCCTGACCGAAGTCTCTCATCTGCTGGTCGATACCCAGTTTGATGTGCGGAACACCTGCATCGTTCAGAGCTTTCTTCAGGTACGGATACTCCATCTCCTCCGGATCGCAGAACTGCTGCATGAACAGTACCAGACCCTGAGCGCCGCTCTCCTTAACCATGTTAGCTACGAACTCACCACGACGGTTCTTGTTGGATTCCGGATCGTACAGAAGTACTTCGTAATCGATGTTAGCGAACTGTTTAGCCAGTGCTCTAACCGGATCCAGCTCGTCTTCCGGAGCGTCTACACGGAAAGAACGTGTCTCGTGTGCTACATCATCTGCAGCGATAGCGATGTTGTTCTCTTCGAAGATAGAAAGCAGCTTCGGATTATCACAGATAATACCGGAGGTAACAACCTTGGTTCCCTTCCAGTCACATACCGGAAGTTTAGCCAGCTCTGCGTTCAGCTCGTTCAGCTTTGCAGTGTATTCCGGCTTCTCCATGAAGTAGAATGCTTTCAGGACTGCGGAACGTTTGGTTGGTGTGATAACATCACAGTGCTCGTTAGCCAGTTTTACGAACTCACGGCGAGCTGCACGGCTCTTGTTGTATACAACGATAGCATCCTGGATGTCAGAATCAGTAATCTTTCTTCCAGCGATCTCTTCCAGATCAGCTTTTACATGGTTGTACTGATCGATACAGAACTGAAGACCGAACTCTTCGAAACGGTTCTGCGGATGAGCTAAGAAGATAACTTTCATCTTGTCGCCCATAGCTACACGGAAGTTCTGGCTCATCGGACGAAGAGTATCACAGATTGTTGGTGTGATGATTCCGTCTAACTGATCCATAGTTCCGTCAAGGAGCATCTCAAGTGCGAGCTGAGCGATCGTGCAGTAGAAGTTGCACAATACTCTTTTGCACGGCTGATGGTCTTAGTGTTGGAACCCACATACCCATCGGAACGATACCAGCGGCATATACAAGCTCTTCCGGAGCGTAGTACGGGAGAACGCCGATGACCTTTTTGCCCTGTGCTTTATATTCAGCAAGCTGCTGTTTCGGAGTTGCAGCTTTTACCTTAAATTCGTCAAATAATGCGTTGATACTCATGGTCTATTTAGCCTCCTTTGCCTGGATGTTTGCTTCCATAGCCTCTACAAGACCCTGTACTCGTGTCTCGTACTGAGCAGCATTGAAGTTACGCGGGTCAGCCTGATCGCCGTCGAAACCAGCACACGGGATACCCAGGTCAGCAGTAAAGCGACGCTGCATCTCAGCCATGTAACCACTCCACGGTTTACAGCTTCTGTTGTAGTGAACCAGAACGCCATCTAACTTGTTGTCACGGCAGATGCCTTCACGCCAGTCAACACCCTGCTCGATGCAGACAGAGTTCGGAGCTTTGTAGTAAGCGCGAGCCATCTCATCGATGTTGTTGTAAACGAAACCGAATGCCGGAGCATATACAACGGCAGTAACGTTTACACCGTGGGTCTTCAGCGGTTTGAACAGAGCCGGCAGTTTCGGCCAGCACGGAATACCCTCGAACATAACACGGTATTTCTCCGGGAACGGAGTTGTGGTCTCACCCTTCTTAACTGTCTCTTCCAGGTCTTTTGCAAGTAATTCAAAAGCATCACCAGCAGCTACAGTAGCACGTGCAGTTACAACGTCTGCCATGTGGTTGAACAGGTCAAATCCACTATATGGAGCCGGTTTGTACTGCAGGAAATCACAGACTTTCAGCCAAGCCTTAGCGGTACGGTTAGCGTTTGCACAAGCCTGCTCGAATTTCTTCTCGTCGAACTTCTTGCCTGTCAGCTCTTCCAGCTGTTTGATCGCTTTGTCGAACTGAGCGCGAACGTATTTAACATTCTCATCATGAACATCTACTGTATTGTTGTACGGGATATCGATCATGATCAGCGGAATGTTACACATACGAGCGATGTTCTCATACCATTTTGTCATACAGTTACAGATGTTGTTGCAGCAAAGAACGAAATCCGGCTGCGGAATACGCATCTGACGAATCGGAGAAATAGCCTCAAGACGTTTTTTCCGGACCATCCGGGAGTTTTTCAATCTCAAGCAGGTTGTCCAGCTGCAGATACGGA
>SCPO01001339.1_pt1 | contig 34469 bp, 42 predicted proteins | sample 6106821 | NCBI WGS metagenome assembly SCPO01 (sample SAMN10720448, study PRJNA508395) | human gut metagenome | isolation source: Participant 2 stool, 0 month | host: Homo sapiens | collected 2017 | reverse complement strand
TTACAAATTTGTCTTCAACAAAAAACAATATTATTTTAGATTTTAATTATACTGCATCAACAAGGCTGATATTAAAGCAATGTGGGCTATCTGACGAGGATATAGATAATAGATTAATAAAAGTTCATGGAGAAGCATCTAATAACGATATAATATTTGGAGTTGAAGATAATGCTGGAATAAAAAAAGAGCATGTTTTTTTGCGTAAAGCATATAACATAAAATATAAGGCACTTAATTTTTCTGAATTATATGACAGAATAAAATCAGTTGCAATTTTTGGGCATTCTTTAGGAGAAACAGACCATACATATTTTAACAAACTCTTTCAGGAAAGCTGTATGTATAACAAGTTCTCAACTAATAACAATAAAGAATTTTGGCTCTTTTATTATAAAGAAAATGGCTACCACTGTATGATGCAACAATTAGATTCATTAACGCATAATAGCCTAACCTCATTTAGGCAATATAACAGAGTGAATTTTATCAATACAGATAAAGAAAAAGTTTTTATCTAACATAGCAAGCAATGGAAATAGAAGAACTGCCCGATTTGAAAGTTAATTGGATTGAAAGCTACAAATACCTTGCTGAACCTCTATTAGAATACGTGTGGGAAGTAGCCAACCATTTCCTGCCCGATTATGAAGATATGTCCGCTGCACCTGCCATATTCGCCAACAGATATGCAGAAAGAAACTTATCCGTTGAAGAAAGATACGAGAGAACACAAGAAATGAGAACTTTCAAAGGAACTTTGGAAGAATACAAGAAACGAGAATACAGAAAGCTGGATGATTCTTTCAAAGAGAAATTTCTGACCAACGAAGATTTACAGAATACCATTGAAGCGTATAAGTTAGACGTTAGTAAGTTTTGGTATCTACTTCTGTTCATATATGATTTTATAGAGGATATTGGCACAAATGCACCTGCATTGAACAAGTCTGTATTGGAGGACTTTAGCTATTTTCATGCCAATCTGCTGGAAGCTACAAGCATCACCTTAAAGAAGGACAATAAGAAAAGCTATGTTATTGAAAGAGGAGGGCACAATCAGAATCATTCAAGCAGCCTTGCAGCATTTTGTCAATACATATAGCGATATTATACATAGTGAACAAGACAGAGAAGCTATGATTAAACAATTAAATGATATAGGTTTGGAGGGCTTTATCAGAAATGACTTATCGTCAAAAATCAGCTTTACGGACAAGTTCAGTCTTGACATATCTTATAAGAAGTGGAAGTTTACGGATATGTTTCTGTTCTTCATTGAGAGAAGAAAGGCTACCACCATACCCAATAAAAAGGTAAAGGTATCTAAAGACAAGATGATGCTTGTTTCAAGGCTTATCTATACAGTTGGCTATGATGGCAAGAGGTATAATGAAGAATACGATTTAGAGGGCAACAAGAACAGAATGTTATCCAATCTCCTTAGAAGATACAAGAACGAGATATTTCCGTCTGTTATAGCTAATAACTACATGGTAGTCTCATAAACAACATACATAAAACCATAGTAAAAATGCGTACTGAAAGGGCTGTCCTTTTTGGTACGCATTTTTTTTGCGTACTGGAATGGGCACGTTTTCTACACACATGGGCATTCGGCAAAATGCTTTGTTACCCCTTATTTCTGCCCTAATTTTGCAATGTCAAAAGGGAACAAATAAGTAAGTGCGCATAGCTTTAGTAGTTCTTTAATGACTTAATAATTAATATGTAAAATATCTAAAATTAGGAATTATGAAAAATTTAAAATTTGCAGAAGCATTAAATAGTGAAGTAGAAAACATAGTAGAAAACACTAAAGTAAGTGCAGCATTCGTGCAGGAACTGAAAGAAGCATTCCTCATGTTTCCCGTCAGAACGGATATGCGTTTCAAACAATCCTCAAAAGGAGAACTGATTATATCGGTCACAGTCGTTTATGCTACTGGCATGACACAACATTTTGAGGGTGCAGGAGATGCAGACCTTATTTCGGCAATACATTTCGGCATGGCTAAAATGATAAACGGCTTGCACGACTACAAAGCAGAGGAACATGAGGTCGAAATTGCCCAAGAGGGTGAAAACTTGGTAATGGAACTGTTCAAGCAGTACATGAACTCCACTATGAGGGGCTATATTGAAGCGGACTGGTACAACAACAGCGGCGAGCGTTACCGTTGCGTGAGATTTTCTTCCACATTCAACGGGAATGTAAAGTTCTGCATGAAAGCAACGGATGAAGTGAACAGCCTTATCTGTGAAGCCTGCAAACCCGAATGGATGAAGAAATCAGAAGCGGAAGCCAAACAACAAGTTCCCAAACAGAATGAAGTAGCCTAAACAATCAGCTTGGAAGGAAGTCGAGGGAACAATCTCTCTCGGCTTTCTTTTTAATCGGAACAGAGAAAATGAAACAGATACAGTTTGCCCAAACATATAATAATGAAGCTGCACACAGACAAGTGAAGCTACTAATGAAACAACACAAGCAGCTTTATATCCAAGTGAACGGTGAAGCATGGATTAGCAGTCAAGGAGTAACGAGTATAAGATACCAACTCAACGCACAAGGCTGGCAGTGGATTCTTAATTATCTGCAAACGGGAGATTATGAGGATTTTGGAGTATTCCCGTCCAGACTATCCAAGCTATGCAGCGAGTTCCAAGAGGATGTGGTAAAAGAACTAATAGAACAGAAATACAATATTGCAAGAATCCCTTTTTTACGGGAAACCGAAGCCTATATAAGACTTAGAGGGCTGTTCCGTTTCGGAAAACTCTTTTTCAGCATAAGGAGAAGCGATGAATTTATAGATTATCTAAACAGCAAAGGATTATGATTACTCTACATAAAGGTCAATACCTGTCTGACGTAATGAGTGAGATTCCGTCAAACTGCATACTTTCCAAAAGAATACCCGGCTGTGGTGCTACCACTTTGGAGCTTGAAACCCAAAGAAATTCCATTATCGTAGTTCCCAATGTACCCGTCATCAAAAGCAAGTGCGGAAAATACAGCAATCTGTTAGGCGTTTATGAAGATGTCACAACAGATAAGATTCGCAATTATCTGACTAATAACAGACTACATAAGATAATGACTACTCCCGAAAGTTTTGGAAAAGTGAAAAACGCTTGCAGTGGTATTGACATTTATAATCATTTCTTCCTGCTGATGGATGAATGCCACCAATTAATCAAGGATGTGGATTACAGAACGGACATAGTGCTGCCCATGAATGACTTTTTTCGTTTCAAAAGCAAGGCTCTTGTTTCCGCCACTCCTATCGGATTCAGTGACCCAAGATTTAAAGAGTTTGAAACAGTGGAAGTAAGTGCCGATTATGATTACAGACAAGAAATTGCGGTTACACATACTTATAATATATACAAGGCAATAAGTGAATATTTAGGCAATCACACAGAGGAAACAGTCTGCTTTTTCGTCAATTCCGTGGTAATGATTTACTCCATAATGAAACAGTTCGGCATATTGGAGGATTCTACCGTTTACTGTGCGCCAAAAAGCCGTTTGAAACTGAAAAATGAATACTCCTTTGATAATGCTTATAATGATTGGAACGCAGATACCATGAAGAAATATAACTTCTTCACTGGCAGATTCTTTACGGCATTCGACTTGGATTTGCCTTATCAGCCCGATTTGGTAATGGTTACAGACCCTTATAATTCCGAATATACCATACTTGACATAGATACGGACTGCATACAGATTTGCGGAAGATTCCGTAACGGTATAAAATCGGCAACACATATCTATCGGGTGAATCCCGAAATCATAACCAAAGACAGGGAACAGATAGAATGGGAAATTTCGGCACATGAATTTGCCTATAACACGATACAAACCTTATACAAAAGTGCGGATAACAGAGAAAGCAGATTCGCTTTCGGTGCAGTTCTTGAAACCATGCCGTTCCGTAAATTCCTATATTCGGACTTTACAAAGAACTGGTTTGCCATAGACAATGAGATTAATTCCGTATTGGTGAACAACAGATACCAATCAAGACAAGAAATAAAGAACTGGTACAATGACTGCCATTTCTTCAATCCCACATTTGAGAATTGCGAATATAACGAGAATGACGAGAAATTAAAGATTGCCAAGACTACACGCTCGGTAAAGGACAAACACAGAAAAATGGTACAACTTCTTAGTGAAATGGAAACTCCCTACTCGGAATACGCCTTAGATTTCATTAATGATATGCGGAAGATTGACCCGTTCATTGTGGAAGCGTTTGAGACTTTGGGCAAAGAGAGGATAGAAGAACTTAACTATTCCAAAAAGAAAATCAAAGAAGAAATGATTCTGACACAACGTAAGGGGAATAAAGTTATCAGACTGGTTAAGAATATATTCAAGGTTGGTAACAGATATTCCAATGAGAAAATAGTTAATGAATTAACGAGAATATATGAGAGATTGAACATACACCCCGAAGAAAATATAGAACCGAAACTTATCGGTCTCTATTATCAAGCAAATCCATTTAAATCGGGTAATATAAGAGGCTATCAATTAAATTCGGAATTAGTTTAGCTAAATGGGACAAAATCTCATTTTCTTGCCTTTCTATACCCGATACAGAAATTAAGTAAAATGTCCCTATCAACCTTAATAACTAATGAAACAGAGTAATTTTCGTACTAACTAATAATATACAGTCGCAGGAAATTCTTGCGGCTTTTATTTTTGGCGCAGAACCACAGCCCCACATTTTCCCCGATTCCGATTTTCCGAATATTTCCACGTTAGGAAGAGTTATATAGGCTATACTTTATAATATGCCACATACAGCCAATGACATTAAAAAGGCTACCTAATTAAAGAATCACCTATATGCAGTTTAGCTAAAAATCAAGAGAACAGATATATAAGGTACTTAGTACAGAAATCCCCCCTCCCCATTCAGCCAGTGACCTAAAATATATAAGAGTGGCTGTCTTTACAGTGTACTACCCCCTTAGTCCCCCTCTGTACATTGATATAAAAAAGAATTATTAATCATTTAAACTTTTATCAATATGAATAAATTTAGTTATCATGCCAACAGAGAACAGAGAGAGAATGAATTTAGGTGAGTTTGCAGAAGAAGCAACCATTATTGAAGAAACTGCAATATCTAACAAGTCTTTACATTTCATAGAGGCAAACACCCAAGAAGCTACCTTGCAACATTTGAAAAATGACTGTATTACTCCCGTTTTTGCAAAAGACAATGAGCTTACAGTAAACCATGCTGCATTTATTGAAACTGTTTGGGAAGCTGCAAACTCCTACTACAATGGTGAGACTATTGGAACACCCGATATTCGTGTCTCTCATGTGATTAAGGGTCGTATTCCCGAAGCTATCCACAAACCTGCCAATCAGTTGTTGGAATCAGACAAAACAATCTACTATGAGAGGGCAGCTTTCAGTATTGACATTCCTACAATCTATGAAACGGTTGAGGGAAACAAGTTGAACCTTTCAATAGTAGGGGTCAGAGCCTATAATCAAATGAACTTATACAGCAAGAAAGTTCCAGAGTTGTTTAGGTTGGCTATTGGCTTTAAGAACCAAGTTTGTTGCAATATGTGCATCTTTACAGACGGTTACAAGGATGATTTAAGAGTGAGCAATACAAGTGAACTTTACCGTTCTGCCTTGGAGTTGTTCAACAACTACAATCCTGCCAAACATCTACATTTGATGCAACAGTTGGGCAATACTTCAATGAGTGAACACCAATTTGCACAAATATTGGGCAAAATGAGACTTTATCAGTGTTTGCCCAATGGCTACCAAAAGAGAATGCCAAGAATGTTGCTTACTGATACACAAATAAACAGTGTTGCAAAAGCCTACATTAATGATGAGAACTTTGGCAGCTTTGGAAATGACTTGAATATGTGGAAATTTTATAATTTGCTCACTGGAGCAAATAAAAGTTCATATATTGATAGTTTCTTAGACCGCTCTTTAAATGCTACTGAAATGGCAGTTGGAATTAATGCAGCCTTGCATGGGGATGAGCATTACAAATGGTTTATTGACTAATTAATGAGAGGACATCTATTTATTAGGTGTCCTTTCTTATCTATTTTACAAACCTTTTAAATAATGAGATATGGAATTACAAGAAAGCCGTGAATATAAGGCTGCAAAAGAATTGGAAAGAGCTTTGAATGATATGAGTTGGAATCCTCAAAAATTTGCTGAAAGTACAAGATATTATCACCGTACATTACAGCAGGAATTAATGAAAGCCATTGTGGCAATCATTAAAATGGTTGGTGATAAGGGGTACAGAACAGACCTTAGAAATCAAGCCTCACATGAACTTTGCAGAAAGATTATTGACAGTGGGGTATTGGATGATTGTTACTTGCCTTTTATATAATGTAATGAGAGGACATCTATTTATTTAGGTGTCCTTTCTTTTTTATTCACTTAAAAATACTACAAAATGGAAGATAATGGAAAATTGATTTTATGGGGTACATTGGTAGTTATACTACTGATAATAATTGGCATCATTAATCCCTTTTTTGCTGATACTGATTATCACTATCTTTACTTATCTGCAATCTTAGTTACACTTTTTTATTGGAATGGGACAAAGTTTGAAATTTCTGTTGTTATCATACCTTTTTCAGAAATAGAGAATTTTGTCCCGTTCTCTAATATACAGTAACTTTCAAAAACTGCAATGTAAGAGAAACTACAAATAATGGTTATATCTAAATCTGATAGGGCATAGTTCCAAGCCAAACAGATTGCGATAACGTAATTAGCCCTACATTAATGCAAGCGTAAGAAAATTATCTTTTTAAAAAGCCATGATATGGCTTGTAGTTTATGGTATGTGCAATTTTGGGGAACTACTTATATGCCATACTAATCTACTGATTATTTAGCTATTCCATAAAATAATTTCTGAATTATGCAAACATATGCAAAGTATTGAAATACAGTTTATTTTGATAATTCAAATTAAACACATAGCTTTGCAGTGTCCGTTTACAAAATCCCATTTATTTAATCATTTAAAATTTATCAGCTATGAGTAATCTTAAAACTTACTTCAAGAAAAGTGTGTCCGTATGTAAGAAAAGCTCTGCCTATATAAGAGCTATACTCGTTCTTGCAAAGGCACTATATCATGCAATGGTGGGCAATGGAAATTATGAGGTATCATTTACCAAGATAGGGCGCAAATGGTACTGTAATGTTCCGGGCTTTCCCAAAGAACTGTTTGAACATACGCTCATGGTTGGTGGTGCATCCAACTATCTTGAATATTACTCTCGTGGAGAAAATGAGATTGTGGCTACTATCAGAATTGCTAAAGAATGGGAAGATAAGTTTTATTGCGGAGTTAGATTATATAAGGTAAGTTCCACTTTAACGGGTGGTGCTTTCTATAAAGACCCAAGCGGAAATTTTGGTGAAGAACTTTGGCTTTGTCCCGTTACTCTATTCTTATTGGGCAAATACCCGAAACTAATCTTTATCTATAAGATTAACAAAAACTACCTGCATTGTCCCATCTGTATTGAGTGATTGGGCAAATTTATCCTCACAGATACCGCTATAATTGCAAATGAATCACTAATTTTGTGGTCTAATTAACTAAAAACACAATAGATATGGAAGGTATGTTCTCTTTAGGCAATGTTGGATTATGGAGAATGGCAAGCAATGGCTATATGTCTCTAACTGGAGAAGTGGGTGAATTATTCATTACCAAAATTTTAGGAACTATCATTCTTAAATTGAAATATAAAGATATTGTTTACGCAGTTTCAAAAAACGCAAATGAAAGATATTTTAGAGTACCAACCTCGGAAGGTGGATATTTCTTCTACTTTGACAGCTTTAATGAGGGACATTCATTAAATATTACAAAATCAGCCAACTAATTCATACACAAAGTATTGCGAATTAGTTGGCTTTTTTGTATCTTTAGGTATTCCCCCGAAAATAAGATTTGACGGCCAAAACGGGGGAAATATCCAAACTAATAAGATATGGCAAAGATAGTGAATATTTCAGAAATTCACCCTACTTTGGGTTTTACAGAATTTGATATTCTGGAAAAATACCGCAAGAGTTTTAATGAGAGTGAGCTTGGCAAGCTTCATTCGGTCTTTCCGTTTGAATGTATGGCAAAAGCCGCCGGCCTGTCGGACCGGCGCCTGGGACGCAGGAACAGATTCAGTCCTTCCGCAAAGATCGCCCTTATGGTCCTGAAGGCATACACCGGATTCTCCGACAGGCAACTGGTGGAACATCTGAACGGGAACATACACTACCAGATTTTCTGTGGAATTATGATTCCCCGTCCCTTCCATAACCAACTTCAAGATAGTCAGTGCCATCCGTAATGAGATAGCATCCCGCCTTGACATTGATTCTTTCCAGGAGCTCCTGGCTTCACACTGGAAACCTTATCTTGATAACCTTCACGTCTGCATGACCGATGCCACATGCTATGAAAGCCACATGCGTTTTCCTACGGACATGAAACTCCTTTGGGAAAGCCTCGAATGGCTCTACAGGCATATATGCCGGCATTGCAGGGAGCTGGGCATAAGGCGTCCTCGCAACAAATACAGGAATGTGGCGGAATCCTATCTGTCCTACTGCAAGAAAAGAAAGAGGAGAGCTTCAAGGACAAGAATGCTTAAGCGCCGTATGATCAAGCTTGAAAAGCTCCTCAGTCAAAGGGATGGGATCCATAGCGAGTACGGTGCTTTACTCCGATATACCCAGGATTATCATAAGCGTCTTTCCATCATCAGAAAGGTGCTTGTACAAGAAAAGGAAATGTTTGAAGGGCGGAAAGTCAGTGACCGCATCGTCAGCATTGACCGTCATTATGTACGTCCCATCGTCAGAGGCAAGGAAACCAAGTCCGTCGAGTTCGGTGCAAAGGTCAATAATATACAGATAGACGGCATATCGTTCATCGAACACCTCTCGTTCAAGGCATTCAATGAGGGTATACGCTTGAAGGACTGTATCCGTATGCAGCAGAAGCTTATGAATGTAAGGGTAAGATGTGTGGCTGCCGATTCCATATATGCCAATAATGCCAACAGAAAGTTCTGTACAAAATATGGGATATCCACATCCTTTGTGCGCAAAAGGGCGGCCAAAGATGAGCCTTTGAGGAAGGTGCTTAGAAGCGAACTCTCAAAAGAAAGGGCAACACGGCTTGAAGGAAGCTTCGGCACTCAAAAGCAACATTACTCGCTCTCAAGGATAAAGGCCAGAAACAGGAAGACGGAAATACTGTGGATTTTCTTTGGAATACATACGGCAAATGCCATACTGATGATAGAAAAAATCAGAAACAAAACAGCTAAAGCAGCATGATATGATTTTACTCACAGAATCAGAAGAGGTCATCAGACTTCTTCCGGAACGTCATGTCCTGTCGGATAGAAGTATGTGAGAAAGCACGGAAAAATGACAATAAGAATGGCATATGAAATGGTCATGCCCTATCATCTTCATATGCCATCTTATTTTTTAGAGACATTTACTGAATATCCCTAATGAATTAAAAGAGGCTATTGAAAAAGGCAAATAGCAGACTGATTATTAAATAGTTCGCAGTATTTGCGGACTTTTTTTATATCCATTATGAAGATTAGATACTTCTTTCATTCATTACTTAGTTAGGCAACAAACCCATATACCTTATAATCTCTAATAGAACTACATCTTTCAATCTGTAGAAACTACAGGTACTTTTTTCGGGAAGAAATCTTCTTATAGTCCCCGTTCAAAAAAAGTACCTGCTTATGCAATTACGAAGAAAAGAAGCTGAATACTTCTCTAATTACTTACTAAAGATATGCTTTAGAACACTTAGAACTGCATTTATCAGTGTTTTATCTTTAGCTATTCAAAACCTTTTGCTAACTTTGCAACAATTTCAGAGGTCTTAATGTGTTAAGGCACTGAAAGGACATATTTAACGAAAGGTGTTATTGAGATTATCTTTATTGGTAAATTCTCGCAAAATTTTCCTGTAGCAAAGATAATGGACGGTAGTACCACATCTTTGGTATGTATAGCCATTATTGGCTTTCTACATATCCTTTGGTGTGGGCTATTGTCTTTATCCGCTACGAGGCAATGCGAGAAGCCCACCAATGGATAAGGATGATAAGTTCCCACACCTTATTTTATATCCGCTTCTTCGGGGAATTGGGAAGTACAATATTAGTGAGCAATGAAAAAGATTATTTCAATTTTAGCTTTTACAGTACTGCCAACAATTGCTTATTCACAACTTCCATTAGTTGAATACAAACCCGTAATAGTTGGCAAAAGCAATAACAACAGTAGCAACGAACATAACCGTGGCAATAGTAACGGGTATTTTCCGAATGTGCCTTCATATTCTACTCCTAACCGTTCTACCGCACAAAGCTATCAGACTGTAGGAGCATACTTCTTTTGATGCAAGTTCACAAAATTTCAAAAGAACAAAAATCAAAATCAATTTAGGAGAATCTTATTCGGGAGAAACTGAAATCTATGTTCGGGCTGTATTAGACCGTTCTTTATATAGAGAAAGTTGGAGAGATTGTAATAACAGAGCCGTTAGGGTCAATGCTTTATTAGACAAAGAAATATTGCTGTCCGGTAAAACACAAAAGAGCATAAAAATCCTCCTCGAAGCCCCGTAAAATAGGACTTCGGGTTTTATTTTTTTCAAAAGTAAGCCCCCTTAATCGAAAAGACTTGGTTCTGGTGGTGCTTTTTGCATCTCCTTTGCAAGGAAATCATTCCAGGTTTTCTCGGGATTTTCCATGAATGCGATAAAATCGACGTAGTACATGAGCATAAGTCGTACCATGGTAACAACCTGCGAGAATGCACAGTGCCTCTTGATGCTTCTTGACAGAACTGTTATCAGCAGATTTGCAATCAAGACTACCCATGTCTGTATTTGTATGGCGTTGACGCTGTCCCCATAGAAGAAATGAAGCGGAAAATTTTGTTTTAGCTGTTTGTATAGCGACTCGATGGCCCATCTGAGGCGATAAATTTCAGAAATGTCCTCAAACGTGAACTCAAAGTTGTTGGTCAACAGCACAACCGGCTTCTTTGTCTCGTAAAATATCTCCACCCTACGTGCCTCATGGGTGAGTTCCCTCTTGTAAAAGCACTTTCTTGTCTATGTGCGTCACCAGTCCCTGCGGGTTGACATAAGTAATGGATTCAAGTTCCTCGTACTTAAGGTTTTTCTTCATTTTGGTCACGTAGCACACGCCTTCTTCGGTAAGACGTTGGAATTGTGCGATGTCGACGTAACCACGATCCATCGCCAAAGTGGAGTCTTTTGGCAAATGCACCTCCTTCAGCAGGTAATGATCGTGTTTTGCGGCGGATGTGAGCTGCACCACCATCGGTACGCCGACATGATACTTCATTACTGTATGTACTTTCATGCCGCCTTTTTCTTGCCTGATTTCGGTGCCGCCCGACACCTTTGAGTATGTTGTCAAAGAGCGTTATTGTGGTGGAATCCATCATGTAAAGCAACTTCTCCCAGTCTTTAGGCTCGTGAGTCTGCCCTTATAGCACTTGGAGGGGCGGCTGTCCGCTAAAAATTTGGCATACTTCTCCAAAGATACGCATAAACACTTGCAAAGAACTCCTGAGGACGGCGTATATTGGCCTCCGCAAGCGTGCTGCGACGAACCAGATAGTTCATTCCGAGGTGTCCGAGCTTGTGAGCCTCCGCCTTCATGCCTATCTCAAGTTCGCGAAGAGAATCAAAGTGTTTGAGTATGCCGAACAGCATTACCACAAGATGTTGGTAGCCGTCAAAACGCTTCACGTAAGCCTCGCTTCCTTTCGTTTCGCGACTTATTTGAAGAATCTTCTCTTTGTCGAGTAACTTTAACACTTGACTATAGACCGGCTGTCCGGTAAAATGACTATCTTTGCTCATGGTTATATATTTTTTCGCAAAAAAAAGATAACCAAAAGGGCTGATACCTCGTGAGAAGTGTCAGCCCTAATTTATTTTGTTTGAAAAAGTTTTACCGGACAGCAATAACAAGGAAATTATAGTGAATAACTTTGAATGGAAAGTAGAGCATACAACGTTGGGTACTATTTACTTTAACTACTAATTGTTGAAATTATGAGAACTTTTATTCTGATTTTGTTTTCTCTATGCTTTGTCACCATATATGGGACAAATACAGAAAGTAATGATGTTGCATTATCCATAAACCAAAATTTTCAAGGCAGTTTTTCCTATAAATATGGTGAACGGAGAATAGACAAAGAATTATATATACACAATTTAGGAACTAATGTTCAATCCTATGTTGCAAGTAAGAATTGGAATGAATATAAACGTGAGGAATTTAGCAATGCGTATGAAAGGTATATGGATGCACTGAAAAAAGACAGACTATCCGCAGATGATTTTGGAACAATATATGATTCTAAAGGAGAGTTAGGAAATGCTGACAATGATGATTATTGGTACAATAATAAAGGAAATAGAATAAGTGGTGCGGAGTACAGAGCTTTAAGTGTACGCAAACAAAAGAAGTATCGGGCTTTTTATGCCAATAAAGAGGTTGCTACATATTTCAATGAAATTGCCAAAGCAATAGTAAACAGAAGATATTCAGATTAACAATCGAACTATACGGTTATGAAAAAATATTTATTAGGACTTCTACTGTTTTTCGTTTCATGTGGAATAGGTAAAACCTATCTATATGAATTAGACTTTACGGAAGATAAAGACAGAAAATCGGGAAATATATTCAATGTGTTCGTACATGACAAAAAAGGTAACGCTTTCGATGGAACAGCATGGTCAAGCGATGGAAAAACTCTATCCATAGAAGTAAACAATGGCATTCTTGTTTGCTTAAAGATGTATTATGAAAATGGGGAAATGGCTACATATAGCACATTACAACAACGTACCTATTATGATAAAGATGGGAATGTGATAAGCGAAACAGATTTTAGAGCAGGAATAGATTCTGAAACTTTGTCACGCATGAGGATGGCTTCAATGGAGTTAGAGAAAAGATAGCTTAGATAACAGCCCAATATGATTCAAACCTCAATAATATATAATTAAAGTAGCTAAGTATGAAGCAGTTAAATAAGTGCGTATTGCTTTTTTATCATGCTATTCCTCAATACTACTTATCTATTTGCAGACATTGGTAATCGTGGTAGATGGGATAACGGTGGAACTTCTAATTTTGGAATGTCCTTATGGGTACTTTTGGGTATTATCGCAGGAGGATTCTTTGCATATATCTTATTAAAGATGGCTTGAAAAATGGATTCAAAGATAAGGAACTGAACAAAACTGGGTGTATATCAATACTTGTTGCTGTTGTTGGATTATTGGTTTTAGTATCTATGTGTTCACATTAAATAGAAGTATGGTATGAAATTCAAAGTCCTAATATTCGCATTTACATTAATCGTATTCAGTATTAATCTATATGCTGATGAATACAAGTTTGATTATGCAGTTATTGACAACGAGAAAGTAACTACTGTAAGTGCTTCAAATATTACAGCCCATCTTGTTAGTGAATCTAAAGCCACTGTAACTTATAAAAATGAAACTGTTACTCTGACATCTAAAGATGGTTACGAATACAAAGGTTTTGGTGAAAGTGGAGTGGTTATCATTTCTAATAAAGTAAATGGTGTATTAAGCAGAATTACCATAGGAGGTACTTTTAGAGGACAAACCGTTATACTTGTTTATAAGCGGATTAATAGCAAATAACATCTTGATGATTATGGATATTTTCAAATCTATTGTATGCCTAATTATTGCGGTTATCATTTATTTTATAGTTGGGCTTATCGCTTGGAATATTGTATGCTCATGGGTTGATATATCATCTTGTACATTGGTGGAAATTAGTAATTATAGAATATACACATACTCTGGGATTGCCTTTATTTCCACAATTATAGCTGAAATAAGAGCTGGAATAAAAAATGGGCGTGACATGGATGGAGCATGTACAATTCTATTTGTCATTGGGTTTCTTGCATTTATGGCTAATCATTGGGAAAGTATGTGGGATAGTGTCGCTGTTATCCTAACCATTTTATACAATATTATAAACGTTACGGTAATGGCATACTGTTTTTATAAGAGCAATGAATAACATTTCTATTTACATAAACTACCATGAAAAATACTATTATCCTTTTAATTAGCATAGCTACATTCATAGCTTGCGCCAAACAAAAAACGGAACAAGTTTCTACCATAGACAGCACTTTACAAGTAAGTGTTGATTCTATCCTGCAAAACAAGCTATCCGAACTTGATGCAACAATAGGGCAAGTTATTGTAATGGAAGTGCAGACGGGAGAAATTAAGGCTTCTGTTGGTTCTGATTCTATTCTGCAAGAATCGGGATTAGTGCGTACCACTTCACTCTTGGCAGCATTAGAAACAAAGGCGGTTAAACTATCCGATACAATAGACGTTGCAGATGGGGTTTTAGCTATTGGAAAAGATACATTGTGCGACCATAATTGGCATAGGAGTGGATATGGAAAAATCACAGTAGAACAAGGCTTTGGAGTAGCATCCAATATCGCCAATTACAAAATAGTAAAAAAAGTATTTGAGAATGAACAAGCCTTTTCGGAAGCACTTGCAAAATACGGTTATCAAGTAAAAGACACAAGCCTTGTCTATAATTCTTTAGGTTATGGTATACCCACTACTCCGTTGCAGAACTTGACTTTCTTTAATTACATAGCTAAAAGTAAGACTGCCATAAAAGAAGCATTGGAGTACGCTGTTTCTGATGGATTAGCCAAGCCTGCCCAATCTGATAAGGTTAAAGTAGCAGGAGCAACGGGAACAATCCAACTTTCAAATGGAGAATATGCCGTAGAATTTTGCGGTTACTTTCCCTGCCGATAATCCGAAATACAGTGTTATCGTTACCATTAATAAGAAGGGATTACCTGCAAGTGGTGGACTGATGGCAGGTGATGTGTTTTAGGCAGATTATTGATATAATGAATGAAAGGTAATGAGAAGATTGCTATTTATCATTATTGGGCTACTTAGTTTAGCGGCTTGCAAAACAGACAAGACATCTGTTCCGCAAGAATTTGAGTGCTTTAATCAGCCACATATATACATAAAATACAAACAGCCTATAAACGGATATACAGTAAAGGTTATGTGGTTGCAATATGGTGAGGTAGGTAATGCTCTATTCTGTTTAGAGAAACAAGGAGTACAATACTACTACTTTGCGGAGAAATGGACTGATAAGATTCTGTATGATAAGGGTAACACATATCCGCACAACACAGTTATAGAGTTGGATTATACGGCTAAATTAAAGAGCGAAGAATACCTTTCGGATGATTCTCCTTTCTTCTTTTCTGATGTTGATTTTGACGGAGAAGAGGAGTTCATTATCAACCGCTATAAAAGTGGTTCAAGGGATTCCAATGCTTATGATGTGTACGACGTCAGCCCATACGGTTACTTTATACAGAAAACAGAAGTACCATTTACAGAGTTGGAAAACGGACAATGTAAGTTTGATTCAGAGAACAAGACTATTACTGTTTTTGGCTCTAATGGATGGAACAACGCTATTAGGCATATCTACCAACTAAAAGACAGAAAATTTGAATTAGTACAATCAGAATAACTATTTCAAAATCAAACGAAATGAAAACATTTAGATTTATTGGAATGGCTTTATTAGCCATAGTAATGTGTGAACTTTGCTTCTTGCAGTAGTGATAATGATGAAGAAAGTAACGGTGGTAAATCAACACAAGAACTGTTACAAGGCGTATGGTATGATGCCTATACAGACGATTGTCCCTACTTTATTGTCGAGAAAGGCTATTGCTACTTTGCCAACCAACCCTCAACAGTTTACTATGTTGAGAAGTACAAATACACTTTTGATTCTAAAAACAATACGCTGATGTGCTATGGATATGATGAAGAAAGTGATACCTACGATAATGAGCCGTGGTATATAAGAGTTAAATCTGTATCAGATACCAAACTTATTATAAAACTTTTGAACGATGACAATCAAACCGTTGATGATACAAGAGATTGTGTAAAACAATAGCAGACCACTACTTGACAGACAAAAAGCCAACCTACCCATTTGAAGTATATACTTCAAACAACGGATAAGTTGGCTTTTTCAGTTCTGAACAAACATCTTATTAACTACAAAACTATGTGTTTCACAAGCATATTTATAGATGCAGAGAAACAAAAACAATAAGAGTAGATTTTTCAGCAGGTAGATTTTTAAGAAGATATAGCTTTATATACCTACTACTGATTTTTATACCGATACTATATTATGCAATGTCAATACAATATATGAATACTTTTTCAGTAGGGAGAAAGCTACTTTATACTATTATATACTATATCAGTAGATAGATAAAAAACTGATAGTCAAAAGCAAAACTATAAGAAAGAATCATTGGATAACAGCACAATATTGACTAACTTTGTGGTGCAGTTCAATGCTGCAAAGAGATTATTAATTTATTGTTGAATTTATCTTGTTTACGTGTAAACCAACATGTAAACCGCAACTTGAAAGGACTTCTTCTAAGAAGATATAAGCGGCAGTAGCTCAGTTGGTCACTTTTAATCCGCAGGATTAAAAGGCATCAGCTTCCCAAGCTACCCACTCTTTCGCCTGTCTGTTCCTCTAGAATCTGACAAATAGGTTCACCAGGAAGTTTACAACGTTGAACCATAAGAATTCCACAATCAAGAGAAGAGAATGCAACCAACTCATTGGACATAATTTCTTTATCATAATAAGAGCCATAGATCGGTTTGGCGGGAATAGATAAAAAGTCATTTCCTTTGTTACTGACACAGGAAATTAAAAAAAGGATGGTAACAATCGAATAATACAATTTTATTTTAATCATAATTTTAATCTTCAAACGGGACAAAACAAATGCCTAACACCTATTTATTTTGTCCCGTATTACATAAATGCCTAATTACTCAGGAATGGTATATCGATTTACCCAATTCGCTTCCTCACTTGTTTCAATAATAACAGGTTCGCCCGGAGGACCTACAACGAGTTCATAACAACGTGAATTACGTTGATACATACAATCCTTCGTACCTAAAGTCAAGGCCTCCACATTTGACAAAGCTAAATCGGACAATTCTTCTTTGTTTTGAGAACCATACAAAACATAACTTCCACCAACTGCCAATGAGGCAATCAATGCCATTTTAAATGTTCTTTTCATAATATATTTTTTAAAGTTTGAAATAGGGATATCTTATGATGATTCAAAGAGGTATAATGAAAAAGATACCGTCTGTCCCTATCATCAGAAACAGACCGTCCACGAAGGCCATTTAGCTTGATTGTACTTGGAGGTGAATGTTTTCATAGTATCACTTTCTACAAAGAATATAAAAAGTTTCCACTTAAACAAATATTTCCGCTTTTATTCTACAATATAATTATCATAAAAACATTTGTATCCTCCTCGACTCATGCTCACACCTCACCTTTTTGTGCATATTTTCTCCTCATATCCTTTTGTTGCTCAAATTGTTTAAGTAAATTTGTCGCCAGAATATTACTAATACCAAATATATTAAAGTATATGAGTTTAAAAATTGTAGTACTGGCAAAACAAGTTCCCGACACACGCAATGTGGGGAAAGATGCCATGAACGCTGACGGTACTATCAACCGTGCGGCACTTCCGGCCATCTTCAATCCGGAAGACCTGAACGCCTTGGAACAGGCACTCAGACTGAAAGACACACATCCCGGTTCTACGGTAACTATCCTGACCATGGGTCCCGGACGCGCTGCCGAAATCATTCGTGAAGGTTTATACAGAGGAGCAGACAATGGATATTTATTGACCGACCGTGCTTTTGCCGGTGCTGACACGTTGGCCACTTCATACGCCATCGCTACGGCTATCCGCAAAATAGGCGAATGTGACCTGATTATCGGTGGCCGTCAAGCTATCGACGGTGATACCGCACAGGTAGGTCCGCAGGTAGCAGAAAAGCTGGGATTAAGCCAGATTACTTACACCGAAGAAATTCTAAACGTGGACGAAACTGCCCGCCGCATCACCGTAAAACGCCACATTGACGGAGGGTAGAAACTGTGGAAGGTCCTCTGCCTATTGTACTGACTGTAAACGGAAGTGCAGCTCCTGCCGTCCGCGCAATGCCAAATTGTTACAGAAATACAAACGCGCTCTCGGCGCACAGGAAAAAGCAGCCATCACTAAAGACGGTTCTGAACTGCCTTACGCTGAACTATATGAGAAATTCCCTTACCTGAATATCACTGAATGGTGTGGCCGATGTAGAAGGAGACACCAAGCAGTGCGGTCTGTCAGGCTCTCCCACCAAAGTGAAGAAGATTGAAAACATCGTCTTCCAGGCAAAAGAAAGCAAGACCATGACAGGAAGCGACCAGGATGTGGAAGGATTGATTGTCGAACTGTTAGCTAACCATACAATAGGATAACGATTATGAATAATGTATTTGTATATTGCGAGATTGAAGGCACAACAGTGGCCGATGTGAGTCTCGAACTTTTAACCAAAGGTCGTAAATTAGCTAATCAGTTAGGATGCCAGCTTGAGGCAATCGCTGCCGGAACCGGCCTTGCAGGAATTGAAAAACAAGTATTGCCCTACGGAGTAGACAAACTTCATGTATTCGATGCTCCGGGTCTGTTCCCTTATACTTCACTGCCCCACACTTCCATTTTGGTGAATCTGTTCAAAGAGGAAAAACCACAAATCTGTCTGATGGGCGCTACTGTTATCGGCCGCGATCTGGGACCGCGTGTATCTTCCGCATTGACCAGCGGACTGACTGCCGACTGTACCCAGTTGGAAATCGGTACCCACGAAGACAAGAAGAACGGCATCACCTATGAAAATCTGTTGTATCAGATTCGTCCCGCCTTCGGTGGTAACATCGTTGCAACCATTGTCAACCCCGAGCACCGCCCACAGATGGCGACCGTTCGTGAGGGAGTGATGAAGAAAGAGATTCTGGATGAAAATTATAAGGGTGAAGTGGTGAACCACGACGTTGCCAAGTTTGTTCCTGAAACAGACTATGTAGTCAAAGTCATTGACCGTCACGTAGAAAAAGCCAAACATAACCTGAAAGGCGCACCTATCGTGATTGCCGGAGGCTATGGCATGGGATCTAAAGAAGGTTTTGACAAATTGTTCGAACTGGCCAAAGAACTTCACGCCGAAGTAGGTGCCAGCCGTGCAGCTGTCGATGCAGGTTATGCAGACCATGACCGCCAGATTGGCCAGACGGGTGTAACCGTCCGTCCCAAACTGTATATTGCTTGCGGTATCTCCGGACAAATCCAGCACATCGCAGGTATGCAGGATGCAGGTATCATCATCTCTGTAAACAGTGACCCGAACGCTCCGATCAACACCATTGCCGATTATGTGATTAACGGCACTGTGGAAGAAGTCGTTCCGAAATTGATTAAGTATTATAAAAGAATTCAAAGTAGTCAGTAGTAGTCATAAGTAGTCAAAGTAGAAAAAATGAAAAGTCAATCCTTTGAACAACTGATTGTTTGGCAAAGGCACATTCGTATGTATTGGCCATTTACAAAATAACCAAGCAATATCCCAAAGAGGAATTATTCTGCTTGGTTAACCAGATGCGCCGTGCAGCAGCCTCTATCACTGCAAATATAGCGGAAGGATATGCTAAAATCAGCTCAAAGGACAAACTGCGTTTCTATAACATTTCACAAGGTTCGTTGGAAGAAACACGCAATTTCATTATCCTGTCGAAAGATTTAGGATACATCACATTGCAAGACAAAGAACAATTAGGCATACAAGCGGCCGAAATCAGCCGCCTGCTAAACGCCTACTGCATAGCCTTGTTGAAAAATGTATCGCCACCCACTACTTAACTACCCTTAGCTACTATTAACCACTCTAACTACTAAAAATTATGGCAAACTTTTATACCGATATACCGGAACTCAAGTATCACTTGAACAATCCGATGATGGAGCGCATCTGCCAACTGAAAGAGCGCGACTATAGAGATAAAGACGAGTTCGACTATGCACCGCAGGATTATGCCGATGCCATGGACTCTTACGATAAAATTCTGGAAATCACAGGTGAGATTACAGGTGAAACCATCGCTCCCAATGCCGAAGGAGTGGACGAAGAAGGTCCTCACTGCGGAAACGGACGTGTGGAATATGCTTCAGGAACCAAACAAAACCTGGATGCGATGGTCAAAGCCGGACTGAACGGCATGACCATGCCCCGTCGTTTCGGTGGCTTGAACTTCCCCATCACCCCCTACACCATGTGCGCGGAAATTGTTGCCGCCGCCGATGCAGGTTTCGGAAACATCTGGTCTTTGCAAGACTGTATCGAAACGCTGTATGAATTCGGTAACGAAGACCAGCACAGCCGTTTCATTCCCCGTATTTGTGCAGGTGAAACCATGTCTATGGACTTGACCGAACCCGATGCCGGTTCCGACCTTCAGTCGGTAATGCTGAAAGCTACTTTCGATGAAGCCAACAACTGCTGGCGTCTGAACGGTGTGAAACGTTTCATCACTAACGGTGACGCTAATCTTCACCTGGTATTGGCACGTAGCGAAGAAGGAACCAAAGACGGACGTGGTTTGTCTATGTTCATCTATGACAAAAACGAAGGAGGTGTAGATGTACGCCGCATCGAAAATAAATTAGGTATCCACGGCTCTCCTACCTGCGAACTGGTTTACAAGAACGCGAAAGCCGAACTTTGCGGTGACCGTAAGCTCGGTTTGATAAAATACGTTATGGCATTGATGAATGGTGCGCGTCTGGGTATCGCTGCCCAGTCAGTAGGTTTGTCACAAGCTGCTTACAACGAAGGATTGGCATACGCCAAAGAACGTAAGCAGTTTGGAAAAGCCATCATCGATTTCCCGGCAGTATATGACATGCTGTCTATCATGAAAGCCAAACTGGATGCAGGCCGTGCATTGCTTTACCAGACTTCACGCTATGTGGATATTTACAAAGCATTGGATGATATTGCCCGCGAACGCAAACTGACTCCTGAAGAACGTCAGGAACAAAAAGTCTACGCCAAGCTAGCAGACAGTTTTACTCCGCTTTCCAAGGGTATGAACTCTGAATATGCCAACCAGAATGCATACGATTGTATCCAGATTCACGGTGGTTCAGGTTTCATGATGGAATATGCTTGCCAGCGTATCTATCGCGATGCACGCATCACCAGCATTTACGAAGGAACGACCCAGTTGCAGACTGTAGCCGCTATCCGTTATGTAACCAACGGTTCTTATATCGCAACCTTGCGTAATTATGAAGCTATTCCTTGCAGTGAAGATATGCAACCGCTAATGGACCGCGTGAAAGAAATGGCCAACAAATTTGACGCATGCACCAATGCGGTAAAAGAGGCCCAGAATCAAGAGTTACTTGATTTCGTTGCACGCCGTCTTTATGAAATGGCTGCCGTATGTATCATGTCACATCTTCTTATCCAAGATGCGACAAAAGCACCTGAATTGTTCGCCAAGTCGGCCCATGTATATGTAAACTATGCAGAAGCTGAAATAGAAAAGCATTTCAATTTCATCCGTAAATTCAAAGCAGATGATTTAGCTGACTATCGTTTGTAAACTTCATTCCATTCTATAAAACGACGTTCTATTCTTCACGGAGTAGAACGTCGTTTATAGTATAAGATTTACTTTTAAACACATACTGATGCAAAATCAAAAACGCCCGTTTCACAACGAGCGTTTTCCTTATAAACAAAGCCTCAGCCGACCTTATTTACTAACAAACTTATTATTAACGTATTTATAAACTGCCTCTTCATATCCTTCCTACAACTATATCAATCCCTCTATCCAGACAAACTAATAATCCGTCTACCTTTCTACTACCCGATCTTGATTCTCAAACTTTTTCTTTTTCCAAAAGTAAAATTAAAGCTTTATCATCATTGGAACAAGAGTTATCGACCAATCTCCTTATTTCATCTATTAACACCCGTTTTTGTTCCTTATCACACTATTTCGAACTTTTCTTTCCACCTACTGTTATGAGAGAAACTTATTAAAAACCTTGACTTATGAAAGAATTAGAATTAACCAGTAACGCCGCTTTGACGGATGCGGTATATGAAACCGCCCTGAACGGCTCATTTCTTGAAGTTAAACTTGTAGCAGGTTCCGTGGGCGATGACGAACCTAGAGGAATGCAACCGGAATATGAATGTTATCACATCAGCTATCCGGACAAAAAAGACACAATTTTGTTCGAGCAACCTTTGGATGCTGCCGATGACAAAGTAACCGTATATGATTTGGGAAAGAAAATCAAATCCATAGAAGGCTGTTGCCACAAGACACTGACAAAAGGCGAAAGCCGCACAGCCACAGCACGTAAAGTAGTTGCTCATGGTCCTATGTGGATTTATGTGGCTATTGCTGTCGGGATGGATAAAGCAGGCACCGAATCACCTTTTATGATCGTCCAAGGAGCAGGCACTTACGGTTCTGAAGATACGACCGAGAACGAAATGATAGGTTATGCTAACGGACGTATTCATGAAATGACAGCTTTGCTTGTCCGCCGTGCGCGTTTGGAAAAACTGCATCTGGCAAGCATACGCGCAGGCTACAAATATTTATTCGTAGAACCGGGAAGAATAGGAAAGGCTAAAGTCAAAGAAGGATAAGCCCCCTTGTCTTCACTGATAACCATCATTTTAAAAGCCTGTTGCCTTCTTTCAACAACAGGCTTTTATCTATTATAAATTATTCTAACGCATCTACCGGCAAATCAGACTCTTTACGATACCCCGATGAAGTAAATACAGCTATCAGCTCCCCCTGTCCGTCTGTTATCTTTACTTCAACAAAAGGAATACGATGATGATTAAATACTTCAACAGCCTCAGCATACACGTAACCCAACTTAGCAGGACGGAGAAAAGTAATATTGGCATTCACAGAAAGTGTAAGTTTCTTACGGCTGTTCGCTACAGCTGCAAAAGCCAGATCGGCCAATGTAAACAAGGCGCCGCCTTGACATACTCCTCCACCATTCAGATGCCGGTCGGTCACCTCCATACACGCACGGGCATACCCCGGCTTTATCTCAAGAAGTTCCACTCCCGCACAAGTAGCAAAACGATCCGCTTTCAAAAATTCTTTTAATGTTGCCATATCACAATTTATATGAATAAGAAAGTCTTAATGAATAATCACCATGGTAGCCCCGAAACCATATTCACGGAACGAAGCATCCTGACTTTCATAGTTTTTATATTTATATTTTAACTCCTGCAGGATAGCTTTGCGTAACACACCATCCCCCTTACCATGAATAAAGACAATCTTCTGTCCCTTCTTGTTCTTGCATTCTTCCAAAGTCTTACGAAAAACGTCCAATTGATAATTCAATATCTCGCTGTTGCTCATACCGGCAGTCGTATCCAGTAACTCATGAGCATGGAGATCAACCTCCATGATATCGTTCTTCACCTTTTTCTGCTGGGGCTGCTTCGCTACCTGCGGTTCCGGCACTTTTTTTTGTAATAATGCATCTTTTATATCATCTGCCGAAACAAACACCTGTTTTACCGGAACATCATTTTTCACTATATCGTAAATAAGTGACGGCTCCTCAAAGAAAATACTCTCACGGAAAGTATGCAATTTATAAAACTTCACTGTATCTATGCGCAATTCCACAGACACGGCAGGCTTGAACAGAAAACTCTTGTTATCCTTAAAAGCGATAAGCTGCACGGCCACCCGTTCCAATTCATTCAAAACGCTTTTCTCGAACTCCTCGATATAAAACTTCGTATTCGGTTCCACCATGCCATGGCTGCGCACCCGCCAGTTACTACCTTCGGCTGTAAGATAAGTAAAGTATAAGGTGAAATTGCTGTCGTTGATAAGATATGCATCAAATGCCGTTGCAGAAATAGCTTTGAGATCCTGTGGCACAAAAGCCAGCATCACATTCAGAATATCCCCTCCCTTTCGCTCGGCCGGGCGATAAGTGACAGGACGTTCATCCTCCTCTTCATCCGGACGCACCTTGACTGACGCCTTTTGCCTTTGCACCGGCAACCTCCTGTTTAGGAGCCGGAGCAACAGGTTTACGCTTCATATTATAATCATCCGTGTCAATCACCACACACTCCTTTATGGGCATCGGAATATCGAAGCCATCGGCATCTTCTACCAAAACCATATCTTTTCCTTGAAATCCGGTCACAACACCGCCCCCTACCTCACTAAGGAAACGGACTTTATCTCCTATTTTCATACTCTTTTCTTTTTTAGTTAGCGCAAATATCGGTACTTTTGCGCAGAAAAAGAAATAGATTCAGATGGAAGATACCAAACATATCAAAATAAGTGAGTTCAACTACCCGCTACCCGATGAACGGATCGCCAAATTCCCCCTTGCCACGCGCGACCAGTCCAAACTGCTAGTTTACCGCCACGGCGAAGTGAGCGAAGACATCTTTACGTCTTTGCCACACTATCTGGAATCCGGAGAACTGATGATATTCAATAATACCAAAGTGATTCAAGCCCGTCTGCATTTCCGTAAAGAAACCGGAGCATTAATAGAAGTATTCTGCCTGGAACCTGTCCAGCCCAATGACTATGTGTTAAACTTCCAGCAAACACGCCAATGCAGCTGGTTATGCATGATAGGTAATCTGAAAAAATGGAAAGAAGGTACGTTGAGCCGCATAGTAAATGTAAAAGGCAAACAAATAGTCCTGTCCGCCACCCGTGGAGAGTGCAAGGGAACCAGCCATTGGATTGATTTCTCATGGGATGATGACACAATTACCTTTGCCGACCTGCTGGAAGTGGCAGGTGAACTGCCCATCCCTCCCTATCTGAACCGTGAGACACAAGAAAGCGACAAGGAAACTTATCAGACGGTTTACTCCAAAATAAAGGTTCTGTCGCCGCTCCCACCGCAGGACTTCATTTTACGGAAAGAGTACTGGCAGCGCTGGACGAACGGGGAATTGACCGGGAGGAACTGACTTTACACGTAGGTGCAGGAACTTTCAAGCCCGTGAAAAGTGAAGAGATAGAAGGACATGAGATGCATACGGAATACATTTCTGTAAGCAAGCATACCATTGAAAAATTAATTGCCCATAATGGAGAAGCCATTGCGGTAGGAACCACTTCAGTACGTACCCTGGAAAGTCTTTATTATATCGGCGTCCTTATCAGCCACAATCCCGATGCCACTCAGGACGAGTTGCATGTACAGCAATGGATGCCCTACGAAGATAAGAATGACCTGACTCCGGTGGAAGCACTGCAACAGATTCTGGATTATCTGAACCGACACGAAATGGAAGCGTTGCATAGCAGTACTCAGATTATCATCGCGCCGGGATATACATACAAAATAGTCAAGAAGATGGTTACCAATTTCCATCAGCCGCAAAGTACATTGCTGCTATTGGTTTCCGCCTTTGTGAAAGGAAACTGGCGAAGGATTTATGATTATGCACTGGGCCATGATTTCAGGTTTCTGAGCTACGGAGACAGTTCGCTGCTGATACCCTAAGACTTCATCACGGATATAAAGCCTTTTTTCCCGTATCACCAATCGTTTTCTACTATATGGCTAAGGCTTTTCTTCCTGCTTGTTTTATCTCCGCAAGCCTTTGGAGTTATCTCCCAAGGCTTTGGAGTTAACTCCAAAGCTTATGGAGATAACTCCAAAGGCTATGGAGATAGAATACATCCGTATAAACAAGGCTTAATCTGGAGAAAGAAAAACTTATACAATAGGCTGTGATATGATAGACATTCATTTATTCCGCCGGTAGGTTCTTACTTAAAAAAATCCAAAGAAAGATATGAACGGGAAAATAAGAACCAGCTTCCACTAAATTTCTACCGCCCCCTTTATTTACTATACACAAGAACAGGCAACCTACTTTGTCATTATGGCAAGCTTTTTATATCCGTGTGCGTTTACCTTTACATCAAGTCTATAGATAAAAAACAACTTTATGTCACTAAACATATCTCCAAACCCATAGTATTCCAATCGTTTTGCTATCTTTGTGACAAAACACTTACATACTATGACTATCACTCTATCTACTGATTTACCTGCCTATCCTACATTCACGGAAGGCATCCGCCGTGCTCCCGACCGGGGCTACCGCTTGACACCCGCCCAAACGGAAACGGCATTGAGGAATGCATTGCGATACATTCCGGTGGAACTGCATGAGCAACTTGCTCCCGAATTGATGGATGAACTGCTCACCCGGGGTAAAATCTACGGTTACCGCTTCCGGCCCGAAGGTGACTTGAAAGCAAAGCCCATTGACGAATATAAAGGAAACTGTATCGAAGGAAAAGCGTTTCAAGTAATGATAGACAACAATCTTTCATTTGATATCGCCCTCTATCCTTACGAACTGGTGACCTACGGCGAAACCGGACAAGTTTGTCAAAACTGGATGCAATACCGGCTTATCAAGCAGTATCTGGAGGTTATGACGAATGAACAAACCCTGGTCGTAGAAAGCGGCCACCCGTTGGGATTATTCAAATCACATCCCGAAGCTCCCCGTGTTATTATCACCAATTCCATGATGGTAGGCATGTTCGACAACCAGAAAGACTGGGAAATAGCCGCACAGATGGGAGTAGCCAATTATGGACAGATGACCGCCGGAGGCTGGATGTACATCGGTCCGCAAGGCATTGTACACGGCACGTTCAACACCCTATTAAATGCCGGCCGCATGAAATTAGGAGTGCCGCAGGACGGCAACCTGAACGGCCATCTTTTCGTATCCTCCGGATTGGGCGGAATGAGCGGAGCCCAACCCAAAGCAGCCGAGATAGCCGGAGCAGTGGCCATTATAGCCGAGGTGGATTATTCACGCATAGAAACCCGCCACCGCCAAGGGTGGGTACAGCATATCACATCCGATTTGTCTGAAGCTTACCGGCTGGCTGCCGATGCCATAGACCGACGAATCCCTGTTCCATAGCCTACCATGGCAATGTAGTCAATCTGTTGGAGTATGCATTGCATCACAACATCCACATCGAACTTCTCAGTGACCAGACTTCCTGCCATGCCGTTTACGAAGGCGGCTATTGTCCTGCAGGCATTTCCTTCGAAGAACGTACCCGTATGCTGAAAGAAGACAGAGAAACTTTCGATGAAATGGTGAACGAAACTTTGCGCCGCCATTTCCATGTTATCAAGGAACTGGTGGCACGGGGCACTTATTTCTTCGATTATGGCAATTCTTTCATGAAAGCGATTTATGACGCCGGAGTGAAAGAAATCTCACGCAATGGAACAGACGAGAAGGATGGATTCATTTGGCCGTCCTATGTAGAGGATATCATGGGGCCTCAACTTTTCGATTATGGTTACGGCCCCTTCCGCTGGGTATGCCTGAGCGGGAAAAAGGAAGATTTGATAAAGACCGACCGTGCCGCTATGGAGTGTATCCCTAAAGATCGCCGCGGACAGGATATGGACAACTGGATATGGATTCGCGACGCCGAAAAGAATAACCTGGTGGTAGGGACCCAAGCACGCATTCTGTATCAAGACGCACTGGGACGTATGAATATAGCACTGCGCTTCAATGAAATGGTACGCCGGGGCGAGGTAGGTCCTATCATGTTGGGACGTGACCACCACGATGTAAGCGGTACCGACTCTCCTTTCCGGAAACCTCAATATCAAGGACGGCAGCAATGTAATGGCAGATATGGCTGTGCAATGCTTTGCCGGAAATTGTGCCCGGGGCATGAGCCTTGTCGCTTTGCACAATGGAGGCGGTGTAGGTATAGGTAAAGCCATCAATGGCGGATTCGGAATGGTATGCGACGGCAGTGAACGGGTAGACCGTATTCTCCGCTCATCCATGTTATGGGATGTAATGGGAGGAGTGGCACGCCGCTCGTGGGCACGCAACCCGCATGCCATGGAAACTTCGGCGGAATTCAACGAGAGCCATGCCGATGGTTATCACATCACCCTGCCGCATATAGCGGAAGATGACCTTATTAATAAGGTATTGAAAAATAAAGGAATCAACTAACCAAAAACCGGAACACCATGGATGCAACTGTTTCATTCATCCGCATCCATGGATGTTCCCTATAAACCAAATTCTAAAGAGTATGAGCTGGACAAAAATTATGGAATGCGTCCCCAACTTCAGCGAGGGACGTGACTTACAGAAAATAGACGAGATTGTATCTCCGTTTCGTGCCAAGGCAGGCGTAAAATTATTGGATTATAGTAACGATGAAGACCACAACCGGCTGGTAGTTACCGTTGTTGGAGAACCGGACGCCTTGAAAGAAGCCGTGATAGAAGCTATCGGTATAGCAGTAGAACTGATTGACCTGAACCATCACCAAGGACAGCACCCCCGTATGGGAGCTGTAGATGTAGTTCCATTCATTCCCATCAAAGGATGTACCATGGAAGATGCCATAGCAGTGTCCAAAGAAGTGGGGCAACGGGTGGCCTCTCAATATAATCTCCCTGTATTCTTGTATGAAAAATCAGCTAGTGCACCACATCGTGAAAATCTCGCTGCCATCCGTAAAGGAGAATTCGAAGGAATGAAGGAAAAGATTCACCAACCCGAATGGCATCCCGATTTTGGTCCTGCGGAACGTCACCCCACTGCCGGAACTGTAGCCATCGGAGCCCGTATGCCCTTAGTGGCCTACAATATAAATCTCAATACTCCCAGCCTGGAAATAGCGCATGACATTGCCAAGAAAATCCGTTTTATCGGTGGCGGACTGCGCTATTGCAAGGCCATGGGCGTAGAACTGAAGGACCGGGGTATCACCCAGGTATCCATGAATCTTACCGACTATAGCAAAACCGCTATCTACCGGGCATTCGAAATGGTACGTTTTGAAGCCAAACGCTACGGAGTAAGCATCATCGGCAGCGAAATCGTAGGACTTGTTCCTATGGAGGCCTTGATAGACACTGCCTCTTACTACCTGGGATTGGAAAACTTCTCCATGCAACAAGTGCTGGAAGCGCAGATTATGGAATAATATAGAATAGAACGCAAATGACACAAATGACGCAAATAGCAAGTCAAGAAGATGTAGATAAAATATTAAAAGCATTTTATCTAGTGTACAACACATTAGGATATGGATTCTTGGAAAGGGTTTATCAAAATGCCCTCTACTTTGAATTGATAGAGCAAGGTTTTAAATGTGAAGTGCAAAAGCAAATCAATGTATTTTATAAAAATCATAAAGTGGGTGAATATTATGCCGACATGGTGATCAACAACTCCATCATATTAGAACTGAAAGCGGCTGATGCTTTACGTCCCGAACATGAATTTCAACTGATAAACTATCTGAAAGCCACAGACATAGAGATAGGCTATCTATTAAACTTCGGAAAGCATCCTGAATTTAAAAGAAAAATATTCAGTCACCATTGATATTTGTGTCATTTGCGTCATTTGCGTTCCATTAAAACTAACAACTATGAGCAACAACTTGATTATCATCAATGCCCACATCGTTACTCCGCAAGGCAGAACCGCCCGGAAAGGAGAAGCCATGAACGAACTTCTCAACATTCCTTGCGGAACGGTAAGAGTAACCGACGGCATTATTACCTATGTTGGCGAAAACCGTATAAGCCATGAAAAGCCCGGCTATAAAGTGCTTGATGCCAGAGGGAATGTATTGTTGCCGGGATTCGTTGATTCTCATACCCATTTGGTTTTCGGAGGATTTCGCCCCGACGAATTCATCTGGCGGCTCAACGGCGACAGTTATATGAGCATCATGGAACGTGGCGGAGGCATTATCAATACTGTACGTGCCACCCGGAAGCCTCCTTTGAAGAACTGAAACATAAAGCCGAATGGTTTCTGGATACCATGAGCCGGATGGGGGTCACCACAGTGGAAGGAAAAAGCGGATATGGCCTGGATCGTGATACAGAACTGAAACAGCTCAGTGTCATGCAAGCTATCAATGAATGTCCCGACCGGAAAGTAGATATCGCCACCACTTTTTTAGGTGCTCACGCCTTACCCGAAGAATACAAAGGGCGAAGTGACGCATATATTGATTTTCTGATTAACGAAATGTTGCCCATGATCCATCAGAAACAATTGGCCGAAAATTGCGATATTTTCTGTGAAAAAGGAGTATTCACTGTGGAACAGTCTCGAAAGCTATTGAAAGCTGCGCAAGCTCTAGGCTTCGGCACCAAGCTACACGCTGATGAAATTGTCAGCTTTGGAGGAGCAGAACTGGCAGGAGAATTGAAGGCCCTCAGCGCCGACCATCTGTTGCAAGCATCCGATGAAGGCATAAAAGCCCTGGCACAAAATAATGTAGTAGCCACTCTGTTACCACTAACTGCCTTTACACTAAAAGAGCCCTACGCCCGTGGCAGGAAAATGATAGACAGCGGCTGTGCCGTAGCCCTTGCCACCGATCTAAATCCAGGCAGCTGTTTCTCCGGATCCATCCCGCTGACTTTTGCTCTGGCCTGCATCTATATGAAACTGACCGTTGCCGAAGCTATCACAGCCATCACACTGAACGGTGCGGCAGCCCTCGGACGCGCCGACCGCATCGGAAGCATAGAAGCCGGAAAACAGGGAGACTTTGTTTTACTGGGAACCGACAACCCCCATATATTACCTTATTATACAGGTATGAACGCAGTGAAGCTGACCATCAAAGGAGGACGTATTCTACATTCAAATTAACCAATTAAATACTAATAGCCATGTTAACAGAACTTACCATCAAAGAATTTATCAATAAAGTACTCAGTAATGATCCTGTCCCCGGTGGCGGCAGTGTCTCGGCACTCAATGGAGCCCTTGCCACCTCACTGGCAGCTATGGTAGCCAATCTTACCATAGGCCGCAAGAAATATGTAGAAGTGAACGAAATTATGGAAGATCTTTCTGTGCGTTTCGAAGAACTCACCCGCCAGCTGATAACCGATGTAGACCGTGATTCGGAAGCATACGACCGTGTTTTCTCTGCATTCAAACTTCCGAAAGAAACGGATGAAGAAAAGGCTATCCGCAGTGAAGCCATACAGAAGGAAACCAAATATGCCGCCCAAGTGCCTATGGAGGTGGCACGTACCGTCCATTCCATTCTGCCCATGATTGATGTGGTAGCCAGAAAAGTGGAACAGCAACGCTGTAACCGATGCCTGCGTGTCCATGATGTGTGCCCGGACTGCCATTCTGGGAGCCTTGCTGAATGTACGTATCAACCTCACTTCTATCAAAGACGAAAAATTCGTCAAAGAGATGAGTGAAGAGGCCGATATGATAGAACAGACGACCATTGCCGAAGAACAGAAAATACTGGACTATGTGAAAACCATTTTTTAATCCCAACCTCCGCGGTTAAAAAAAGAATCAGACCATGAAGAATGTATATCAAATAGGTTCGGGTGACCTCACTTTTGACATCATCGAACGTATTATCAATGAAAATCTGAAATTGGAACTGGCTCCTGAAGCCAAAGACCGGATTCAGAAATGCCGGGATTACCTGGACAAAAAGATCAAGGAATCCGATGTCCCTCTCTATGGCATCACGACAGGATTCGGCAGCCTGTGCAACCGTAATATTTCTTCCGATGAACTGAGTACTTTGCAAGAGAACCTGGTGAAAAGCCATGCTTGCAGTGTAGGCGCAGAAATGCCCCATGTCATTGTGAAGCTGATGTTTTTATTAAAAGCTCATGCTCTTTCTTTGGGACACAGTGGCGTACAAGTCATTACTGTACAGCGCATTATCGACTTTTTCAATAACGATGTAATGCCCATTGTCTACGACCGAGGTTCATTGGGAGCCTCAGGAGATCTTGCCCCGCTCGCCAATCTCTTCCTTCCGTTGATCGGCGTAGGCGACGTGTATTATAAAGGCAAACGCTGCGAAGCTATCAGCGTGCTTGATGAGTTTGGTTGGGAACCAGTCAAATTGAAAAGCAAAGAAGGACTGGCCTTGCTCAATGGTACCCAGTTTATGAGTGCCAACGGAGTGTATGCCATACTCAAAGCCTTCCGTCTTTCCAAGAAAGCCGACCTCATTGCCGCCATCTCCCTGGAAGCCTTTGACGGCCGCATCGATCCGTTCATGGACTGTATCCAACAAATGCGTCCGCATAAAGGCCAGATAGAAACCGGAGCCGCATTCCGAAGAATACTGGAAGGCAGTGAAATCATCGCACAGCCCAAACAACACGTACAAGACCCCTATTCGTTCCGTTGCATCCCACAAGTTCATGGTGCTACCAAAGATGCCATCAACCACGTAGCTTCAGTACTGTTGACCGAGATAAATTCAGTTACCGATAACCCCACTATCTTCCCCGATGAAGACCTTATCATTTCAGGTGGCAACTTCCACGGACAGCCCTTGGCACTGGTATATGATTATCTTGCCATTGCTATGGCCGAACTGGGAAACATATCTGAACGGCGTGTGGCACAACTCATTATGGGACTTCGCGGATTGCCCGAATTTCTGGTTGCCAATCCGGGACTTAATTCCGGTTTCATGATTCCCCAATATGCGGCTGCCAGCATGGTAAGCCAGAATAAAATGTACTGTTATGCCGCCAGCAGCGACTCCATAGTATCCAGTAACGGACAGGAAGATCATGTAAGTATGGGAGCCAACGCCGCCACCAAGCTCTACAAAGTGATGGATAATCTGGAACATATACTTGCCATCGAATTGATGAACGCTGCACAAGGACTGGATTTCCGCCGCCCGCTCCGCAGTTCACCGTTTATTGAAAAGTTTCTCGCCAACTACCGCAACGAGGTACCTTTTATAAAAGAAGATATTGTGATGTATAAGGAAATACATAAAACAGTAGCTTTTAAAACGGCATCAAGTAAATTATTAAACGGCATTTCGGACTCGGATTATAAAGTTCTCACATCCCTTTTTACTATTAAAGACTATAAGATCCATATAATCCGAGCCCGAATTCATATCTTTGCAGTAACAAAAAAATAGCGAAGATGAATTACGATAATAAAGAAGAAATGTTTCCTATAGTAGATGAACAAGGAAACATAACAGGAGCTGCAACCCGTGGAGAATGTCATAATGGAAGTAAATTGCTACATCCGGTAGTCCACTTACATGTATTCAACAGTAAAGGCGAACTCTATTTGCAAAAGCGTCCTGACTGGAAAGATATCCAACCAGGCAAATGGGACACAGCCGTAGGCGGACACATAGATTTAGGTGAAAATGTGGAAACAGCCTTGAAACGTGAAGTAAAAGAAGAACTGGGCATCACCGACTTTACTCCCGAATTACTGACTAGCTATATATTCGAATCCACCCGGGAAAAAGAATTGGTATTCTCACATAAAACCACTTATGACGGTCCCATTATTCCCAGCGAGGAACTGGATGGCGGCCGTTTTTGGTCACTAGAAGAGATCAGAAGCAATATTGGGAAAGAAATATTTACCTAATTTTGAGAATGAATTTCAGAAGCTGGGCTTTGAAATAGTTTTATGAAAGTGGCAAATTCTTGACTTGCATCAAGAATTTGCCACTTTTGCATACATTTTATCTTTATCAGAGTACAATCTAGAACAAAACAGCATAATTTTGTGTTGTAAAACATAAAAAGAAAGGATAACGAGATTATGAAAAAGGTAAAAAGTATTTTTAAGAAAGCCCTTGCTATGATGGGTGAAAACGAAGTAAAAGCTTGGGGTATAGGGATTAAGTAAGAAAACAACCCTATTTTTTAATCAAAGAAAGGATAACATTATGAAGAAGTTGAAGGAGATCATCAAAGCAGGTCTCAAAGATATGGGAAATGACGCCCTCCGTGCTTGGGGGTACGATACAAAGTAAAAGATACAAAGGATTAGTTTTTAACGTTTTAAAAAAAAAGGGTAACAGGATGAAAAGAGTAAAAAGTTTTTTCAAAGGATATATGAGGGCTATTGAAATTAATGCCGCATTAATGTATGGTTATAGACCTAAATAAAAACCGTACTTTTTGATTGAGGGAATTGAATTACCATTATAATAAAAAAGCAGTCTTGACTTTTCAAGACTGCTTTTTTATTATAAATACAGTATAAGTGAAATCAATTTATCCGACAAGCAATACACTAATATTAAAAATATATTGTATTTCTGCAAAGAATATACCTCTTTGAAATCAAAGAGTTAGAAAATTCACCTCATTTTAGGATAAATTAAACCGTGTCAGCAAGGAATAAAGTATTAACTTT
>SCPO01000297.1_pt1 | contig 34673 bp, 25 predicted proteins | sample 6106821 | NCBI WGS metagenome assembly SCPO01 (sample SAMN10720448, study PRJNA508395) | human gut metagenome | isolation source: Participant 2 stool, 0 month | host: Homo sapiens | collected 2017 | reverse complement strand
TTGCTTTCATGGGTACTTCCCCATTCATTTAGCGCTTCTGCTTTCAGGAGCAATACTTCCGCATAGCGTATTAATGGAATATCCAATCCATAAGTATCACGTTCTGTCTTTTCCAGACCTTCAGGTACAAACTTTCTCCATAGATAGTAAAACTTATCGTTTGTATCAGTACGGATATCAAAAGGCTCTGCACTGTCGGAGCCACGATAAGGCCAACGCAATGTATAAGTATGAGCTATTCCAGAAGAAGCACCATTGTATTGTGCGTAAGGGGTAATGACAGCCATTTGCAGACGTGGATCACGGCTCTCGTAAGCTTTTTTGATACGTGCTTCATTGCCACTATCCAGATATTTGTTCATATCTGCCCCATAGGCAGCCATACGTTCCTTTTCCGCCGCAGACAGTCCATCGCGTAGAAAAAACACCACACGTTCTTTTTCTTTCATCGCACTATAGCCCGGCAAGTAGTTATCCCAATTAAACTTTTCTCCGGTCGCCGTCTCAAAAGATTCTACAAAATGCGGATTAGGCAAATAGTTATTCCACATAGAACCTGCTGTACAACGGTTGCCGTAAGTGATGTTCCTTGTATTGGAGTAGCCATATTGCTTGATGCATTGCACAGAGAATATCATTTCTTCACATTGTTCATTTGCTATTTTCAACAACTGCTTATAACTGGTAGCACCGGCCTTAGTATATAACCCGAAGCCACAGTCAGCCACAGAATTAAAATCATCAACCGCCGCCTCCCAATTCTTCTGCCACATATATACTTGTCCGCGTAATGCATAAGCAGCTCCTTTGGTTACCCGTCCATAGTTAGAGTCACCCGAATTATATTTACCCGGTAGATTGGGTTCATTCACACAATCTGTCAGATCCTGGAGTATAGCCGCCCAAACATCCGCTTCTGAAGAACGGGCTTTGTTACCGTTTTCAGGACTCGTGATTGCATTCATATATAACGGCACTCCTTTATACAAGATATTCAAGCGCATATAAGCAAATGCACGCAAGAATTTACATTCGGCGATAGCCCGTTGCTTCTCTCCGGTCGACATATCAGGAACCTGACCAATATTATCTATCACATCATTAGCACGATAGATAAAAGTATAAAAACGTTTATAAATATCACTGAACAGGCCACTTGAGGGAGTAGCTGCTCCTGTACAATTAGGCATTCGCTTAATCCAGTTCTTGTCTGTATCCATCACAGAAGAATAAGCATCCCATGGAATCCGGTGCGAATCCAAAATGCCGGAGTTAGGACAATATTGATCCAGAAAGACATTATATACGCCGATAACAGCCTGTTCGGCCAAAGTTGCTTTCGTCCAGATACTACTACCGCTTATGTTATTGGTAGGAGTAGTATCTAAAAAGTCCGCACCGCATCCAGCCATAGAGAAAGACAGCAAGGCAATAGATGCACATCTTACTAATTTCCGAAATATTTTTATTTTGTTTTTCATCATAAAATCGTTTTAGAGTAAGTTTAGAAAGTGATATTTACACCGAATGCATATTGTCTCATAGTAGAATATCCCACTGCGGTACGCATTTCCGGGTCCATTCCTTCATACCCGGTAATGGTAAATAAATTTTCACCGGAAGCAAAGAAACGGATATTCTGTGCATATACTTTTTTCGACAGGACAGCAGGCAATGTATATCCGATAGTCAGGTTCTTCAGTTTAATATAATCCCCTTTTTGCAAATGTACTGATGACTGTGTCATACCACTTTGGTCGTTACCGGAGTTATTTGTCAAACGAGGATTCTTTGAACTCAAGTTCGTGCGCGGATCATTGGGATTTTTGGGATCAAAGAAATAGTGATCGTTTGCTATTGCTTCCCCGATAGCATATCCTTTGATGGTAGCACTGCTGTTCAATGCCAAACGATAGTAGTAAATCTTGAAACCTGCCGCACCGGACCAGTTCATGGAGAAATCGAAGCCTTTCCAATTAGCGCTTGCCTGCAGACCGAAGTTATACTTGGGCACATTGGAACATCCCTGAAACTCATTATCAGCGTCATTACCATATACACCGTCGCCATTTAAGTCTGCATAGATGTAATCACCATACCAAATGCCACTCTTACTGACGTTCTGACGCGGATAAAACTTATACCCTGCCCCTACCATGGCATTCAGCCATTTCATGTCGTCTACTGTGCGGATCATTCCGTCTCTCGGACCACCGTTGATATTGACTGTTCCATCTGCGTTAAAGCCGTTTCCATTACCTTTATATGGTTGCAACATATAGTATTCATTAATCATTTTACCTTCTATTACACGGGTAGATCCTCCGGTAGAGACATCACCGATATTGGTTTGATAAATACGGTTCCCGTTTTCATCTGTCACCCAGCCACGCTGCAACTCTCCTTTGTATTTACTGACCTTGTTCTGGTTATAGGCAAAGTTACCGGATACACGATATTCTACTTTACCGATACGGTCTTGCCAATTCAGGGTCATTTCAATACCGCGGTTAGTCACTTCCGCAATGTTCTGACGAGGGCCACTGGCTGTCCCGAGAGACATATACATATCAGGGCGATATAAGATTCCATCCGTTACTTTATTATAAAATTCAGCCTCAAACGTCAGACGGTTTCTTAAAGTTGCAAAGTCGATACCAATATTCGTAATGGCAGTACTTTCCCACTCCAACAGGTTGTTGGAAATAGAAGTAATTGCCAAACCATTATTAAGGCTACCTCCAAACGCGTACTTTGCCGAGTTGTATACAGCCTGCCATTCGTAGTTACCAATCGCATTGTTCCCTAACTTACCCCACGAAGCACGTAATTTCAGATTGTCGATAGGAAGTCCTTTCATAAATCTCTCTTCACTGATTCTCCACCCGGCAGAGAAAGATGGAAAAAGCCCCCAGCGATTATCCGGAGCAAAACGGGAGGAACCGTCATAACGCATATTAACCTCGAATAAATAACGGCTGTCGAAAGCATAGTTAATACGACCGAAGTAAGAACGGGATGTAAATTCCTCACCTGTACCACCTATGGAAGAAGGAGTAGTAGCAGAACTTGGATCACCCACAGACGAATCTATTAATCCAAGTTTGGCAGTGTCGGTAGTCCGTTTGACAAAACGTTCTTCTTCAAAGCCCAATAACATACCAATATCATGCTTATAAAAAGTCTGGTTATAATTGAGCAAGTGCGTTAATTTCCAGTGGTTCTCACGGACATACGCCATACGGGTATACAAATCGGCAGGATCTTTGGGGGCAGCTATCCACTGATCTGTACTAAAACTATATTTCCCATAATCCGTATTTACGGACATCGATTCATAACGATAATCCTTATAGTTCAGATTAACATCGTATGAGAAGTGTTTCAGAAACTTCACGTTGGCATAGAAAGTAGTGAAGAACTGCGTGTTCTTGATATGCCCTTCCGATTGCGCCATGTCCCACAGAGGATTGTGAGATTGCGGATCTTCCTCGTTCGCTTCCGGCGCACCATATTTTCCGTCATAATATGGATATACGCCCGGTATCATCTTTTGAGTATTAATATTGGTGAGTGAACCGGTATCGCTTTTCTTCTGGTCAGTGTGATACCCCCATACGCGAGTACCAATACGTAACCACTTAGTAATATCCGAATAAACATTGGCACGCAGAAAATAGCGTTGGTATCCGGTATCCTTGATTAATCCCGGATTGTCAGTGTAAGATATAGAAAGATTATATCCGGTACGTCCCTCCTGTCCAGTGACGGAAAGCGAATGTTTCATCATCCAGTCGTTACTATATATCTCATCGTACCAATCTGTATTAGGATAAGCTACATAATTAGGATAGCCGGAAGCCGAAATGCCATTCGGATCTTTTTCCGCCTCACGCCATTGATTGATGGTAATGTCGCTGAAAGGAGCAGATTCTCCTATATTAGTAGCAGCTTCGTTCATCAATTCCATATACTTGGCGTAGTTAGATACCGTTTTTATCAGTTTGGTAGGTTGATTCAGTGAAAAAGTAGCATTGTAGGACACGCTGACCTTTCCTGTTTGTCCGGTTTTGGTAGTAACCAGAATAACCCCATTTGCCCCTCGGTTACCATAAATAGCACACGAGGCCGCATCTTTCAGGATGGAAATAGAAGCAATATCGTTGGGATCTACATTATTCAGACTTTGCTCCATCCCATCCACCAACACGAGTGGTGAAGAACTGTTCAGGGTACCTACTCCCCGAATATTGAAAGAAAAGCCTTCATTATATGGAGTCCCGGAGCTTTGCATCACCTGTAAACCGGCTGTCATACCGCTCAACGCCTGCGAAGCACTGACCAAAGGACGGGAAAGTGATTCCTTTTCCAAATTTACCGTAGCAACCGAACCGGTCAGGTTCACCTTCTTTTGTGTGCCATAACCAACCACTACTACTTCTGAAAGCATTTTCACATTCTCTCCCATTACAATGTTGAATGTCGTCTTGCCAGGCGACAATGAAATTTCCTGCGTGTCAAAACCGATATAAGACACTTGCAATTTCTTAGCGTCCTCCGGTATTTCCAGTTCAAATTTCCCTTCCATATTACTCACCGTGCCAATATTAGTACCGGGAATTGATACCGATACTCCAATTAACAATTCATCATTGACATCACTGACGATACCATTGATACGCCGTTTCTTATCTGATTTCTGAACGACAGGCCGGGTGATGATAATATGATTATCTTTTATTTTATAAATTAATTCCTGCCCTTTCAGAATCTGATCCAGTGCCTTGCTTATTGGTTGATTATCTACCTTCACGGTTACTTTACGGGTCAGGTCCACATCATTTTTCTCATATACTAAGGATACATTTCCTTTGACCTCCAACTCCCGGAACGCTTTGCGCACCGTTACGTCCTGCAAATGTAAGGTCACCTGCTGTGCGTGAACCGACAGTGGAAGAACTGCGGCTAATAGCACGAAGAACATGCATTTGATGATTTTACTCATTGATTTAAGTTTTTATATGTATATCTTTTGTTACTAACTCATTGTCTTACAATGTTCTTATTTAAACATTATCCAGGATTGCGAACTAGCTTCATTATCCGCATTTTTCACATTGCCGTTCGTTTCCCAATCGTATCTGCCGGCAACTTTCCCTAAAGGTATCCCTCTATTATCATCCCGAATGACAACAGGACTATGGTAGTTCTCACCAAACACAATGGCATCCGTACAACCCACTTCCTGTAACGCCACCGCTACTTCTCGTAAAGAGGAACCATCACTAAAGACATTCCAAGCTGCTTTTACCGAGTTATAAGAATTCGTAAAACGATTACTTACAAAAATGACCAAGTCTCCTTCTTCCGTGATACCGACAGCCCGGCGTCCTACAGGCTTGCCATCAAAAGTCCAAATGCTTACCGGATTAGCAGCCCATGAATTACTTCCTGACAATGCTCCATCCATTCCTCTGTTACGGGTCGAAGTATTTCTTCCTTCATTAGTGGCAAATGTCTTGTAAAGTTCTGCATTTTCTCCGGCAATCATGATCTGCCCTTTTTGCAACGGATAGGAATATCCACTGACAGCACTGGTTGGGGACCACTGTACTCCATTGGCAGCTTGTTTGCCGGCTCCGCCGCTGGTAAACTTATACAAATTATTATCTATCACTTCTGCATACGAAATCTCCGCTTTTCCATCAGCTGTAATTCCCAGAGTTCCCGGACAATACTTCAAAGAAGTAGATAGGTTATATCCGAGACGCGGTGCGGATAGCAGCCCACTATCATTCCACCCGAGGCTATAAAATATCGGTACCCAGAATTGCCCGGACAATCCCGGAACAAACAATGAATAATCCATATTATCATTCATGATAGCTGTTGTACGATGTTGAGCAGTGGGTTCAGCCCATGTTACATTGTCTTTATTCATATCCCAGCTAACCTTCATATTTATTCTACCGGCAGGAATAGTTATCAACCATCCCGTATTACCGCTCCTTCCATGCAAGTTTTTATTTTCATAGACAATCATGAAATCAGGAATACAAATACTACTGTGTTGGCTTTTTAGATCAGCAGTAATATTTTTCCAGTTTACCCCTGCGTCAATAATTCCATTTACAGCACTCAAGTGATATTTTTTAGTCATGTTGTTCGTATTGTCTTTTACAGTAATAGTAAGTGTGCTACTTAGGTCAACAATCAGGTTTCCGTTTTCATCCTTTTGACTGACGGGATCCGTAGAGATGATTTCTGCGTTATCTGCCAAAGTCGGCATCAACACTACGTTTGCAAATGCAGTGTTTTGTTTGAAACGTAACGAAGCGATGCCATTAATAAAGTTAGCACTAACCTGCTCTGTGTTACAAGTAGCCGTTACGCCTCGAAGTAGCTGAGTAGAAGTGCTGAAAATGGTATATTCGATATCATCTGCTCCATCATTCACTTTAATACGGGTGATACCGCTGCTCAAGTCCAGTACAGCATCAGTAGTGAGCGGATCAATGGGCTTTGCCCATTCATCCGCCAGTTTGAGTTTCACATTCACCGCACTTTGGTCGTCCAAAATGCGAAAATCTAAGGCGATGACCCTACTGTTCTGGTCAATAAGACCATTTATCCAGTTCCCTGTGCCATCTTCTGCCTGTATGGCTACCAATGGTTCTTTTACGTACCCCGGATCTTCGGATAAGACAACACCTTTCAGTTCATCTTCTCCGCATGACGTGAATATAAACACAAGGAATGTGCTTAATAGAAAATGTAGTTTCTTCATACAATATTATTTAAATAAGAAATAGCTTATTTTCTGTTATTCCTGAAAACAATCTTTATCCTGCATGACTAAACTAAAACAGCTGTTTGTATACCTTATAACTTAAAAAAGAGTGTCGCGCTATGCTCTTTTACAATCCTTCTTTTTACCATTCATAGAGATTCAGGTTAAAATATGCTTTATTGGCCTATTCATTAATATGACAGCCAGATTAATAAAAAGTATAGTGAGAAATGATTTTTTTATTCGTTCAGCCCTTCAACTCATCTTTTTATTAGTGAGTTTGGTCATCTTACATTTTTTCAATACCTTGCCCCCGAATTATCCATCGGAGAAACAGAACCTGTGAGTATTCACCTTAATATATTAACTAATAAATCAAATATACGATTTCTGAAAGACATAATGGAAAAAAACCTGGAAACAGAGATTATCGAGGCCCTGAAATCGGGTAAAGAGGAGGCATTCCGATACATCTATAAAACTTACTATACAGATCTTTGCCGGATAGCGAGAGGGTATTTGACAGACTCTTATCTATCAGAATCTATAGTAGAAGATTTGGTGTATAGTCTATGGGAAAACCGCTCTAAAATAACAATTAACACCTCATTGAAGAACTACCTTTTCAGAAGTGTAGCCAATAAGTGTATCAATTATCTTCAGCTTGAATATGTGAGAAGGGAAACGGCCTGCTCGTCAGAAGACCTGGTCATTTACAGCGATTTATGGTCCTTGGGCGAAAATCCGGTTGAGCATTTAGAGGGTAAAGAGCTACATTCTATTATTCAGAAGACGATTGACGGCTTATCTCCGGAAACCCGGAAGGTATTTTTATTGAGTCGTTTTGAGAACAAAAGACAAGAAGAAATTGCCGAAATCATGGGAATCACTATTCATACAGTGAAATATCACATGCGAAGTGCACTGGATAAACTGAAGGAAGCAGCAAGATCTTATCTTGCCCTGATTGTAATGTTTATTACGAATATATTTAATTAATATTAAAAAGCAAAGTAATTCACTATACTTCTTCTATTGACAAACTGTCCTGATGATAGCGCAGGTATATGATTTTCAATAGATATTAAGTTTAAGATGGTATGAAAGAAGAATTTGACAGACTGATATATGATTTCCTCTCGGGAAGTATCACCAAAGAGGACTTGCATAAGTTGAACGAATGGATATACTCCGATCCGGAGAATCAGAAATATTTTGAACAGCAGAAACGAATCTGGCTTCTGTCTGCCGAGTATAAAAATGTATCTGTACACGAAGAACAAGCCTATAACAGATTTGCGAAACGAATCCGCAAACATAAGAGTGCTCCGGCAGGAAAGATGAGAAGAGCCTTATTTGTGAAGTATGCAGGTTACGCAGCGGCAATCATTATATTACTGTTTACCACTCCTTTTATAATTTATAATTTTACAACACCTGATGATTCTTTGATTTCCGAAGTATACGCTCCAAGAAAATCGAAATTAAAAATGAAGCTTCCTGACGGTTCTATAGTGTGGTTAAACGCAGATTCCAAGCTTTCTTACTCCGAGAGTTTTAGTCGAAAGAATCGCAATGTCCGGCTGGAAGGCGAAGGGTATTTTGAGGTAGAGCATGGAGAGCATCCATTTGTTATACAAACAGACTCCGCACAGATCAAGGTACTGGGTACTAAGTTTAACGTTAAAAATTATGGTGATGAGAATTATATAAAGGTATCACTCCTAGAAGGTTCCATTGTCTTATTGTGCATCAACCAAGAGTTTATAATGAAGCCTAATCAAACGATGACAGTTAATAAGCTTGACCAAACTTATAAGCTGACCGAGAGTGCTGACTATGCTGAACAGTGGATCAACTGCAAAGTATTCTGGGATGAAGTTCCTATGTCGATCATTTCTAAAGAGTTGGAGCGCCAGTTTGATGTGACATTCGCATTTGAGTCAGAGCAACTCAAGAATTTGATTTTCCATGGAAGTTTTATTATAGAAACAAATAATTTGGAGAAAATATTGGATATTATGTCTGAAACAAATAAATTTAGCTACTCAATTGAAAAAGATAAGGTATATATCCATTCATTGAAAAAATAAGAAACGATTAAAGAATCTTCAAAAATAATATCATGACCGCACAAGAGTTTTTTAAGAACGATCTGTTTGCCGAAAATGCAGGAGTAGTACTGCTGGAAGTACGCAAAGGTTACAGTAAAGCCAAATTAGAAATAAAACCCGAACATCTTAACGCAGGTGCCCGCACACAAGGAGGAGCGATCTTTACGCTGGCAGACCTTGCGCTTGCCGCAGCTGCCAACTCGCACGGCACACTAGCTTTCTCTCTCTCGTCCACTATTACTTTTCTGCGTGCCAGCGGCCCCGGAGATACTCTCTTTGCCGAAGCACGCGAACGCTATATCGGTCGAAGTACAGGTTGCTATCAGGTAGATATAACAAACCAAGACGGAGAGTTGATTGCAACTTTTGAATCTAGCGTATTCCGAAAGGATCAGAAAGTGCCTTTCGAAGTTCAGGAATAAAACAGGAAAGCGCATCAACACTTTTAAAAGTATACCTTTTAGAAACAGATAACGCGGATGATACGGATAAAAAGATAATAAATCCGTGTCATCCGCGTTATCCGCGTCTAAAATAACAGGTTGGCAGGGATTTTACTTCTGATATGCCTTCGTTTTTCTCTATATCTATTTAACGATAGAAGTCAGCGGATGCCGGTTACCCGTCACATTATTCGAATGCTTTTGCCGAACCGAAGTTCAGAATAAATCCAGACGGACAGGAAGATGGTTCAAGTCGTCCGTCACGAAGAAAGTAATCACCTCCTTTTCTTTTCCTTTCTTATCATATTCTACCAATGAGAAGATCAGGCAACGGTAAGTAACTCCATTCTCCGCTTTCACATTTTCTTTTCCACGGTAGATAAGCGTTTGCTCTTCCACTTTACGGCCCGTAGCCATCGGGAACTTGATTTTGTCTCCCACCTTATAATCTGCAGGGTCGTAAGAACGTGCCTGCGCCAAGATGCTTAACATATCGTATATACAACGGCTATCGCTAGCTTCAGATTCATCAAACGCTCCATCCCGATAAGTACGTTTCTGGTTTACGAGGCAAAGACCGTCCTTATAAGAAAACCAAGCCTCATCAACCGTGTAACGTTTTCCCTCTTCAGCACCTTTGCGGAAATAGCGCGGTTCCAGTTTTTCACCGATCACACAAGTCAGCGTATCGCGCATCTTGAAAAAGAAGTCTGCCCGTTTACTGCCCAAAGCAAGCAGATTGATCCGGTAGGCAGGTTGTGAATGATAAGTAGTAGCATTCGTCGTCAGACTGGCAAGTCCGGCTTTCACCCAGACAAACTTCCAGTTGAAGTATAAATCATACATTACATGTTCGCCGGATTGAAACGCATCATTCTTCGCTTCACATTGGGCACTGGCAGGGAGGGCGAAGATTCCCGTCAGTAATGCCACCAATCCAATAATAAGGTTACATCGAGCGTCAACGACGGCGGTTCTGATTATTTCGATCCCTATCTTTCTTTTTCTTGTCTTCATCTGGTTTTTGTTTTTTAAGTTCGTCCGGTTTCTGCTTATCCACTGGAGTCGCATGAATATCCCACGGTTGGGTCACATCCCACAACGCTTTATATTCCAATATCGTCGGATAGTAGTAAACAGCCTCCGGCTGGATGCCTTTAGCAAAGTCTCCCGTGTCCCATTCACCATTTCCATTTGTGTCATTGATTAGTCGGGCTGCATATTTTCCCGGATTCAGGAAGTAGAAATCGACCATTCCGTCCTCTTCCACTTCCGCTTACGGACCACCTTGTCCTGGGCGTCAAGCAATTCGACAAAGGCCAGTGAGTCTGCTCCCGTCACATTGAAATGAAGTGTGAAATATTCATCTTCACTACGCACCTTGAATCCTTGTTTTATCTTATCGGTAAATAATCCGTATATTCCGTGGAAGGCAGTCGAGTCTACCGAGAATTCATATTCCAATGTCGGTTCCCAGTCATAATACAGATTAAATTTCTTCAGATTCACTGAATCCTGCTCAAACTCGAATGGTATATCTTTCCAGAGCGTATCTACTTTTTGCCGCAGATGTATGGCAGCAGTGTCATAACTGGCTATCGGTTCTTCAAAATTCAAAGAAATATAGCCGTATACATCCATTGACGAAGGGGCACTAACATTCACCGGCAAGAATTTCGTCGGTTCGGGTTCATCCTCTTCCCCTTTCTTTTTCTTCTTTTTCTTTTTGTCCTTATCCGGCTCCTCTTTCTTATATTTCTGCTTCGAAACAAGGTTCAGCGTATCCGTACGGGGCACTAGCTGATTCAAAGTATCTGTATAAAGATAAGTCAGACTCATAGCCAGCGTATCCTGCTTGAAGAGCAGAGAATCTTTCACCCAATAATGGATCGTATCGTTCCGCTGATTCTTTTCGATGACAAAAGCATCCTTTTCATCGAAGTTCAAACCTTTCAAGACAGGCAAAGTGTCCGCCTTACCGGCAAAATAGAAAGTGAACTTTTGAGGAACCAGTCTTTCCGACTTGATAAGATATTGCGAATAGTTGAGCTCTTTAAAAGCACGGAGAATCACATCATCCGGCAAATAATGCATATATTTCTTCTCAACAATCGTGTCGTAAGTCAATGAGTCCACCCAAGCCGTATCCATGCGGATGCGTTCTTCCATGCGGGGGATAATCAATGAATCGTGGAAAGCGATCATCTCACTCTTCTGGTTGAAGGTAAAATTCTGGTCGGCATCCATCAATCCATAGATGCGATATTTGCCGGGAGCTACGCCACGGATGGAGAAACGTCCACGGCTGTCGGTACGTGCCACACGGTCGAAAGGCAATTTGTTAAAAGCCGAATCGTTCAGGTTGGAATGTAGTCCGACAAGCATACCTTTAATAGGCTCCAGGTTAGAGGCATCGAGCATCGTTCCTGCTACTTCCATCGTATCGATTTCCGTACCGGTAGAGAACGTAAATGCAAAGTTACCCAACGGATTACCTTCATTATTGTCGACAATCGCATCCGAGAAGTCAATCGTGTAGGTCGTGTTAGGTTTCAGAGAGTCAAGCAGGTTGACTTGTATTCTCTTGCCGGAAGCCTTGATTTCCGGTTGCTGTATCTGGGGAGGGGAAACAACGACTTTCTCGGTCGCTTTCTCCAGCTTAATAAACTCGTCGAACATCAAAGAGACTTTAGTCCTTTTATTATTCAAAGCCCCCGCCTCCGGAGTACTGCCGATGAAACGGGGCGGCGTCTCATCGTATGGTCCACCGTCCGGCCGTCCAATACTGGCGCAGGAATATAACATCGCCCCCAGCGTTACTACTGGAAGCACCTTGCGAACTATTTGTTTTATCTTTTGATTCTCAAATTGTAACATGCTGCAAAAATAAGCGTTCTTATTCAATAAACACCACACTTTCTAGCTAATTTATTAAAAAAGGAAAGGGTGACTTAAGGTAATAAACAATATTTGCGACGTTTTTATTTTTTTCCTGCTAATATAATTAGTTTTATTGCCTAAAGAGATTACCTTTGTTGCCTAATCTTTTTTCGTTCCACTATAGTGTTCCGCAAAGAACACTATAGTTTCCCTTGCGGAGCACTATAGTGGAACGAAATAAAAGTAGCAAGTGAAGTAAATCCGGATAGGCAAACGGATTTATCAATGTGCCTACACTAAATAAAAACGAATATGAGTATACAATATGACCTTTACGACACACCTGACATTCAACAAACAGGCGACGCACAACCGCTTCATCCCCGCGTAGTATTCAAAGGAACCGTCGATCAGGAAGAATTTCTAGACCGTGTACACAAATTCACAGGAATAAGCCGCAGTTTACTGGCGGGCGCCATGCAGTCTTTCCAAAACGAGTTGAGAGACCTGATTGCCAACGGATGGATTGTGGAACTGGGAGATATCGGATATTTTTCAGTGTCTTTGAAGGGACCTCGTGTAATGAAGAAAAAAGATGTACACGCACAATCCATAGAACTGAAAAATGTCAATTTCCGGGTAAGTAGCCAGTTTAAGAAAGAAGTAGGCCAGCAAATGAGACTGGAACGTGGAGAATCGATGACTCGTCACCACAGAAAAGGGCACAGCGAAGAAGAATGTTTGACAATAATCAACCAGCATCTGAACAAATATCCCTGCCTGACCCGTACCGACTATAGCCGATTGACAGGACACGACAAAAAACGTGCTTTGAAAGAACTGAATGCTTTTATCGAACGTGGACTCTTAATCCGTTATGGAACAGGCAAACAGGTGGTTTATGCAAAGAAAACAGAAAGTTAAGTTAAAATCATCTAGCAGAATTACCTAGAATTCCAATTCTGAACTGAACAAAAAAAACAATAATTCAGTGTAGGGTTCTTTTTATATTAATCATATTTATACTGACTTTTAGTAAATCAGAACTATCTATGAAATTATAAAACAAGATTACTTGCTTTATCAATATTTATTGCTACTTTTGTAGCGGTTTCCTTTCATACGTAGAGAGGAACATTTTATTTTTTTATAGAGAACGATTATTTATTGCATTCAACCATAAATTCGGCAAAAATTTACCGCGAATGGCAATAAGTGATGTCAGGTCTCGCGCACACTTCTGTATATAATTTGTTTATATACCCAATGGGCGTGGGACTATCACTTATGTCGCGGAGGGTCTTTGCCGAGCCTATGGTTGGCGTACAGTTGATAGTTTCCCACGCTCTCTTTTTTAAACCGCGCACCACAGGGAAATGATGCGACAAACATAACAAAGATATGTACGATGACCTGAAAGAAAACATTATTCTAGTAATGCAGCACCCTATCGCGCGCCGCCCCATCTCCAACTTATCAGATGAAGAACGAGAAAAAGCATTTGACTTGTTGAACTATCTTTCAACTTTATCCGTTGACGAAAACTATACCTTGTTAGATTACATCCAAATGGCACGTCTTGAATATGCACTTGGAGAGCTTGAGTATAAAACAAATGATACAGAAAAAGTAATACGACATTTTAGAACCGCCCTCCAACATCTGGAGAAAGGAGGGTTCGACTTAAGTATAAGCAAGTGGACAGAGTTAGTCAGCCTGCGAACCAAAGAAGACACGGAATAATTCAGAATCATAACCCTTACCAGTATATATAGAAGATAGAAAACAAAGCGAAAAAGATTGCTTGTGCAAGTAGTCCTTTCGTTCTATCTTCGAAGAGGATGCCTTCCCCACACTTGATACCCCAATATCTTGATCGGCATCCTCTTCTTCTATCTTTCTGCCAAATCTTTTTTACATAAAATTCCCCAATACAGCAGTATTCTACTTATTAACTAATTTATTAACGCACAATTCTTTTTCAGCTTGGTCATGAATTTCGGAAACCATATCTTTGCGTCGTGATCACAAAACAACAATAAAACAGATTAACTAACTATTAAAAGAAGAAAGACTATGGCATTAAAGTATGTTGTCAAGAAAAGAGTTTTCGGCTTTGACAAAACAAAGACTGAAAAGTATGTAGCACAGAATGTAATTACCAATACGGTAAATTTCAGAGATTTATGCAAGGAAGTATCCATGTTCGGTATGATTCCCGAAGGCGCAGTGAAGCACGTGATTGACGCACTGATTGATGCGTTGAACACGAACCTCAACAAAGGATTGTCTGTGCAATTAGGTGACTTCGGATGTTTCCGTCCGGGCATGAGTTGCAAAAGCCAGAAAGAGGAAAAAGATGTAGATGCCGATACCGTTCGTCGAGTGAAAATTGTATTTACGCCGGGATATAAATTTAAGGATATGCTGGATAATGTAAGTATTTACAAGACGGAAGGAAACGGCGGCACCTCTTCCGGAAATGGAGGGGGAAATAAACCGGAAAATCCGGACGAAGGCGGTAGCGGTGAGGCTCCGGATCCTGCAGCATAACGTATGAATCATATCTATATATGTATTAGTTATACGCAAGTCTACGTATAAACAGCGTATAAGAACTGACTAATATAACAGCCAATTTTTATTAACGTGAGATACCTTTTCCACCGCGGTGGAAAACTGTATCTCACGTTTTTACTGATTAGAGTAAGTAAAATACTCTATTTTCTAGCTAATTTATTAAAAACTAGCCTTAATTGAATGATTTTTTGACCTTCACTGAATAAAATATTCCCTATCTTTGACTCCCGAAATTCAAACCTAATACAAAAAACCCATGAAGAAACAACTACTCTCTTGCTGCTTGGCTGCATTGGGACTGACAGCAATTCAAGCGCAAAGCTTCAACGAGTGGAAAGATCCGGAAGTGAATTCCGCAAACCGCTCCGCTATGCACACTAATTACTTTGCTTTCGCATCGGCTGATGAAGCTAAAGCCGGCATTAAAGAAAATTCCGCAAATTTCATGACCCTGAACGGTCTTTGGAAATTCAACTGGGTGAGACACGCAGACGCACGCCCGACCGACTTTTACCAGACTAATTTCAACGACAAAGGTTGGGATGATCTTCAAGTTCCCGGTGTTTGGGAGTTGAACGGCTACGGTGACCCTATCTATGTCAACGTAGGATATGCCTGGAGAAGCCAATTCAAAAACAACCCTCCGCTAGTGCCGACAGAAAACAACCACGTAGGCTCTTACCGCAAAGAAATCATCCTTCCTGCTGACTGGAAAGGCAAAGAGATTTTTGCACATTTCGGCTCGGTAACTTCCAACATGTACCTTTGGGTGAACGGACGTTACGTAGGATATAGCGAGGACAGCAAACTGGAAGCCGAGTTCAACCTGACCAACTACCTGAAACCGGGTAAAAACGTGATTGCTTTCCAGGTATTCCGCTGGTGCGACGGCAGTTATCTGGAAGATCAGGACTTCTTCCGCTACTCTGGCGTAGGACGTGACTGCTATCTTTACGCACGTGACAAGAAATACATCCAGGATATTCGCCTCACTCCAGATTTGGATAGCCAATATAAAGACGGTACGCTGAACATAGCCGTTGATCTGAAAGGAAGCGGCACAGTTGCCTTGGACTTGACAGATACTCAAGGTAACAGTGTAGCAACTGCCGACCTGAAAGGCTCTGGCAAATTAAACACTACCCTATCCATCTCCAACCCGGCCAAATGGACTGCCGAAACGCCTAATCTCTACACGTTGACCGCTACACTGAAAAACGGCAACAACGTAGTAGAAGTAATCCCCGTTAAAGTAGGATTCCGCAAGATTGAGCTGAAAGGCGGACAGATACTCGTCAACGGGCAACCGGTACTCTTCAAAGGAGCCGACCGTCACGAAATGGACCCGGACGGCGGTTATGTCGTTTCTCTCGAACGTATGTTGCAGGATATCAAAGTGATGAAAGAATTGAATATCAACGCTGTACGTACTTGCCATTATCCGGACGACAACCGTTGGTATGACCTTTGTGACCAATATGGTCTGTATGTAGTGGCCGAAGCCAACGTAGAATCTCACGGAATGGGTTACGGCGATCAGACACTGGCAAAGAACCCGAGTTACGCTAAAGCTCACATGGAGCGTAACCAACGCAATGTACAACGCGGATACAACCATCCGTCCATCATCTTCTGGTCATTGGGCAACGAAGCCGGCATGGGACCGAACTTTGAGGAATGCTACACTTGGATTAAGAACGAAGACAAGACACGTGCCGTACAGTATGAACAAGCGGGAACCAGCGAATTCACCGACATTTTCTGCCCGATGTATTATGACTACGACGCTTGTATCAAATATAGCGAAGGCGACATCCAAAAGCCGTTAATCCAATGCGAATACGCGCACGCAATGGGTAATTCACAGGGAGGATTCAAAGAATACTGGGACATCATCCGCAAATATCCGAAATATCAGGGCGGATTTATCTGGGACTTTGTAGATCAATCCTGCCACTGGAAAAACAAAGACGGAGTAAATATCTATGGTTATGGCGGCGATTTCAACAAATACGACGCTTCGGACAACAATTTCAACGACAACGGTTTAATCAGCCCCGACCGCGTGCCTAATCCGCATGCATACGAAGTGGCTTATTTCTATCAGAATATCTGGACTACTCCGGCCGATCTTTCCAAAGGTGAGATCAATATCTTCAACGAATATTTCTTCCGCGACCTCTCTGCATATTATATGGAATGGCAATTACTGGCAAACGGGGAAGTAGTGCAAACAGGCATTGTATCCGACCTGAAAGTTGCACCCCAGCAAACTGTGAAAGTGCAAATTCCGTTGGACGTGAAGAATATCTGTCCTTGCAAGGAATTGTTGCTGAATGTGAGCTATAAACTGAAAGCCGCCGAAACGTTGCTGCCGGCAGGAACGACTATCGCTTACGACCAGTTAAGCATCCGCGACTACAAAGCACCGGAACTGAAACTGGAAAATCAACAGGCTTCCAACATTCCGGTTATCGTGCCCAGTATTTTGGACAACGACCGCAATTACCTGATTGTGAAAGGTGAAAACTTCTCTATGGACTTCAATAAGCACAATGGTTACCTTTGTCGCTACGACGTCAACGGCATGCAAATGATGGAAGACGGCAGCGCACTGACTCCTAACTTCTGGCGTGCACCGACCGACAATGATTTCGGAGCCGGACTGCAACATAAATACGCTGCCTGGAAGAATCCTGAACTGAAACTGACTTCTCTGAAACATGCTATTGAAAACGATCAGGCAGTGGTTCGTGCAGAATATGACATGAAGTCGATTGGCGGAACATTATCGCTGACTTACACCATTAACAACAAGGGAGCAGTGAAAGTTACCCAAAAGATGGCGGCAGACAAGAGCAAGAAAGTTTCTGACATGTTCCGCTTCGGTATGCAAATGCGGATGCCTGTCAACTTCAACGAGGTAGAGTACTACGGTCGTGGTCCGGGAGAGAACTATGCTGACCGTAACCACGGAGCCATGTTAGGCAAATACCGCCAGACGGTGGAAGAACAATTCTATCCTTACATCCGCCCGCAGGAAACCGGAACCAAAACGGATATCCGCTGGTGGAGACTTCTGAACATTAGTGGTAACGGATTGCAATTCATATCGGATGCTCCTTTCTCTGCTTCTGCCCTGAATTATACAATCGAATCATTGGATGACGGTGCCGGCAAAGACCAGCGTCACTCACCGGAAGTAGAAAAAGCCAACTTCACAAACTTCTGTATTGATAAGGCACAAACGGGACTTGCTTGTGTGAACAGTTGGGGAGCCATCCCACTGGAAAAATACCGTCTTCCATATCAGGATTATGAGTTCAGTTTCATAATGAATCCTGTATATCATAAAATAAAGTAAAAAACATAGTTAAAAAACACGGTATCAGAGTACAAGAATACCGAATTTAAAGTACTTTTGCAGCCGGAAACTTATTTCATGGAATAAGTTTCCGGCTTTTTCTTCCTTAACCCCCTTAATCTATATGGACGAACAGCACACTGGCAACAAACGCATTAAATTAAAAAACAGATATTTATTAAGTATGAAAAGTAGAATTGTTTTATTTGCATTTTGCTTAGCCCTCTTGTCTAGTTGCGGCAATAAGGGCAATGACACAGGGAAAGTCCTAGAATATGCAGTACAAGAGTTACAAAAAACAACTGCCAATTTAACAACCGCTTATCCGGCTACAATCAAAGGTAAACAAGATGTAGAAATCCGCCCCCAAGTATCGGGCTTCATCACGAAACTGTGTGTAGACGAAGGAGCAACTGTACGTAAGGGACAAGTGTTGTTCATTGTTGACCCGACTCAATATGAAGCAGCCGTACGCACTGCCAAAGCAGCAGTTGCTACAGCCGAAGCAGCAGTGAGCACTCAACAAATGACGTATGACAATAAGAAAGAGTTGAACAAGAAGCAAATTATCAGTGACTATGACCTGGCAATGGCAGAAAACTCTCTGGCACAAACCAAAGCACAGTTGGCACAGGCAAAAGCACAACTGACCACTGCTCAACAGAACTTGTCATTCACACAAGTTAAAAGCCCGTCAGATGGTGTTATCAACGATATTCCTTATCGTATAGGGGCACTAGTAAGCCCTTCTATCGCTACACCGATGACTACCGTATCCGAAATTGACGAAGTATACGTATACTTCTCAATGACAGAAAAGGAATTGCTGGCAATGACCAAGTCCGGTAGCACAATCAAAGAAGAAATCAGCAAGATACCGACTATCAAACTGCAACTAATCGACGGTTCCACATACGATGTAGATGGAAAAGTAGACGCTATCACAGGCGTTATCGACCAATCTACCGGTTCGGTAAGCATTCGTGCTATCTTCCCGAATAAGGAACATGTATTGCGTAGTGGAGGCACGGCAAACGCTCTGATTCCTTATACCATGGAGAATGTAATCACTATACCGCAGTCTGCAACAGTAGAAATCCAGGATAAGAAGTTCGTTTATGTTCTGCAACCGGACAACACAGTGAAATATACAGAAATCAAAATCTTTAATCTGGATAACGGGAAAGAGTACTTGGTTACTTCCGGTTTGAATTCAGGAGATAAAATTGTAATCGAAGGAGTACAAAACCTGAAAGATGGCCAGAAGGTTCAACCTATCACACCAGCGCAGAAAGAAGCAAACTATCAACAACATTTGAAAGACCAACGCGACGGTAATTTAGCCACAGCCTTCAACTAATAATCAGATAATCATATGAAATTAGATAGATTTATTAACCGTCCGGTACTATCAACCGTTATTTCTATCCTGATAGTCATCCTGGGGGCTATCGGATTGGCGACACTGCCTATCACGCAGTATCCGGACATCGCGCCTCCTACCGTTTCGGTAAGAGCCACCTATACGGGAGCCAGTGCATCGACCGTATTGAATTCCGTGATTGCTCCATTGGAGGAACAGATCAACGGTGTAGAAAACATGATGTATATGACCTCAACTGCGTCAAACACAGGTTCCGGTGAGATATCCATATATTTTAAACAAGGAACAGACCCGGACATGGCCGCTGTCAATGTACAAAACCGTGTCTCTATGGCACAAGGTCTGTTGCCTGCCGAAGTAACTAAAGTCGGTGTAACCACCCAAAAACGCCAGACTTCCATGCTGGTAGTATTCTCTCTATATGACGAGACAGATACATATAGCGAATCATTTATTGAAAACTATGCTAAAATCAACCTAATCCCACAAGTACAACGTGTTCAAGGTGTAGGTGATGCTAACGTTTTGGGTCAGGATTATTCTATGCGTATCTGGTTACGACCGGACGTCATGGCACAATACAAGCTCGTACCTAGTGATGTTTCCACTGCTCTGGCAGAACAAAATGTCGAAGCAGCTCCAGGACAGTTCGGTGAACGAAGTAACCAAACTTTCCAATATACTATCCGCTATAAAGGACGTTTGCAACAGCCTGAAGAGTTTGAAAATATCGTTATCAAATCTCTTCCTGACGGTGAAGTACTCCGTCTGAAAGATATAGCAGAAATTCAGCTGGACCGCTTGGGATATAACTTTACCAACCGGGTAGACGGACACAAGTCTGTGACTTGTATCGTATACCAGATGGCAGGAACCAACGCGACACAGACTATCAGTGATATTGAGGCATTGTTGGATGAAGCATCAAAAACGTTGCCTACCGGATTGAAACTGAACATCTCCATGAATGCCAACGACTTCCTTTTCGCTTCTATCCATGAAGTGTTGAAGACGTTGATCGAAGCATTTATCCTGGTGTTTATCGTAGTGTATATCTTCTTGCAGGATTTACGTTCCACCTTGATTCCGACCATTGCCATTCCGGTAGCTCTGATCGGTACTTTCTTCATCTTGTCCCTGGTAGGATTCAGTTTGAACTTGTTGACGTTATGTGCGCTCGTGCTTGCTATCGCGATTGTGGTCGACGATGCGATTGTGGTCGTCGAGAGTGTGCATGCCAAGCTTGACCAAGGTTATACATCTGCGCGTCTGGCTTCTATCGATGCTATGAATGAATTGGGTGGTGCTATCGTATCTATTACGCTGGTCATGATGGCCGTATTCGTTCCGGTAAGTTTCATGGGAGGTACGGCAGGTACGTTCTATCGCCAATTCGGTTTGACAATGGCTATCGCTATCGGTCTGTCCGCATTGAACGCCTTGACATTGAGTCCGGCTTTGTGTGCCGTTCTTCTGAAACCTCACAAAAAAGAAGATGGAACTACGGAAGACTCCACATTGAAAGAACGTATGAAAGTAGCCTATACGACAGCCCATACAACCATGATCAACAGATATACCGAGGCTATCGGAAAGATGTTGCATCCGGGAATTACACTTACTTTCACGCTTATTGCCATTCTCGGCATGATCTTTGGTTTGTTCAGTATCAATCCGATAGTTACTGCAATTTTCGTAGTGCTTAGTATTCTGGCACTGATCGGAATGAGTACGAAGAAGTTTAAAAACAGATTCAACGATACATACGAATCAATCCTGAAACGTTATAAGAAACGAGTATTGTTCTTTATCCAGAAGAAATGGTTGTCTATGGGATTAGTTGTCGCTTCCATTGCGATACTTGTATTCTTCATGAACACCACTCCGACAGGTATGGTGCCTAATGAAGATACCGGTACGCTGATGGGAGCAGTGACATTGCCTCCGGGTACTTCCCAAGACCGTTCTGAAAAAATCCTGGCACGTGTAGACAGTCTGATCGCTTCCGATCCTGCGGTATTGTCACGTACCATGATTTCCGGATTCAGCTTTATCGGTGGCCAGGGACCGTCATACGGTTCTTTCATCATCAAACTGAAAAACTGGGACGAACGTTCTATGATACAGAATTCAGACGTTGTAGTCGGTTCCTTGTATATGCGTGCACAAAAGATTATCAAAGAAGCACAGGTATTGTTCTTCGCTCCTCCTATGATCCCCGGGTTACTCGGCATCTACGGATATTGAGGTAAATATGCAAGATAAGACCGGTGGTGACCTGAACAAATTCTTCGATGTGGTTAATGATTATACGGCAGCACTGGAAGCACGTCCGGAAATCAATTCGGCAAAGACTTCCTTCAACCCGAATTTCCCGCAATACATGATCGACATCGATGCGGCAGCTTGTAAGAAAGGCAGGTATCAGCCCAAGCGATATCCTCACTACGATGCAGGGATATTACGGAGGTTTGTACGCATCCAACTTCAACCGTTTCGGTAAGATGTACCGTGTTATGATTCAGTCAGATCCATTGTCACGCAAAAACTTGGAATCTTTGAAGAATATCAAGGTGCGTAATAGTGCAGGTGAGATGGCCCCGATTGCCCAGTTCATCTCTGTGGAGAAAGTATATGGTCCGGATATTATCAGCCGTTTCAACCTTTATACCTCTATGAAAGTAATGGTAGCTCCGGCAAGTGGTTATACATCCGGTCAGGCATTGACTGCCCTCGCCCAAGTTGCCCAAGAAAACCTGCCTACCGGTTATACGTATGAATTAGGAGGTATGGCGCGTGAAGAGGCTCAAAGTAGCGGAAGTGCTACCGGCCTGATTTTTGTGCTCTGTTTCGTATTCGTTTACTTATTATTGAGTGCACAGTACGAAAGTTACATTCTTCCGCTGGCTGTATTGTTATCCGTTCCGTTCGGTCTGTTAGGAAGCTTCCTGTTTGTGAACGGTGTAAGTGCTATCGGTAATATTTCGGCATTGAAGATGATTCTGGGTACGATGTCCAATAATATCTATATGCAGATCGCGTTGATCATGTTGATGGGTCTGTTGGCAAAGAACGCGATCTTGATTGTAGAGTTCGCCCTCGACCGTCGTAAGATGGGTATGAGTATCACTTGGGCAGCCGTATTGGGTGCCGGTGCCCGTCTCCGCCCGATTTTGATGACATCATTGGCTATGGTAGTCGGTTTGCTTCCGTTGATGTTTGCCTTCGGTGTAGGTGCTCACGGTAACCGTACACTGGGTACAGCTTCTATCGGTGGTATGTTGATCGGTATGATCTGCCAGATCTTTATCGTTCCTGCACTGTTTGTAGTCTTCCAGTACTTACAAGAGAAGGTTAAGCCGATGGAATGGGAAGACATCGACAATACAGATGCCGTAACAGAGATTGAACAATACGCTAAATAATGAAATTCGATATGAAGAAACAGATTCTATATATGTTGTGCGCAACTGCTCTCTTGAGCAGCTGCCACATCTATAAGTCGTATGACAGACCCGAAGACATCACTACTTCCGGCCTGTATCGCGATCCGGTAGCGGATAATGATACACTGGTTTCGGATACAGCCAACTTCGGTAATCTGCCGTGGAGAGAAGTCTTCACCGACCCGCAACTCCAGTCTCTCATCGAAACGGGACTGAAACAAAATACGGACCTCTTGTCCGCCGCTCAAAATGTGAAAGCAGCAGAAGCATCCCTCATGTCGGCACGCCTGGCTTATGCCCCGTCATTAGGATTGTCTCCGCAAGGAACGATCAGCAGCTTTGACAAGAATGCAGCTACAAAAACTTATTCATTACCTGTCACAGCCAGTTGGCAAATCGATTTATTCGGTCAGTTGCTGAACTCGAAACGAAATGCGCAAGTTACACTGAAGCAAATGAAAGCTTACCGCCAGGCAGTACAAACACAAGTTGTCTCTAACATCGCCAATATGTATTATACATTAATGATGTTGGACCGCCAACTGGAAATAACCAAAGCCACGGCTGAAATTCTGAAAAAGAATGCCGAGACAATGGAAGCAATGAAAAACTCTGCTATGTACAATATCAATTCGGCAGGCGTAGAACAGAGCAAGGCTGCCTATGCGCAAGTACTTGCCACTATTCCCGACATTGAACAAAGCATCCGTGAGACAGAAAATGCCCTGTCCACTTTCCTCGGAGAAGCTCCTCATGCCATCAAACATGGTGTATTGGAAACACAAGTACTTCCAACGGAACTTTCCGCAGGTATACCTATTCAATTGCTATCCAACCGCCCGGACGTGAAAGCAGCCGAAATGTCATTGGCAAGTTGTTATTACAATACAAATTCGGCACGTGCTTCATTCTATCCGCAAATCACGCTCAGCGGCTCTGCGGGATGGACAAACAGCGCCGGAAGTGCGATTATAAATCCGGGTAAGTTGTTGGCTTCTGCCATTGGTTCGCTGACACAGCCTTTGTTCTACCGGGGACAAAACATTGCTCGTCTGAAAGCTGCCAAAGCGCAGGAAGAACAAGCGAAATTATCTTTCCAGCAGGCTTGTTGAATGCCGGTAGTGAAGTCAGCAATGCGCTAAGTTTATACCAAAACACCAGTAAAAAGGCTGAATCTCGTCAAATGCAAGTAGAATCTGCCAAAAAAGCTTCGGAAGATACAAAAGAATTGTTTAACTTAGGGACTTCAACCTACCTGGAAGTATTGTCTGCACAGCAGGCTTACTTGAGCGCACAAATTTCACAGGTTTCTGATTGCTTTGATCGGATGCAGGCTGTAGTAAGCCTTTACCAGGCACTGGGTGGTGGAAGAGAAGAATAACTTTAAACTTATACTATTATGATTAGTCCGTTAGCTTACGTAGATCCCGAAGCAAAGCTGGGCAAGAATGTAACCGTTCTGCCTTTTGCCTACATTGAAAAGAATGTAGAGATCGGGGATGATTGCGTCATCATGTCTTACGCTAGTATCCTGCAAGGTACTAAAATGGGAAAAGGAAACAAGGTACATCAGAATGCTGTCCTCGGAGCGGAACCACAAGATTTCCACTATACTGGAGAAGAAAGCAGCCTGATTATCGGAGACAATAACGATATCCGTGAGAATGTAGTAATCAGCCGTGCCACTTTTGCAGGAAATGCTACCAGAATTGGAAACGGAAACTACCTGATGGATAAAGTACATCTTTGCCATGACGTACAAATCAACAATAACTGTGTGGTAGGTATCGGCACCACTATTGCAGGAGAATGTACGTTGGATGATTGCGTTATCCTAAGTGGAAATGTCACCTTGCACCAGTATTGCCATATAGGTAGCTGGACACTGATACAGAGCGGATGCCGTATATCTAAAGATGTACCTCCGTACGTTATCATGTCAGGAAATCCGGTAGCATATCACGGTGTAAACGCCGTAGTTCTTTCTCAACATCACAATACATCGGAAAGAATCCTTCGTCACATCGCTAATGCATACCGTTTGATTTATCAGGGTAATTTTAGCGTTCAGGATGCTGTACAGAAGATCATCGATCAGGTTCCTATGAGTGAGGAGATCGAGAATATTGTAAATTTCGTGAAGAACTCGGAAAGAGGGATTGTGAAATAAACAAAGTGAGTCCATATAAAGAAGGTTGATACTTTTTCAAGTATCAACCTTCTTTTTTATATTCAAATTCAAAGATTCAATTCACTATTCAAACTCCAACGTTCCGAAGAAATCAGGGCGGTGGAAATCCGGCTGTTCAATCTGTATCGGATTCCATGAAAGGAAATGAGGGGTCTGCAATTCATCGCCACATTTATAGAAATTAGCTTTTATCTCCTTTCCGTCGAGCGAATCAATCTGGTGCTTAAAGAACACAGAATACGGAATAATAAGGGCCACTTCCCAGTCCGTTTCACCGATGCGTTCAGCAAAAGGCTGATTACCCAGACTAGACCAGCGTTGTACAAGAGCAGTCACCTCTTTCGGTGCATGTTCGCGGTTGTTACGCACAGGTCCGGCACCCACCAGAATAGTTCCGATGCAATTGCATTCTATATTATAATAGATCCCGTCGCCTGCAGGTATGGAAAAGAATTCCACGCAGGAGTCAGTCCATACAGAACCGTTATCTTTCCATACTTGGCACGTACACTCTCCTCTTTCACTTTAAAATGTAGCAAAATCGAGTTCTGTGTGTGAGCAATTCGAAAATTCACTTTAGGTTTGTAAGGATATTCAGCCCAATTGACACACTGAATCGACTGAAAATCTATTTTTCTTCATCGAATAATTTAGGAAGCGAACAAGCCTCCACGTTAGCCGCACTAATTTTCTTTACTTTCATATATCTTTCGTTTGAATGATACAAATATAGTTACTTTCTTTGGTTTACACCTTATTTCTATGTTATTTTTAAATTGCAAATTATTATATCAAAAAATAATATTTAGTTAAATATTACTCAACTATTATATAATGAGATATTTTTTCATATATTTGCCATCACTTAACCGATTAAATAGATAGTGTTTATGAAAACATCCCTTAAAGACATAGCAGAAACCTTAAAATTATCCAAGACAACAATCTCTTGGGTACTTTCTGGTAAGGGGGATGAAAAAGGTATTAGTCTTGCTACACAAGAAAAAGTCTTTCAATGCGCCAAACAGTTGAATTACCAGCCTAATTTATTAGCCAGAAGCCTAAATACGGGTATATCAGGCACAATCGGATTAATCATACCGGATATTACAGACTCTTTTTACTCCAAAGTTGCCCGTTCTATAGAAAAGGAAGCGGAAACACAAGGCTATTCATTAATGATTTGTAGCTCTGAATCTGAAATAGAAAGAGAAAACAGAATGATCCGGTTATTCAAAGCGAAACAGGTGGATGGAATTATAGTAGCCCCCACAAAAGTTTCTAAAATTGAAATACAGAATCTAGTCAAAGAAGGCTATCCATTAGTCTTATTTGACCGCTACTTTCCTGAGATGCAGACAAACTACATCATTATTGACAATGAAGGCAGTAGCTACGAGTTAGTAAAGAAAATGATCGATAACGGATCATCTAAAATAGCTATTATTACCACGAATCCTCATCTCCGCACAATGAATATGAGACGAGAAGGGTATGCAAGAGCTTTAATTGAAGCCAACCTACCCGTTGATCCTGATCTATATGGAGAGGTGACCTTTGTTGATTATGAGAAGAATGTTTTCAAGACTCTTGATCAAATATTCAGCAAAGTACCTGATGTAGATGGGTTCTTCTTCACAACCCATATTTTGGCTCTGGAAGCATTCCGTTACTTTTATGAAAAAGGAATCAATATAAATAAAGGATATGAATTGGCTTGTATTCATGGAGTATCAGCATTCCGTGTCTTAGCACCTAATATGAACATCGCAAGAATGCCAATAGAAGAGATCGGTAAGAATGCCGTAAGGATTCTACTTGGCGATATCAAATATCGCTTGGAAAATTCGACCGAAAAAAGAGAAGTAGAAACACTTGTCCTGCCATGTTCATTACCCTAGTCATGATTTTACATTTTTTCTTCAATCACTTAACCGGTTTAGTGAAAATAAATAATGATATCAAATTAACAAATGTAACAATAAAGAAAATAGCCCTCTAATTATTAACATAAAGATACAGAATTATGAAGTTCCAAATTAAAAATGAAAAATACATGCTGGCTCTATTAGGACTTCTAGTATGGGCATGCAGCAGTAACAACATTGATATTGAAAATATGCGATGTGAATATCAAATTTCTCCAATTGGCATTGATTCACCAGCACCGCGTTTTACTTGGAATTACACAACCAATAATGAAGATGCAACAGAGTTTTCTCAAGACAGCTATCAGCTATATATCGCCACCCGGGAACAAGATTTGAGAAACTCATCCGATAATAGCTGGCAATCTGACACTATTTACTCTGACACTCCTCATGCGACCTATCAAGGATCAGAAAAATTGAAATCCAGAACTCGTTATTACTGGCAAGTAATAGCATGGGATAAAACAAAGGAACATAAGATTATCTCTCCTATATCCAGTTTTGAAACAGCTCAACTCAACCAAAGTGACTGGACAGGAGTATGGATTACTGATAATCATGATAAAGATTATACGCCAGCGCCCATGTTGCGCAAGTCGTTTATCGCTCAAGATGATATACAACAAGCAAGATTATATGTAAGTGCCGCTGCATATTATAAAATGACATTAAATGGTAAATCAATAACATCATCACATCTCAATCCGGGTTTTACTCATTATGATAAAAGAAATCTGTATAACACATACGACGTCACTTCACAACTGCTCAAAGGAGAGAACGTACTATCTGCAATACTTGGGAACGGATTCTACAACGAATCGGCCCCTGTAGCAACATGGAGCTATGAGCAAGCCCGCTGGCGTAACCGCCCAAGAATGATCTGCGAAATGGAGATATTATATAAAAATGGAGAAAAGCAAACCATCCATTCAGATTCTACTTGGAAAACGAGTACCGGTCCTTATATACAAAACAATATTTATAGTGGTGATACCTATGATGCATGTCTTGCAATTGCTGGATGGGACAAACCGGGTTTTGATGACTCTAAATGGACAAATGCAATTCAGGTGGCTGCCCCTTCTCCCCTACTAGTATCACAAAACATGCCTGCTATTGAAACGGAACAATTTATCACTCCAATCAATATGCGTTCTTTTGGTGATACAGTCTATGTATACGATTTTGGAGTTAATATGTCAGGGGTCTGTACTCTTTCTATCAATGGCAAGAAAGGCACTAAAGTCAGTATGCAACACGGCGAATTGCTAAAAGATAACGGACGCTTGGAAATGCGCAACTTAGATATTTACTACAAACCATTACCTGGCCTCGCTTTTCAAACAGACACTTATATATTGGACGGAAAACAAGGTACATTCACTCCAGATTTTACATATCATGGATTTCAATATGTAGAAGTTCGTTCAGATCGTCCTGTAAAACTTACTAAAGAGAGCTTAACCGCTCAATTCATACATACGGCTGTTCCTCCTGTTGGTAAATTCAGTTGTTCAAATGAACTATTAAATAAAATATGGAAAGCTGCTAATCAATCATATTTATCAAATCTGATGAGTATCCCGACTGACTGTCCCCAACGAGAGAAAAATGGATGGACTGCCGATGCACACATAACAATGGATTTAGGATTATTAAACTTCGATGGTATTACTTTCTATGAAAAATGGCTGGATGATATGATTGATAATCAAAATGAAGAAGGACGTATATCGGGAATCATTCCTAGTTCCGGATGGGGCTATGATGACTGGATAGGTCCTGTATGGGATGCTGCCATGTTTATCGTGCCAATGGCAATTTACCACTACTATGGAGATACAAGAAGCATCGAAAAACTATGGCCTGTATGCACCAAATACCTTGCCTACCTCGCAGGACGCGAGGACGCGGAAGGAACCGTAACTTACGGAATTGGTGACTGGGTATTCCATAAAACACAAACCCCTACAGAATTCACCACTACCTGCTATTATTATTTAGACAATCTGTATATGGCTAAATTTGCAGAACTCATTGGAAAAGATGGTAGTAGTTATGCTAAGAAAGCAGAAGAATTGAAATTGCTTATCAATCACAAATACTTCGACACATCCAAAGCTATTTATGCCAATGGTTCGCAAGCAGCACAAGGAGTTGCCTTATACCTTGGAATCGTTCCTAAAGAATACGAACAGCAGGTTGCAGATAATCTTTCTACGATGATAAAAGCCAATAAAAACCTGCTCGATTTTGGAGTTTTAGGCAGTAAAACAGTCCTGCGGATGCTTTCCAAATATGGATATGCTGACTTGGCATATCAGATGGCCGCACAAGAAGAAGCTCCATCTTGGGGCAATTGGATAAAACAAGGTTTCACTACACTAGCAGAAACATGGATACTTTCACCTGAATTTAGAGATGCCTCCGTAAATCACATGTTTCTTGGAGACATTAATGCATGGATGTACAATATATTGGCAGGCATTAATTATGATGAACAGAAACCCGGATTCAAACATATTCTTATCCAACCTCATTTCGTAAAAGGTCTTGACTGGGTAAAAGCAGAATATAAATCTGTAAACGGAATCATTCGTTCTGAATGGGAACGTAAAGGAGAACAAGTGATTCTCAAAGTCACGATCCCAGTCAATACGAATGCAACAGTAGAATATAATGGTAAAAAGATAGATTTAAGGTCAGGAAAACATCAACTCACATTTTAATTGAAACAAAAGAAAGGAGGTTTAATAGAGGCATATAAAGAAGCAAAAATGAGACCGTTATGTAATACTATAAAAATATAACACTAGTTACTTTGTCACACCATCAATCAAATCTATTAACAATGAATAAAATCAGTACACTGCTATTTTTGATATTTCTCACTTGTACAAGTGGTGTTTTTGCCGATTCCGGTAGTTCCATCTCCTTAAATGGAACATGGGAACTCTCTTATTGGATGCAACCTGAAGAACCTATAACTTCGCCCAAGGACATGCAACTAGCTGAAGTGAAACATCTATCAGCCCAAGTCCCCGGTAATGTAGAACTAGACCTAATGGCTGCCAACTTAATTAAAGATCCGATGATTGGCAGTAATGTAAATGAATTACGCAAATGGGAAGGCTATCAATGGTGTTATTCCAAATCATTCGTAGCGCCACAACTAAAACCAGGACAACAATATCAACTCTTCTTTGCCGGAATAGACTGTCTGGCCGATATATGGCTGAATGGAAAGCACATTGGCAAAGCAGAAAATATGATGATTGAACATGCTTTTGATGTAACTAAAGAAATAAAAGCAGGAAAAAGCAATCAACTCCAAGTGATACTCCGTTCATCTGTTATTGAAGGACAAAAACATCTGTTAGGGACATTCAGTATTGGAAACTTCCCGTCTGAAGAATCCGTATTCATCAGAAAAGCTCCGCACACCTATGGATGGGACATTCTGCCACGATTAGTCAGTGCAGGTTTGTGGAGAGATGTAGAATTACGCGTATTGAATCCGGCACGTCTCACAGATGTTCACTATATGGTCGCCAATGTAGACACTGCTACCAGAAATGTACGTTTGTATACTGATGTACAAGTAAAACTACCTTTCGAAAAGTTCGACAAAGTGAAAGCCGTATATACATTAAGTCGCCATGGGAAAGAAATATATAAAGGAAGCTCTGTTGTCGTTTCCCCAGCATTCCGATATATAATGGAAATCAAGAATGCTGATTTATGGTGGCCAAGAGGATATGGAGAACCGGCTTTATATGATGCAAAAGTAGAGTTAGTAGATTCTGACGGCACTATTTTATCAACAGATAATAAACGGGTAGGCCTCCGCACGATTCAACTAGACATTACAGACATCAACCTCCCACCGGATCATCCGGGTAAATTCTGTTTCATAGTCAATGGAGAACCTATTTTTATTCACGGAACCAATTGGGTACCCATGGATGCACTCCATAGCCGGGATCATTCTTTCGTAGACGAATCTATCCGCATGGCTGTAGAATTAAACTGCAATATGATACGTTGTTGGGGTGGCAACGTGTATGAAGATCATCATTTCTTTAATTTATGCGATGAAAACGGCATTATGGTATGGCAGGATTTTACGATGGGATGCACTTTCTATCCTCAACGCAGCTCATTTACACAAGCATTGGAAGAAGAGACCATTTCCGTTGTATGCAAGTTACGCAATCATCCATCACTCGTTTTATGGTCAGGAAATAATGAAGACGATTGTGCACTGCGCTGGTCTTTGCAACCATTTAATATTAATCCAAATCAGGATGTAGTTAGCCGCAAGGTCCTCCCGGCAGTTATTTATGAGTTTGACCCTACTCGCCCTTATCTTCCCAGCTCTCCTTACTACAGCCAAGCGGTATATGAAAGAGGAAGTGCTGACCAATATTTACCAGAAAACCATTTATGGGGTCCCAGAGGATATTACAAAGACAAATTCTATACGGATGCTACCTGCTGCTTTGTCAGTGAAATCGGCTATCACGGCTGCCCTAATTTAGAAAGTCTCCAGAAAATGATGACAAAAGATGCCGTATATCCCTGGACAAAAAATCATGAATGGAATGATGAATGGGTTACCAAATCTGTTCGTAGATTCCCAGAATGGGGAAAGACATTCGATCGCAATAATCTTATGATTAATCAGGTACGTTTACTTTTTGGTGAAGTTCCCTCCAAACTGGATGATTTTATATTCGCTTCTCAATCCGTACAGGCAGAAGCTATGAAATATTTCATAGAAATGTGGCGTGGAAAGAAGTTTGACGACAAGACTGGTATTGTCTGGTGGAACCTGCGGGATGGATGGCCAGTGATCTCTGATGCGATTGTTGACTACTACAATTCAAAGAAGATGGCATATTATTTCATCAAGAATGTTCAACAGGATGTTTGTGTACTAATCAATGATGCAGAAGGCGGAAATTACCCACTGATAGGAACGAATGACACACGCAACGTACAAAGTGGTAATGTAACGGTAACAGATGCATCCTCGGGACGTAAAATCTATGAGAGCACTTTCCGTATTCCAGCCAATCAAAAGGTCAGAATAGCCTCACTACCGGAAGAAAGCGGTCAAGGAATCTATCTGATCCAATACCAGATCGGTAATCAGAAATTCATGAATCATTACCTATACGGCAAGGCACCTTTCAACTTGAAAGAATACAAGCGGCTGTTACAAAAAACCGGATTATACGCTAAAAAATAATAGTTATGAAAGAGAACTTGTTAGGAATTGACGTAGGAGGCACCAAATGCGCCATCATCTACGGTATCAAAGAAAACGACGAGCTACATATCATCGACAAAAAGAAATTTGATACGACCACAGTCGACGAAACAATAGACAGAATTCTCTGTGAAACCGAAAAGATGATGAACCTCCACCAGCTAACCCCTACTAACACAAAAGCGATTGGAATCTGTTGCGGAGGTCCTCTCAACAGTGAAACAGGCATCGTGATGTCTCCCCCTAACCTACCGGGATGGGACAACATCCCCATTGTGGCAATGGTGGAAAAAAAGACGCGCATTAAAACCAATCTACACAATGATGCCAATGCCTGTGCTTTAGCCGAATGGAAGTTCGGAGCAGGAAAAGGAACTAAGAATATGGTCTTTCTCACATTCGGTACGGGACTGGGAGCAGGATTAATATTAAATGGCAAACTGTATACGGGCACCAATGACAATGCCGGAGAACTGGGACATATCCGCCTGTCGGATTTCGGTCCGATAGGTTACGGTAAAAAGGGCTCTTTTGAGGGATTTGCCAGCGGTGGAGGTATTGCTCAACTCTCCAAAATGTATGTGATGGAGAAATTGCAGACCGGACAGAAAGTTGAATGGTGTACCTTACAGGAACTAGATCAGCTTACTGCCCGAAAAGTGGCTGAAGAAGCTGCCAAAGGTGATAAATTAGCCCAAAGCATATATGAGACGTCTGCTATTTATCTGGGAAAAGGATTATCCATGGTGATCGATATCTTGAATCCGGAAGTCATTGTGATAGGTGGCATCTATACCCGGAATAAAAATATGATGGAACCCATCATGCAAAAGATAATCGATCAGGAAGCATTATCCTGTGCAAACAGAGTATGTAAAGTGAAACCAGCCGCCTTGGGAGAGCAGATAGGAGATTATGCAGCTCTTTCTGTAGCCGCTAACTTAACCGATTAACTATTATGAAAGAGCTTATTGAAACAACACTGGAAGAGGCGGCAAAGCAAACGTTGGAGAGCTTTCGAGGAAACAACAACAGTCGGGATTATTTCACAGGCAGCTCTACCTGCGCCGAAGCATTAAAAAGCCGGAAATAAGATTATCAGCTGTGGTAATGGAGGTTCTTTATGTGACGCCACCCACTTTGCAGAAGAACTAACCGGACGTTACCGCAACAACCGCATCCCGCTACCGGCAATTGCAATCAATGACCCGGCTTACATGACCTGTGTGGGAAATGATTTTCGTTCAACGAGATCTTCTCCCTGCTATGTATGAAGCTATGGGATGTAAGGGAGATGTATTATTCCATCAGCACAAGCGGACATTCCGAGAACATACTGAAAGCTGCCGTACAAGCACACAACAATGGAATGAAAGTGATAGTGACTTCAAAAGGAGAGAATGAACTGTCACGACTGGCAGACATTGCAGTCGCCAAGCAGCACATTCCGACAGAATACAAGAAATTCACATCAAAGTTATCCACATTCTGATTCAGGCAATTGAGGCAGAATTAGGCTTTGAATAATAACCTACTAAATTTAATCAATATGGCAAAGAAAATGACACATATCAGTAAAACTCTATTGAGTATTGTTTGCACACTTTGGGGAATGTCCGCCTGCTCGGATGATTATAACAAATATGACGATTGCCCGGCTTGCAACTATTATCCTGTTGCAGTAGGGAATTCAACAGGAACTCCGGTTCATGCTATCGGTGTCGAGATGGATCCACACTTCTTCTCACAAAACATCACCCGCAATGATGGTTCAAAGGCTGAAGATTGGGAAAATATAGTTGTACAACGGGTAAAGAAAATGAAAGTACAACAATTCCGAATCATGATGCAGCCACAATGGTGGGAACCCTCCAATGACAACAACGCTCCTAATGTCGCGGATATGAGCAAATTCACTTTTGATTCGGAAGAAATGCAATCTGTATACAAAGTATTGGATCTGGCCCAGGAGAATAATATCGGAGTGACATTAGTCGTATGGGGAGCCATTACCAATATCGACTTACTATCAGGCATTAACAATGGTCAAAAGCATTTCTTGTGTGATGCACGAAGTTATAACGTTAATCCGGGTTGGATTGCCGGTATAGATAACTATGAAGAATTTGCTGAAAACTTCTCCACAATGGTGAAATACCTGATTGAAGAAAAGCATTATACCTGTATCAATCAAATTACTCCATTCAATGAACCTGACAGTCATATAGCAGGTTACGGCCGCATCATGTGGCAAGGTGATTTTGAAACCATG
>SCPO01001314.1_pt1 | contig 34833 bp, 43 predicted proteins | sample 6106821 | NCBI WGS metagenome assembly SCPO01 (sample SAMN10720448, study PRJNA508395) | human gut metagenome | isolation source: Participant 2 stool, 0 month | host: Homo sapiens | collected 2017 | reverse complement strand
CATTCCTCTCATCCCGTCTTCTTGGACGTATGACACGCTGTGTGTCAAAGCCGTATCAACACGGCTCTGCTCTTCCGTATAAAGTTGGAGAATATACGCTATTCCGGGATGACAGGTTTCACTCATATCGCTGCAAATTTACGTATTTCCTTGTTCCAAACAGGCGTTGTATAGAGCAAATTTATCGCTTCTTCGGCTGTTGAAGCCACCTTCCAGATCGCAACATGTTCTCTTTACGCATAAAATTACCCTCCACCGCCCTTTGCAGCATTTCAAGCAAAGGATTGTAAAACCCGTTGATATTCAAGATGATTATCGGATTAAGATAAAGCCCCAGCTGCTTCCAGGTGATGATTTCAAGCAATTCCTCCAATGTGCCGCAACCTCCGGGCAATGCAATGACACCATCGGACAAATCGGCCATCATCCGTTTGCGCTCGTGCATGGTTTCCGTCTCAATCAATCGGGTCAGCCCTGTATGGTGCCACCCCTGCTCCACCATAAAATGAGGGATTACCCCCGTCACCGTACCGCCTGCAGCCAATGCTGCATCTGAGGTAGCCGCCATCAGGCCGATACAGCCTGCCCCGTTAATCAGATTGATCTTCTTTTCAGCCAGAAGACGTCCTAATTCTTCCGCTACATCAAAATACACCTTCGCTATCTTTGTGCTGGACGCACTATATACACATACATTCTTTATATCATTCATATAAATCCTTATGTTTTCGGGCGGATCCAATCCTCCCCTGCCAGCCAATGACGCTCATTGCCGCAGGAACGAATTGAATTCGCCCGTATACATCACCATATTCGAATCCGTTTCTTACAAACCGAACGCTTCCTTTATCTTATCCACATAATCCAGCTTCTCCCAAGTGAACAGTTCCACTTCCAGCGTCTTTGCTTCATGATACATGGATTCGTATGTCTTGGTCACCACTTTCGGCTCACGTCCCATGTGACCGTAAGAAGCTGTTTCCTCATAAATAGGATTACGCAGTTTCAAACGCTCTTCAATGGCTTTCGGACGCAGATCGAACAGTTGGTCTATTTTCTTAGCAATCTCCGTCGCTCAGTTTCACATTGCTGCGACCGTACGTATTTACGTAGATATTGATAGGACGGGCCACGCCAATGGCGTATGACACCTGCACCAGCATTTCATCGGCAACACCGGCAGCAACCATATTCTTTGCGATATGGCGTGCTGCATAAGCAGCACTACGGTCTACCTTACTGGGGTCTTTTCCTGAGAACGCCCCGCCACCGTGAGCACCTTTTCCACCGTATGTATCCACAATAATCTTACGGCCGGTCAAACCGGTATCTCCATGAGGACCGCCGATCACAAACTTACCTGTAGGGTTCACATGATAAACTATCCGGTCATTGAACAAAGCCAATACTTCTTCATTATGAATTCCGGCAATGACACGTGGCATCAGGATTTCAATCACATCCTGACGAATCTTGGCCAACATCTCTTCGTCAGCCTTCAACTGAGCTTCTTTGGAAGAATCAGCCGGGGTTACAAACTCGTCATGCTGGGTAGAAACCACAATCGTATCAATGCGTACCGGCTTGCCGTTATCATCGTATTCAATAGTAACCTGGCTCTTGGCGTCGGGACGAAGATAAGTCATCACCTTCCCTTCACGACGGATTTCGGCCAGTACCATCAACAGTTTATGTGCCAGGTCCAGTGACAGCGGCATATAGTTTTCCGTTTCATTGGTAGCATAACCAAACATCATTCCCTGGTCGCCCGCACCCTGGTTCATAGGGTCCTCGCGTTCCACGCCACGGTTGATATCCGCACTTTGTTCGTGAATGGCAGAAAATACGCCGCAGGAGTTTCCTTCGAACATATATTCGCTTTTGGTATAACCGATACGGTTAATCACTTCACGTGCAATGCGCTGCAAATCTACATACGCCTTGGTTTTCACTTCTCCAGCCAGCACTACCTGTCCGGTAGTCACCAGGGTTTCGCAAGCTACTTTCGAACTGGGGTCAAACGCCAACAGTTTATCAAGCACAGCGTCCGATATTTGATTGGCCACTTTGTCGGGGTGTCCTTCAGACACCGATTCGGATGTGAATAAATATCCCATTCTAAATTGAAAATTAAGAATTAAAAATTAAAAGTTAATTCGTTAACCACCTTGGGAAGTTATCAGAGTAGATAAATGTAAATAAGAAAGTCAATGTATTTTTTAGCATTTTTTTCTGTGGTTGCAAGCTACTCAAATCTCCACTGTTTTAACGGCTGCAAAGATAAGCATTATTCCTTAACCATTCTATAAATTCCCGGTTCTTTAACATTGGAATAGCAATTATTTAGAAGAAATTAAACCTAATCTGACCGATTTCCGTTAATTTTGCATCATGAGCAAAGAAAAGACCGCATTTATACCTAAACAATATTTCGCAGTGGTAGCCGTACTGCTGGCTATCATGATGTCCGTACTGGACGGAACCATTATGAATATCGCATTACCCACGCTGGCACACGATTTCGATGTCACCCCTTCCAATGCCATCTGGATTGTCAATGCCTATCAACTGGTGATTACCATGACCTTGCTATCATTTGCCTCATTAGGTGATATTTACGGTTACAGACGGATATTTCTGACCGGCATCTCCATTTTTGCAGGCGCCTCTTTGGCCTGCGCCCTCTCGGACTCTTTCTGGATGCTGACTGTCTCCCGTATCATTCAAGGTTTCGGGGCGGCCTGTGTAATGAGTGTCAATACCGCCCTTATCCGTTTAATTTACCCGCCGCAGATACTAGGGCGCGGAATGGGCGTAAATGCCATGGTGGTAGCTGTTTCGGCCGCCGCAGGTCCATCCATTGCAGGCAGTATCTTAGCATTGGGAAGCTGGCACTGGCTTTTTGTAATCAACATTCCTTTGGGATTGGCTGCATTAGTGATCGGACATCGGTTCTTACCGCATAATCCGGCTTCAGACACAAAACACAAGTTTGATAAAATCAGTGCAATAGCCAACGCACTGACCTTCGGGTTGTTAATTTATACCTTGGAAGGTTTTGCACACGCCGAAAACAGAAAGTTCATTGCCATCCAGTTGGTTTTGTTAATCATAATCGGCACTTATTTCATCCGCCGCCAACTGAAGAAAACGACCCTATCCTACCTGTGGACTTACTGAAGATTCCTATTTTCGCTCTTTCTATCGGTACTTCCATCACTTCATTCACCGCCCAGATGCTGGCTATGGTTTCCTTACCGTTTTTTATGCAGAATATATTGGGATACAGCGCCGTACAGATCGGTTTGCTACTTACCCCCTGGCCATTGGCTACCATCCTGACCGCACCACTTGCAGGCAGACTGGTAGAGAAAGTACATCCCGGATTGCTGGGAGGCATCGGCATGGCCATCTTCGCTACCGGCCTATTCACACTCTATTTGCTTCCCCCCCATCCGGCAGAATGGAATATCATCTGGCGAATGGCACTCTGTGGTATGGGCTTCGGGCTGTTCCAGACGCCCAATAATGTAACCATTGTTTCTTCCGCGCCCACTCACAGAAGCGGTGGAGCCAGCGGTATGCTAGGTACGGCGCGTCTGTTAGGTCAGACTTTGGGAACCACACTGGTTGCTTTGTTGTTCCGTATGTTCGCCGAAGGACATCGGGCGCAGGCTTGTTTGTTATTAGCCATATTCTTTGCCATTGCCGCAGGCGTGGTAAGCAGTATCCGTATGACACAGGCTTCTCCGGCAGGAAAGAAATAAAGCCCCGGCAAGTTGTTGAACAGAAACATTTCCTTTCTGATAAAAACTTTCTCTTGTTTTTTATCTTTGAGAGCAAAGAAAAAAAGAATGAATTTATCTATCTTTGGAGAGAATTTAAACAATCAAAACCTGATGAATATATGAAAAAGACATTGCTCTTACTTTTTACCCTTCTTTTAGCCCTGTCGGCACAATCACAAAATTCGTTACGGCTAATGACCTATAACATTAAAAATGCAAACGGAATGGATGATGTATGCGACTTCCAACGCATAGCCGATGTAATCAATCATATCCACCCCGAAGTGGTAGCCTTGCAGGAACTGGACAGCATGACCCACCGCAGCGGACAAAAATACGTACTGGGCGAGATAGCCGGACGTACGCAAATGCACGCTTACTTTGCCCCTGCCATTGATTACGACGGAGGAAAATATGGTATCGGGCTTCTCACCAAAGAAATTCCCGTCAGCCTGAAAACCATGACACTTCCCGGACGGGAAGAAGCACGTGCGCTGATTATGGCAGAGTTCGACAACTACATTTATTGTTGCACCCATCTGTCTCTCACCGAAGAAGACCGCATGGCCTCACTGGAGCTTATAAAAGACTTTGCCGCCGCTCACAAAAAACCTTTTTTCCTGGCCGGCGACCTGAATGCCGAACCCGAATCCGCATTCATAAAATACTTGCAACAGGATTTTCAGATACTTTCTGACGTAAACCAGCATACATTTCCGGCTCCCGCCCCTACAGAAACCATTGATTATATTACAGCACTGAAACAGAACATGAAAGGCTTCACAGTAACCTCCGCACAGGTAGTAAATGAACCGGTAGCATCAGATCACCGTCCTTTAGTAATAGTGCTTGAACAAAAATAAGCCCAACAGAAAATATGAAAATAAATAAAAGAGAGAACATCGGATGGATAGACTTGCTACGCGTCACCGCCTGTTTTTTAGTTGTATTCGCCCATTGCTGTGACCCTTTGTGGCACGTTTTGACACAGACCGTCCTACTTTTCTGCAAGGGTGCGCATTGGGAAGTGCCGTACGCTGTTGCGTGCCCTTGTTTGTGATGATGACAGGAGTGCTGCTGTTTCCTGTACGAAACGGCATGAGTGAATTTTACAAAAAGCGGATCGGCCGCATTGTTGTCCCGCTTATCTTCTGGTCGGTCATGCTGCCTGTATTGTATTTCATTTATCTGAATTACATCACCACGACAGACAATCCTACCATAGACATGTCCGCCTTCACCCTGGAAATGACTATCACGAAGATTTGGACATTCATTTTCATTTCAACTATGACACCACTCCTCTGTGGTATCTGTATATGCTGGTGGGGCTCTACTTCATCATCCCCATCTTCCATGCATGGCTGGAGCGTGCTACCCGGAAAGATATCAAGCTATTTCTTTCCATCTGGGGCATCTCCTTGTTCCTTCCCTACATAAAGATGGCCGCTCCCGCACTGGGATATATCGGCAACTGGGGCAATATGGATATCCTGGGAGTGTGCGACTGGAATGCATTCGGTTCATTTTATTATGTTTCCGGATTTATCGGCTATCTGATACTGGCCCATTATCTGGTAAAATACCCGCTGCAATGGAGTTGGAGAAAACCCTGGCTATCGGTATCCCTATGTTTGTGACAGGGTACGCCATCACTTTCGGCGGCTACCTCATCATGCAGGAATATTTTCCGGGAAACTACGCCTATCTGGAAATAGTATGGCTTTTCGGCGGCATCAATGTATTTATGATGACATTTCCTGTTTTTGTCTGTATACAGAAGCTTAAAATCCCTTCTTCGCCTGTTCTTCAAAAGTGGCATCCATGACCTTCGGCATTTATCTGTGTCATTTCGTCTTCGTGCAAATGGGATATGACTTGTTCGCCTCGCTGTTGCCTCAGGGGATTCCTGCCATAATACACATTATTTGCATGGCCGTAACAGCCTTTCTCATCAGCTACCTGGTGGTCAGAGGGATGTATGCATGCAAATGGACCAGAAGATTTGTGGCGTAAAACAACGGATTCAAAACACAAGGAGTTACAGTATCCTGTTGGCTGATTATTTCCTTCAAATTCTTCATTTACTTATTAAGTGTTGATAACCAATTATTTACCATGATTGATTTATTCATAAATTCTTCATCATTTTGTCATAGGATATTGCAATGGAAAACACAACATTACAACTGTCATAAATGGCGCAAACAAAATGAATTCCGTTCCTGTAACTTGAGTGATTCCACCGGTATTTTCTCCCAATCTCTGCCTTTTCATTTAATCGTTTCACCTTAGTGATGAACTTTTATCACTGTAAGCATTCGGCCTCGTGCGTGTTTCTCTCAAGTTAATAAAGTCAAAAGCCAGACGAAGCATGTCTGGCTTTTGACTTTATTATAGCTTTCCTGTTTATCCTTTCCAATTAAATGGCAGTAAATCGGTGTAATCGTTTTTCTCTTCTCTTTCTTTCTCCTGTACCCTAATCAGCACGTCCTGCATCCATAGTTTTGGGTTCACCTTATTTTCCCTACAGCATCCCATCAGTGAAAAGAAAATTGCCGTGCATGTGCCTCATGTGATCCGGAGAAGAGCGTATTTTTCTGTTTAAAGTCAACGGCCTTATAGAACGCTCCACCGGATTATTGTCAATGCAGAACTGTGCGTCATTGACATATCCGGACAGTTGTTCAAAGCGTGTGTACATATAGAACATGGCCTTGGCAATAGGCGATTTATCGACCGTATGTCCATATTCCTCCTTGCACCATTTTTCCAGTTCTTTGATAATAGGGTACGATTTTTTTTTTTTTTTCCCGGCGAAGCTTTACCACCGCCTCCCCTTCCAGATGTTCCATTCTGATTTTCTCCTCCACGGCATACAGTCCGCCTATTTGTCCAAGTGCATGCCTTGCTCTGGGAGGGTCATTTCCTTCCGCTTCCACAAAGTTGCGCCTGACGTGCGCCCAGCAGCACAGATGCAACTTTCCGGGTAGCGTGTCGAACTTGTCATATACTGCAAAGCCGTCACTCTGTACCACCCGGACCTGTCCTGCCAGCAGTGTGTCTATTCCGCTGCTGCCACGGCCCTTGTGATATTCAAAGAAGGGGTATGGAACCGGGGCAGATAGAAGTTCCACATATACCCGCGGTGAAGAGCACCGGGCCGGTCGCTTTCAAGTACGGGATGGGGTGTCTCATCGGCCATGACGTAATAGCTGTCCTTGACCAGTTCACGAAGTTCATTATAGATTGGTTCCAGACGCCGTGCGGCGCCATCATCCAGTTACTTACGGTGGAAGGACTCAGATGGATTCCTTCACGCTCAAAGATATCCAGCTGTCTGTGCAGAGGCAGGTGGTCGTAATATTTGGCGGTAGCAATGTGGGCCAGTACACTTTCCGAGGCATTGCTGTGGGATGTGCCATTACGGGCATGGGAGCGGTTATGATACGACCGTCGGCGAGCCGGTATTTAGGACGGATGATGCGTTTCACATAGAATCGGGCGGGCTGACAGCATACTGTTCGCTCACTTCCTCTCCCAGCTTCGTCGCTCCCTCCAACGAAAGGCCTTCCGGCATGGGAATGATAATCTCCTCACGGGAAGGGACGGGTCGATGGGCTTACGGGCGGGGAGTGATCTTTTCGTGAAGCTTTACGGAAACGATTGTAGCCATTCTCCGATGTGACGGATTTCCCAGCGGTTTTCTGTTCTTCCGCTACCGGGTCATTGACATCGGACGGAGACTCGAAACAGATGCTCAGCTGGCCGGCATCTTCGGAAGATGACGTTTTTCACTGGATTTACCCCATAAACGGCGTGTCAAGTCAGCCAATTTCCATCTCAGATCGGCAATGACGGCTGTACAGGCCGAGATTTCTTCGACCGGCGGGAATACTCCTGCAAAGAGGCTTCGTATTTTCTCTGAAGTTCCGCATGCTCCTTTCAAGGCATTCATGTTCCTTGCGCAACTCTTCGTACTCTTCCAAAGTAAGGGTAATAACCGGTTCTTTCACTGTACATCCACTTTTATTATGTGGCAAAGTTATCAAAATAAAACTGCACGGCTTATAGAATGGGGAATTACTTTTCAACTGTTTTCCGATACTTTTTAACAGTAAGCAGCTCATTCAGGCGATTCCAGAAATTTGAAGAAAATCCTTCTTCCGTTCCTCCTTTTCAAGAGGAAAGAACCGCGATTCAGACGACGGCATTCCAGACGGTATTCGTCGTCGCACCGATAAAGGATATGCAACCTGCTACGGAGCGGTCGGGAAAAATATGACAGCTCTGCTCTGACACGCAGGAACCTGTGTGTCGGATGACCTCGCCACAAAGACCGTCAATACCTTTATGGAAATTACAACCTTGGGGATAAAGGTAATAAGACCAAAAGGACTGTGCGGAAAAGGCCAAGACCTAAAGGAGAAGTAGGTCCTGAGGGGAATGGATACCAAGGCTGGAAGACGAAACTTTATAACGACGGCCGCCATCAAATATGAAAAGAACAGAATCAAAATGGTTAGACTCGGAAAAGAGAGTACGTAGTTTATCACTTTCGCTAGAAAATTCTAATACTGAACACATAATGGATTAAGATTATAATGAAGCCACAAAGGTAGGAAGGAAAAGAGGGGAAAAAAACACGCACGAGGCCGAATGCTTACAGTACACTTTCCGAGGCATGGCTGTGGGGATGTGCCATTACGGGCATGGGAGCGGTTATGATACGACCGTCGGCGAGCCGGTATTTAGGACGGATGATGCGTTTCACATAGAATCGGGCGGGACTGACAGCATACTGTTCGCTCACTTCCTCTCCCAGCTTCGTCGCTCCCTCCAACGAAAGGCCTTCCGGCATGGGAATGATAATCTCCTCACGGGAAGGGACGGGTCGATGGGCTTACGGGCGTGGGGAGTGATCTTTTTCGTGAAGCTTTTACGGAAACGATTGTAGCCATTCTCCGATGTGACGGATTTCCCAGCGGTTTTCTGTTCTTCCGCTACCGGGTCATTGACATCGGACGGAGACTCGAAACAGATGCTCAGCTGGCCGGCATCTTCGGGAAGATGACGTTTTTCACTGGATTTACCCCATAAACGGCGTGTCAAGTCAGCCAATTTCCATCTCAGATCGGCAATGACGGCTGTACAGGCCGAGATTTCTTCGACCGGCGGGAATACTCCTGCAAAGAGGCTTCGTATTTTCTCTGAAGTTCCGCATGCTCCTTTCAAGGCATTCATGTTCCTTGCGCAACTCTTCGTACTCTTCCAAAGTAAGGGTAATAACCGGTTCTTTCACTGTACATCCACTTTTTATTATGTGGCAAAGTTATCAAAATAAAACTGCACGGCTTATAGAATGGGGAATTACTTTTCAACTGTTTTCCGATACTTTTAACAGTAAGCGCCTCATTCAGGCGATTCCGGAAATTTGAAGAAAATCCTTCTTCCGTTCCTCCTTTTTCAAGAGGAAAGAACCGCGATTCAGACGACGGCATTCCAGACGGTATTCGTCGTCGCACCGATAAAGGATATGCAACCTGCTACGGAGCGGTCGGGAAAAATATGACAGCTCTGCTCTGACACGCAGGAACCTGTGTGTCGGATGACCTCGCCACAAAGACCGTCAATACCTTTATGGAAATTACAACCTTGGGGATAAAGGTAATAAGACCAAAAAGGACTGCTGCGGAAAAGGCCAAGACCTAAAGGGAGAAGTAGGTCCTGAGGGGAATGGATACCAAGGCTGGAAGACGAAACTTTATAACGACGGCCGCCATCAAATATGAAAAGAACAGAATCAAAATGGTTAGACTCGGAAAAGAGAGTACGTAGTTTATCACTTTCGCTAGAAAATTCTAATACTGAACACATAATGGATTAAGATTATAATGAAGCCACAAAGGTAGGAAGGAAAGGCACGAGGCCGAATGCTTACTATCACTGTAAGCATTCGGCCTCGTGCGTGTTTCTTCTCCAGTTATATAGTCAAAAGCCAGACGAAGCATGTCTGGCTTTTGACTTTATTATAGCTTTCCTGTTTATCCTTTCCAATTAAATGGCAGTAAATCGGTGTAATCGTTTTTCTCTTCTCTTTCTTTCTCCTGTACCCTAATCAGCACGTCCTGCATCCATAGTTTTGGGTTCACCTTATTTTCCCTACAGCATCCCATCAGTGAAAAGAAAATTGCCGCTGCATGTGCGCCTCATGTGATCCGGAGAAGAGCGTATTTTTCTGTTTAAAGTCAACGGCCTTATAGAACGCTCCACCGGATTATTGTCAATGCAGAACTGTGCGTCATTGACATATCCGGACAGTTGTTCAAAGCGTGTGTACATATAGAACATGGCCTTGGCAATAGGCGATTTATCGACCGTATGTCCATATTCCTCCTTGCACCATTTTTCCAGTTCTTTGATAATATGGTACGATTTTTCCCGGCGAAGCTTTACCACCGCCTCCCCTTCCAGATGTTCCATTCTGATTTTCTCCTCCACGGCATACAGTCCGCCTATTTGTCCAAGTGCATGCCTTGCTCTGGGAGGGTCATTTCCTTCCGCTTCCACAAAGTTGCGCCTGACGTGCGCCCAGCAGCACAGATGCAACTTTCCGGGTAGCGTGTCGAACTTGTCATATACTGCAAAGCCGTCACTCTGTACCACCGGACCTGTCCTGCCAGCAGTGTGTCTATTCCGCTGCTGCCACGGCCCTTGTGATATTCAAAGAAGGGGTATGGAACCGGGGCAGATAGAAGTTCCACATATACCCGCGGTGAAGAGCACCGGGCCGGTCGCTTTCAAGTACGGGATGGGGTGTCTCATCGGCCATGACGTAATAGCTGTCCTTGACCAGTTCACGAAGTTCATTATAGATTGGTTCCAGACGCGTGCGGCAGCCATCATCCAGTTACTTACGGTGGAAGGACTCAGATGGATTCCTTCACGCTCAAAGATATCCAGCTGTCTGTGCAGAGGCAGGTGGTCGTAATATTTGGCGGTAGCAATGTGGGCCAGTACACTTTCCGAGGCATTGCTGTGGGGATGTGCCATTACGGGCATGGGAGCGGTTATGATACGACCGTCGGCGAGCCGGTATTTAGGACGGATGATGCGTTTCACATAGAATCGGGCGGGCTGACAGCATACTGTTCGCTCACTTCCTCTCCCAGCTTCGTCGCTCCCTCCAACGAAAGGCCTTCCGGCATGGGAATGATAATCTCCTCACGGGAAGGGACGGGTCGGTGGGCTTACGGGCGTGGGGAGTGATCTTTTTCGTGAAGCTTTTACGGAAACGATTGTAGCCATTCTCCGATGTGACGGATTTCCCAGCGGTTTTCTGTTCTTCCGCTACCGGGTCATTGACATCGGACGGAGACTCGAAACAGATGCTCAGCTGGCCGGCATCTTCGGGAAGATGACGTTTTCACTGGATTTACCCCATAAACGGCGTGTCAAGTCAGCCAATTTCCATCTCAGATCGGCAATGACGGCTGTACAGGCCGAGATTTCTTCGACCTGGCGGGAATACTCCTGCAAAGAGGCTTCGTATTTTCTCTGAAGTTCCGCATGCTCCTTTCAAGGCATTCATGTTCCTTGCGCAACTCTTCGTACTCTTCCAAAGTAAGGGTAATAACCGGTTCTTTCACTGTACATCCACTTTTATTATGTGGCAAAGTTATCAAAATAAAACTGCACGGCTTATAGAATGGGGAATTACTTTTCAACTGTTTTCCGATACTTTTTAACAGTAAGCAGCTCATTCAGGCGATTCCAGGAAATTTGAAGAAAATCCTTCCTCCGTTCCTCCTTTTTCAAGAGGAAAGAACCGCGATTAAGACGACGGCATTCCAGACGGTATTCGTCGTCGCACCGATAAAGGATATGCAACCTGCTACGGGAGCGGTCGGGAAAAATATGACAGCTCTGCTCTGACACGCAGGAACCCGTGTGTCGGATGACCTCGCCACAAAGACCGTCAATACCTTTATGGAAATTACAACCTTGGGGATAAAGGTAATAAGACCAAAAAGGACTGCTGCGGAAAAGGCCAAGACCTAAAGGGAGAAGTAGGTCCTGAGGGGAATGGATACCAAGGCTGGAAGACGAAACTTTATAACGACGGCCGCCATCAAATATGAAAAGAACAGAATCAAAATGGTTAGACTCGGAAAAGAGAGTACGTAGTTTATCACTTTCGCTAGAAAATTCTAATACTGAACACATAATGGATTAAGATTATAATGAAGCCACAAAGGTAGGAAGGAAAAGAGGGGAAAAAAACACGCACGAGGCCGAATGCTTACCTATCACTAAGGTAATCAAGCTTCATCACTAAAGTGATACAGTTTCTTCACTTTAGTGATAAAACTTGATGAAAAGGCAGAAGAACAAAATACAACAGACAGATTTCACTGACAAGACAAAGAGCTTTCATGCTTTCCCACCTCACTTCCAAAGGAGAAGCCACGGAAAGCATAAAAAACTGACTTTTCCCTCTATCAGATACAAGTTGCCCGGATTTATGACTATATTTGCAAAATCTGAACACATTCTTATGAAAGCTTTACTTTTGACAGGACTACTATTCATTCTCATCCTCCCCGGATGCAGAAAAGAGACAAGCATACTTCCGCTATTACGATCTGTAGAGGAACTGATTCCCATGTATGCCGATAGTGCTTCCGTGCTACTGGACAGCATACAAGCCCCCGATGAACTGACTGATAAGGACTTTGCCCACTGGTGTATGCTATGCGGTAAAGTAACGGACGAAGCAGCCACCGGATTACTCTCTATCTACCAATGGCAACGGGCACAACAATGGTTCACCGAACACGGCACGGCAGAAGAACAGGCGCAAATAGACTTGTATCTGGGCCGTGCTTATGTAGAAGATGGGGAGTATGATAAAGCAATGCAAATATATGCCGATGCGCTGCAACTGGCCAAAGAACATCAGGCCTATAATGTGGCAGGGTATATTTGTGCCTATATGGCAGATTTGTATGGTTTTAGAGATATAACCAGTGAACGTCTGGAGAAAAGAAAAGAGGCCAGTAACTTCTTCAAGAAAGCAAGGAACTACAAAAGCTATGCATACGCCTTAAAAGATTTAGCGTGTGAATGTACACTCACTGATTCTTTTAATTGCACCATACCCTTACTTCAAAAGGCTGATTCCATCTCACAACTACTGCATAACAAAGATTTAACAGCTGATGTAGCCAATGCTTTTGGAGTGATATATGAGGCACAAGAAAAATACAAGAATGCCGAAAGATATTTCTTAAAAGCCATTGAAACGGGCAGCAAAGAAAGCTATAAGGATTCTATCTCCCTATTACATATATATATAAAAGACAACCAACTGGCAAAAGCACACGAATGGATTGAAACGATAACCAAACACAATGATATTGCTTATTACTTCAATCAAGCTTACTACCTGCTTTATAAGGCAGAAGGAAAATACAAGGAAGCACTCCATTACAAAGAAATCTGTTCCGACATGCTCGATTCACTGACATTAGTTCAAAATGAGACAAAAGTATTGGAAATAGAAAAAAAGTATAACAACGCCAAGATACGGGAAGAGAACGAACTATTAAAGATTACACAGCAAAGGAATACAATCATCATCATTATTGCCATCTCCTTATTCTTACTATCAGTTGCAGGATATATCATTTACCGGCAGAGAAGCAAAGCCAAAATCTATTACCAGCAAACAATTCTAGATAAGATGAAAATAGAGCTCCTTCACTTATCTGCAGCACTAGAAGAAAAAAAGCAGGTTTTGCAAAAAGCATTGGCAGACAAAGAGAATAATGCCCACAAACTACAACAGGAAATAGAAGTAATATCCTATAAATACGACCGGCTGCAAAAGCAAAATCTGGAAACATCCACAGTTGGCAAGAAGCTTATTTCTTTGACTAAAAAAAATAGGCTTGAGGACTCCCAACTCCCTACTGACAAAACATGGCATTCCATAATGACGCAAGTAGACAAGATATATCCCCAATTCTACTCCCTACTAAAAGAGGCATTTCCCAACCTGACAGAATCAGAATATCAATATTGCTATCTCCATATCTTTGGATTTGACGCAAATGATGAAGCCAAATTGCTCGGCATCAATCCGGCTTCTGTACGAATGAAACGAACGAGAATTTATCAAGAGGTCCAACTAAAGCACAATAAAGAAACGTTTTTACGAGATTACATCATCAAAAACCTCTTAAAATAAATAGTTCTCATACAGGTCTTATTATCAGTGAATTATAAAACACTACATATACATCACTGTATATAACAATTTTTGTAACTCGCTGATAATCAACAAATCTTGTATATACTATAACTCCCTCTTTTTGTCATTCATAATCCTATAATACCTAAGTTTGCACAAAACTAAAACGTAAAACGATTATGAACAAATTAAAAATGAGTTTGGCTTTGATAGCCTTAATTATTCCTCTATTACTATGCGCTAAAAAACGAAATATAGAATTTATAAAACATGGCAACCATAGAATTCCAGTAGAGTCATTCATTCCGGTAAAAGCTTTCTTTGACGACTGCAATAAAGAATTAACCATCGAATTCGCACAGGACTGGGAAGCGGTAACCATCGAGATTAAATCAAAAGAAGGATATGTAGTATATAGAAACCTCTATATACCCCACTCCAATTCTTCTTTATCAACTTCTTTAGAGAATATTCCGGCAGGAATATATGAACTGACAATCACCGATGAAAAGGGAATATTGGCAGGAGAATTTATATACGAAAACTAATCTCATACATAATATTCTAATAACAAACTTATGAAAATCATTCCATTATCACTATTCTTTGCAGGAATTACATTATTCTCCTGCTCGAATGAAAGCACCAATAACCTTTCTACTAATTCCCAAAAGGTTAAGTTGAATAAAAACGAAGTCCTCAGTATCGCCTACGATGATGCAAAAGAGCTTACAGACAAAGATATTTTCAATATGGTAAGTTCTTTTGCCAATATGAATAATAATGGTGTAAGCAGAAGCACTAGTGCATCATTTAAGATTACAAAAAGAACATATATAAATAAAGAAGGAGAATTTCAAAATAAAGAAATAGCTTCCCGAACCGCCTTACCAGAAGATGATATCATATCTGAAATTTGTGAAGTTGAATTTCAAAACGATACTGTAAATGGGTTGGCTGTAGTAGCTACAAATGCAGAACTTCCTTCTATTATAGCATTTATTCCCAATAAAGGCAATGATGATGCAATGCAACTGAGCGGAGCAAACGAACTATTATATGCAGCAAAAGCCAGCTATCTTTATAAAGCCATTAAAACAAAAGAATTGGTAGATTCGCTAAAACAGCCAACGTTGGAGAAAATTAGTAAGAAATTAAACATTCCTATCAATGAAATTAACTACCAAAAAATTCAAGATAATATCATTTTAACAGATACCTATTCATCTAGATCAACTGCTGTACAAGGTCCTCCCGAGGGAATACAAAAACTACCATCATCAATATCTCCTCTAGTCAAGACCAATTGGGGACAAGACGATCCCTATAATTGGGCTTTCAGAGAAGAAAATAAAGTAGATTGGATAAGAACTGAAAATAATGGAAAGAAAATGGACGCACTTCCTGTAGGATGTGTCAATGTGGCACTTGCTCAAATAATGGGATATACTCATCAAAAATATACTCCCCCTCTTACCTTTACTTTACCCAACAGTACTATGACTTATATGCCTAACTTTATTAAAATGACCCAAAAAGCCTCTATCAATGATTTACAGGGGCAAGCTCAAATGCAAGTTCAATACCTTATGCTCAACTTCTATAATATGAATAAAACTACATCCAAAAAAGATTGGGATGGTGCTGTACTTGAAAGTGGTGTTTCTGAAGAGAATATGCTAAATACGATGAACAAATTTTTTAAATATAATCCAAAAGCCCCTTTTGATGGTGATCAAGTTTGGGCCTCATTAAGAAATAACAATCCGGTGCTTATGCTAACTACGAACCATGCTTTTATCATTTCCGGACTTCTAATCACCGAAAAAGCTAGTCAAACTCGCCAAATGGTTAAGACGAATGATTTATATTGGCACGCAAATTTGGGGTGGGCTGATAAAAACACAGGGTATTATCAACTAGACGGAAACGCAAGAACCTTTTTTGAAGCAGGAGGCGTAAAGGAATGGTGTTATAAAATGGATTGCATAAAAAATATCCGTGCTAAGTAAAAATATAGGTTTACAGAACTAACAATAAGAAACAAGATGAAAAAGAAAATCATTTTCTGTTTATTATCCCTTTCATTGATGATTGCCGGATGCCAATCAAATGAAATAGAGGATATAACACCCCCTAGTAAGGAAGTACAACTATCACCAGAAGAGCTATTAAGCATCAGATACAAAAGTTCTCCGGAACTTAGCCAAACTGAGGTATTCAATTTATTGACAACCTTCCAAAGCAGTGAACTAAAAAATAATGCCCATTCACGTATTACTTTTCAGCCTAACATCTTTCAGATAAAAGAGAAATACTATTTATCTAAAAACAAAGCAGATGCCAGGAATATTGAAAGTACAGAGGAACAAATACCTATCTATAAAATAGAATTCACATCAGAAACAGGCACAGGAATGGCTGTTGTTTCGGGAGATAGAAGAGCCCCACACATCCTTGCATATATAGACAACATCAAGGAAAACCAGGATTCTCTTTACACAAGTCCCAACGCTTTGCTTCAATGGAGCGAAATGTACATCCGCAATGAAGTTACCAAATTTGATGAGATTAAAGATTCATTGTATGAATCTGCTGTTTTGAAAATATCCAAAGAACTATACATAACATCCAAAGACATCGATTATGAAGCAATCAAGAATCAAATTATCATAAACAACAGCTCTATCAGCCGCTCTAAACCTATAACAGAAGTTCCTTCCAATCTAAAGGTCAAAGTTGCAGTATTTCCTATGTGTCCTGTGGCATGGGGACAATGGGAACCTTATAATTGTATGTTACCAAAAGCCAATTGTGATAGGTATGGTCCGGGATGGTCAGAATATACAAATTATCCTGTAGGCTATGGAGCAATTGTGGTAGCGCATATTCTAGCTAGTTTGGAGCCAACGATGAGACCAGCCAGCCTACAAATAAATTGGAGTTATTTGACTGAAAATAAAGAAATCAAAGCACCAGATTATTTTAACTCCGGTGATCCTTTAGCTAAAAGAGAAATGGTAGGCAGGCTATTCAAAAATATCTATGATTATACAAAATCTTCTGTAGTCAAAGACTCAAAAGGAATTGTTACGGGGACAACTTGTTTAATGTCTGATGTGGAGAATTATTTGGCAAGTTACTTCAATTATAGCAAAAAGACATCATGGAATATCAATACTGTCAAGAATTCCTTAAAAGCAACTAAACCTGTATTAATATACGGCAAACCTGACAATATAGCTACCGATGGAGTCACCCCATTCATTCTTGATGGAATAAAAGAATGCTATGGTAGGATAGACAATGTTCCTTCCGATGTGGACGTATGCTATTTACACGCTAATTTTGGCTTCGGAAACGGTTATCAGGATGGCTACTATTTAATGGATATAAAAACATCGACAATAACTTTTGAAACTGCCATTCCACTAATTTTCAAAGACAATGCTATGACCATAATGGCAGACTTCAGAAAAAAATAATTTTCATATATCAAAACTGACTAAAAGATATCAATAACGCAACCTTTTAGCCAGTTTTATCATTCAATCATTAACAAAAATGCCATGAAAAAGGTTATATTATCACAACTCATATTGATAACATCTATTCTTATATCGTGTACTGATAAATTAGAAAATACAGAAGTTAACAACAACCCAACCAACCAAGTGGTTTTGACATCGAATGAATACGCCAGCATAGCGTATGATAATCCCAAAGAACTATCGGAAGACGAGATTACAAATGTAATTTACGACTTTAAACGTATCAATTCAGAATTTAAAAAACAATTCATTACAACAAAAGAAGACAAGCCCAAGATTTCCATTATTAATAAATATTATCTTACAAACAGCAGGAATCACTCCCGTTCAGCAGACTCCATTCAAATAAATGTACCTATATTTGAAGTTGAACTAACTAATAATAGCGGAACAAAAGATATGACAATTGTTTGTGGTGATGAAAGAGCACCGAAAGTTCTGTTATTTACAGAGAACTATCAATTTTCCCAACCTATGAACATAGATATGAGATATTTGGTTGAAATAGCAAAACTAAATATCCTTTCAGATATTAAATATATAGAAAAACTTAAATCAGAGAAAAGAAGTTCCACTCTCGACAAAATCAGCCAATCCCTAAATATATCCAAGGAACAAATTACAGAAGACATCATAAAAAGAAATATTACTATTATTGATAACAGCAATTCAAGAGAATATAATCCTATCAATGGCATTGATATAAGCAAAATTCCTTCACGAATTGTATCTATGGTACCTCCCATATCAGATATTGTATGGCATCAAGAAGCACCTTACAACGATCAAATGCCCATAGGAAATATATGGGACGGGCATATGGGAACATATCAGGGGCATTATTTAGTGGGATGTGGAAATATAGCGGTTGCTACATTATTCAGTATACTGAAACCAGTCATGGTGGGAGAAACAGCAGCAGGTAGACAAATTTTAATAGATTGGGACTACCTGACCGCTCAAAAAACAATTACATACTACAGCTCACCTGATTTAATCGAAATGACTGCCAGTTTGTTAAGAGCTATATACAATAAAACTCGCTCATTTCCTAACTATGTAGATTTTAATACCTATGACGAGGACAATAACCCAATTATAAAAAGAGGTATCGCTTCAACCTCAACCCCAACGGAAGGCATGTTGGAATATCTTCAAACAATGACTACCTACTCAGGAAGCACAGGATTCAATCCGGAACTGGCTAAACAGTCATTACAAAATTATAATCCAATACTTCTTTATGGAAACGGACACTATGTTGACAACAATCGTCTCCCTATCACAAAAGATCCATACAAAGACAAACCGGGTCATGGTTGGATTATTGACGGATACTGTACTACCAAAAAATCGAGTTCACCAAATAGTGATTTATATTGGTCTGTCAACATGGGATGGGGAAAAGGTTCTTCGGCCGTCTATTTTAAGTAAAAACAACGGTATAAACTGTGATGTAATCTTCCACACAGATACAGAAGACGTAAACATTGTATATTATACACAAGAACAACAAATGATCTATGACATTCAAAAGAAATAACCTCAGTCAGGACGTAATACACGCCCTGACACTAACGCTAGTATTATGTCTGACACTGTTATCGGGATGCTCAGACAAAGAAGAAATCCTCCCTCCGGAACCGGAAGAAGGAACAGATATTGTGAGTGAATACAAAGCTTACGTAGGCCATCCATTCAATGCCTCCTTGGGCGAACAAACAAATGGTTACACAATAAAGAACAACGATCCAGAAAAACTGAAAACGGAATATTTCGGAATCGAACATTTCGGTGTCGTATGTATCTTTCCACTTTGCGAAGGAGAATCATCTATACATGTGCTGGACAAGAATAACAAACTGGTAAAAATAATAAAAATACAAACCACCATGTGGGGAAGCAAGGATGTGGAAGTGGAAAACGGAGCTCATCCTTATGTCAAACCGGAAGTACGAGTAGAAGCACAAGACACACAAACCAAACAAAATATAGAAAAAGAACTGATGCAGGAACTGAAAAACAGAAACGGTACACGCTATACATTCGACAACCAGACCCGACTATTTACCATGACTTTTCCCGATGGGAGAAAAGGATATGAAGGGACCTACAAATGTAGAGTAGACTCACTCATCATGCAAACCCAAAGTATAATAAAAAAATATGGATACGAAGTGAGCTACAAAAACAAATTCCTAATTATACGAGAAGACAGAACAGAAGAATTTTGCCAACGTTACCCTGATTCCGGAGTGACGAGCGTCACCACACAAGAAATTTGGAGAGATTATTCCATACTGGACATATTTCCCTGAAACATTTATGAAGGATTCTATTACGAATCCTTCATAACAATACACTATCAATCAGCTATCTACACCACAATGATGGATTTGAAGAATTTTCCGTCCTCTTTTAATTAATATACTCTTACAGGTTTAAAGCTCCCCCAGCCTTTTTCCCAATACCGGATGCACCACATCCGATGCAATCTCCGCCAGCGGGTCCATGACAAACCTCCGTTCAGTCATCAGGGGATGAGGGATTTCCAATTCCGGCGTATGCAGTATTAAATCGCCGTACAACAAAATATCTATATCAATCAGGCGGTCACTATAATTACCTCCCGCCGACTTCTTCATCCGGCCTAATTCACGCTCTATCTCCTGTGTTTCCCGCAATATATCCAAGGGAGGAAGCACACTCTCCACGCAACAGGCAGCATTCAGAAAAGAATTTTCAGAAGAAAACCCCAAGGGGCGGTAACATAAAAGCGGAAAGGGCAGTAACCTCCCCTATCCGCTCATTTATCTTCCGGACAGCAACATGCAGATTTGATTCTTTATCACCCAGATTGGTTCCAAGTCCCAAATAAACCCTCATACGCTGCTCCAACCGGTATTACTTATCCAAAATCAACATAGCGTCGCCATAAGTACCGAAACGGTAATCTTCCTTCAACGCTGTGTGATAAGCCTCCATCACCAGATCATAACCACCGTAGGCAGCTACCAGCATCAGCAAAGTGGAGAGAGGCAGGTGGAAGTTAGTAACCATGCTGTTGGCTACCGAGAAATCATAAGGAGGGAAAATGAACTTATTGGTCCATCCGTCAAATTCTTTCAGATGACCATCCGTACCTACCGCAGTCTCTATCGTGCGCATCACTGTCGTTCCTACCGCACAAATATTCTTTCCTTCATCCTTGGCATTATTCACAATACGGCACGCATCCGCATTGACATACATCTGCTCCGAATCCATCTTATGCTTGGTAAGGTCCTCCACATCAATCTCGCGGAAATTACCCAGTCCGGCATGCATCGTCACAAAAGCAAAGTCTATACCTTTGATTTCCATACGCTTCATCAACTCGCGGCTGAAATGAAGTCCGGCAGTGGGAGCTGTCACAGCCCCTTCGTTCTTGGCAAAGATAGTCTGGAAACGTTCGGTATCTTCCTCTTCTACCGGACGACGGATGAAACTGGGCAGCGGAGCCTCTCCCAACGCATACAATGCTTTCTTGAACTCGTCGTGAGAGCCGTCATACAGGAAACGCAGGGTACGTCCGCGGGAAGTGGTGTTGTCAATCACTTCGGCCACCATGGAATCATCGTCACCAAAATAAAGCTTGTTACCGATACGGATCTTACGGGCAGGATCTACCAGCACATCCCACAAGCGAAGTTCCTCATTCAGCTCGCGCAACAAAATACCTCGATACGGGCACCGGTCTTTTCCTTATTTCCATACAAACGCGCAGGGAAAACTTTCGTATCATTAAAGATAAACACATCTTTATCATCAAAATAGTCCAGGATATCCTTGAATACCTTGTGTTCAATCTTACCTGTTGATTTGTGAACAACCATCAGGCGCGACTCATCTCTATACTTAGCCGGATGCAAAGCTATTTTATCCTCCGGCAGTTTAAATTTAAATTGCGACAGTTTCATCTTATCTCTCCTTATTCGTTTATAACTTCTTCAATCTCTTGTTGGTCAAGCCATTCCGGAAAACTTTCCACCGACAAACAGTCTTCCAGTCTCACATCCCCCACCCGGGTACGTATCAGCCCTGTCAAATGAGCACCGCTATTCAAAGCTTCGCCAATATCACGGGCCAATGCACGGATATAAGTGCCCTTGCTGCACACTACCCTGATTTTAATCTCAGGCAGATTACATTCCAGCAACTCTATCTCGTCTATAATCAACGTCTTGGCTTTCAACTCCACATCCTCACCTTTTCGAGCCAAATCGTAAGCGCGTTTACCATCTACCTTACAAGCCGAGAAAACAGGCGGAATCTGTTCTATCCTGCCGATAAAACGCTGCAAGGCTTCCTCTACCAACTCGCGGGTGATATGTTCCGTAGGATAGGTAGCATCTATCTCCTTCTCCAGGTCGAATGAAGGTGTGGTAGCCCCCAACTGCAAGGTGGCAATGTATTCTTTGGTATGATACTGGAACTCTTCGATGCGTTTCGTTGCCTTGCCTGTACAAATAATCATCACCCCGGTAGCCAGCGGGTCTAATGTCCCGGCATGTCCCACTTTTATTTTCTTCACGCCCAGTTTGCGGCAAATATGGTATCTTATCTTGTTCACCACTGCAAATGAGGTCCATTTCAGCGGTTTATCAAAGTATAATACTTCTCCTTCTTTAAAATTCATCCAATTACATCAATGTGCACGCTATCGTAACGGCACCGGCTATGGCACAATAGATAGCAAAATAAATCAACTTACCTTTCTTCACAATATTAATCATCCACTTACAAGCTACACAGCCCGATATGAAAGCTGCCAGAAAACCTACAACCAATGACAATACAGATATATCTGATGTGCCGGCTGCAGCTCCTTTTACAATCTTCATACCATCCAGCAACGCCTCACCCAATATAGGAGGAATCACCATCAGGAAGAGAACTGAGCCAGTTTCGCCTTGTTGTCTCCCAACAACAAACCGGTAGCAATGGTAGTACCCGAACGGGATAATCCGGCATCACGGCACAAGCCTGTGCCAGACCTATAATAAACGCATCCTTCATGCTGATGTTCTCTTTCAAACGAGGTTTTGCATAATAAGAGAAAGCAAGAAGCAAAGCTGTCAATAACAGCATACAACCTACAATGAGCAAGCCGGAACCGAAAATTTCTTCCACATAATCTTTAAAAAACACACCCACAATGCCGATAGGAATCATGGATACCAGGATATTGATCACATATTTTGTCTCCGCATTCATCTCAAACTTGAACAAGCCGCGGAATATCCAGCCTATTTCTTTCCATAATATAACCAAAGTACTGAGCACCGTAGCCACATGCACTGCTATGGTAAAAGTCAGATTATCTTCCCCTTGTATGCCAAACAATGCCGAACCGATAGCCAGATGACCACTACTGCTGACCGGCAAATACTCTGTCAATCCTTGGAGCACACCAAGGATCAATGCCTCAAACCATTCCATTCTTTAAATAAAAATTGAGAATTAAAATTAAAAAAATCAAGAGTTAACCACTTCTGTCTTGTCCTTTGGCTTGCGGACAATACCATAAATCATAAAGATAAAGCCAAAGAAACATACTGCGGGCGCCACTTTGATGCGACGTACACTAAAAATATCCGGCTCAAAATATCCTTCTGTCGAACTAGGTCCTGTCATCAGCAGAAAACCGACAATAATCACTGCCATACCTATGGCAAGCAATATAAAATTAGTTTTATCAAAGGCGAATTTTTGTCTATCCATATCCTTTTATTATTAAATGTAATACAACGCACTAGCTTTCATGCGCAAGTATTTGTTGATTGATATATATGCACACATAAAGGTAATAACCACACCAAACACAAAAACAGAACCCATTACCATAAGCATGGTCATAGGGGTAATAATCTCAATCAATTCGGGTTCATATCTTACCAACGCATAGGCCATTCCTATCAATGCCGCATCTGCCATAGCAGCGGCCAGTATCCCTATCCATATATTCCGCACCAAAAAAGGACGACGGATAAATCCCCAGCTTGCCCCTACCAGTTTCATGGTATGAATCAGAAAACGTTTGGAATAAATGGCCAGACGGATGGTGTTATTAATCAGCGCAAAAGAAATAAGGGTAAGCAGCGCAGCCAGTCCCAATAGCAAAAAACTGATTTTCCGTATATTGCTGTTCACTGCATCCAGTAAATCCTGGGGATAGTTGATTTCCATTACTTTCTTGTTCTGCATAATTTTCTGCTCTATCCAAGAAATGCTGTCCGAATTGGCATAATCGGCATTCAGTTTTATTTCAATAGAAGCTGTAAAAGGATTATATCCCAAGAATTCAGCCGGGTCTGTACCCATCGCTTCGCTCTGCTCTTTCAACGCCTGCTCCTTCGATATATAGGAAGTTTCTTTCACAAAAGGTTCCTCATTCAATTTTTTCTGGAATTTCAAAGCGTCTGCTTCTTTCATATCATCGCTGATGAGTACGGAGAAACTGATGTTCTCGCGTACATACTTGGATAAGTTATTGGCAGACAGCACAAAGAATACCACCATCCCCAACAAGAGCAACACCAGCATTGTACTGATGCTGGAGGTAATGAACTGCATATCGAAAAAGGACCCTGATTTTTTTCCCATAATCACTTCTTTCTGAATACATAAATCATTGAACTACTGCGTTCTTTTTTCGCCAGTGAACTGAACCAGGCCAACAGGCCCGTCCACATTCCCTTCAAAAAGGACAAACGGCTGCCTTTATATCTTTCCGTCAACATGGATACATAAAAAGCATCAAAAGGCATCGGATGCTGTTCCGCTAATTTAAAACCATGCTTGACACCGAATTGTTGCATGACGGAAGGTGTAAAATGCCATAAATGACGGGGCACATCGTATGCCGCCCACCATTCCTTATACTTTTCCGCATCATACGAACTGGGATTAGGCACAGCCACTATCAATACTCCCCTCTCTTTCAACAGCTTGAATAATTTCTCCCACGTTTCATTCAGATGCTCCAGATGCTCCATCACATGCCATAAAGTTATGGCATCAAAAGAATGATCGGCATATCCCGCCAAAGCATCCTCCGTATCTACATCCAATTCAAAATGCTCTTTGGCAAACGAACGCGCCTGCGGACTTTTCTCTATCGCTTTCACCCGCCATCCGCGCTCCTTCATAGCATTACTGAAATATCCGGTACCGGTACCTATGTCTAACAAAGTACCTTTACTCAAACCGGATGTCCGTTTTATCAGCTTGGCTTTGCGTGACAGCATATACTTGCGTACCTCATGGTATACACGGTTCATCAGCCCCTTGCGGGTATCAGTGTGTGAAATATAATCGGCGGGTTCTCATAATATCGCCCTATCTCGGCTTCCACGGGTGCACCTTGTGTAAAAATAAAGCCACAATCATCGCAGCGAACCAAATTGAATTGTTCACCCGAAGCATAGTGATCCGTACAAGTGATTGCATGTCCCAAATGTTTTCCGCCGCACAACGGACAAGTATTTATTTTGAGTATATCCACTTTTTGCCCTAATTTGCTGCAAAATAACAAATAAATTGAATGAGAAGGACTATCCTTTAAGTACTTTTAAGAGTATAAGTTAATAATTCGTTTTTACTTTTCCTACATTTGTGCAGATAACTTAAAAAGAAACGAAAATGGAAAACAAAAAACTGACCCGTTCCAACAACAGAATGCTAGCCGGAGTATGTGCGGGACTGGCTGATTATTTTGGCTGGGATGTTACGGTAGTGCGCATTATCTATTCATTTGCCACGGTTTTCACAGCCTTTTCGGGCATTATTGTCTATATAATCTTATGGATTGTTATGCCCGAAAAGAAATATCGTGACGGTTACGAAGACCGGATGAATGACAGACTGCATAACCGATAACCGGAGGCATTATGCAATGCCCAGCAGTTCCACCTCAAATATTAATGTAGAGAAAGCAGGAATCGGCCCGCTTGTACGGTTGCCATATCCCATAGTATAAGGAATATAAACCACCCATTTATCTCCTACATGCATACGTTGAAGCGCCAGCTGCCATCCCTCTATGACATCACACAGCCGGAAAGCTTCGGGGCAGTTACGGTCATAGGAATTATCAAACTCTTTTCCGTTTATCAGACTTCCCCGATAATGAACGGTGACAATACTTCGGATTGTAGGTGAAACTGTACCCGTACCTGTCTGCAATACTTTATAAAACATATTACAAGGTAAAGGACAAATACCTTCCTGTGTAGAAAGAACTTGCAAATATTGCAAGTTCTTTTCCTTATATTCTTCTTTTCTCCCCATCAGAACACCTCTTCTCCTTTCAATGTGGCCGAACTGGCTTCAGTAATGCGTACATGGACAAAATCACCGATACGATGATTCCCACGATCAAAGACCACCACCTTGTTTTGCTGTGTACGGCCAAAAAGCTGCTCTCTGGAACGCTTGGAAACACCTTCTACCATCACCTCGAAGGTCTTGCCTACATCACGGGCATTACTTTCGGCAGAAAGACGGTTCTGCAATTCAATGATTTCATTCAGCCGGCGTATCTTAACCTCTTCGGGTACATCATCCGGCAGATGCTTGGAAGCATATGTTCCGGGACGTTCGGAATATTTAAACATAAAGGCGGAATCGTACGCACACTCACGCATCAAGGATAGAGATTCCTGATGATCTTCTTCCGTTTCCGAATGATAGCCGGAGAAAATATCAGTACTCAGACCACAATCGGGAATGATACGGCGAATAGCCGCTACCCTTCCAAATACCACTCACGGGTATATTTGCGGTTCATCAGCTTCAATATGCGCGAACTGCCGCTCTGTACCGGTAAATGAATATGCTTGCATACATTAGGCGTTTCCGCAATGACTTGCAAGGTTTCATCACTCATATCCTTGGGATGTGAAGTGGTAAAACGAACACGCATGTCCGGAACCGCCTCGGCCACTGTGCGGAGCAGCATCGGGAAAGTAATTATTTCACCCTCTTTCTCAAAACGATAAGAATTCACATTCTGTCCCAGCAACGTTACTTCTTTATAACCTTTGTCTGCCAAGTCACGCACCTCATTCAGAATACTTTCCACATCACGGCTGCGCTCACGCCCACGGGTATACGGTACAATACAATAATGACAGAAATTATTGCAACCACGCATAATGGATACAAACCCGGAGATATGATTGCCGCAAATACGGGACGGAATTACCTCACGATAGGTTTCTGTAGTAGAAAGCTCCACATTAATGGCTTTCTCCCCCGCTTCCACCGAAGCGACCAAATCGGGCAAAGTGAGATAGGCATCCGGTCCTACGACAAGATCTACATGATGGTTCTCGATCAAATCATCTTTTACACGTTCTGCCATGCAGCCCAACACACCGACAATCAGATTCCGGCGTTTGTTTTTCTTCATAGAATGGAAAACTCCAGACGGTTCAGAATCTTTTGTTCTGCATTGTCGCGAATGGAACAGGTATTCATAAATACAGCATCCGCTTCATCCAATGTTTCGCATACATGGTAGCCTGCCATTTGCATAATAGAAGCAATCACTTCACTATCAGCAACATTCATCTGGCATCCGTAAGTTTCAATAAACAATTTCTTGTTTTCGGAATCAGTTGCAGATTTAAAGTCTGCTCCTGTTGTTTCTTTCATATTTTCTGTTTTATGGTTTCGTAGGCAAAGATACGGAGTTACCGACAAATTAAACGAATAAAAGAGCCGAAAATTGAATATTATAAGAGAATTATGCATTTAACTGTTAAATAATTATAACCAGTGAACAAAAAAAACCGTTAACGTTACCAACGTATTATTATAATTCGCATATTTGCTTCCGAAAAACATTAGATTTTTTCATAGTTAAGGTTTAGGTTAAAAAAATAGGGGAAGACAACTGTGAAGTTCTCTTCCTTTTTTTATGCCCTTTTATAGAGTTAGTTATGAAATATTTTTCTAACTTTGAGCATTCATTATATAATAAGGAAAGTATGGATATCATTCAGGTTATCATATTTATAATAATCATTGTTGCAGCCATCGTGCAACAAATCTCAAAAACAGGCAAAGAGAAGAAAACACCTTCCAAAGAAAGTGCTTGCAGATATATTTCCTGAAATAGAGCAGGAGAACATAGAGGAGGACCTTCCTGTTTCTTCCGTTCAAACAGTCCGCACACCTCAGACTCCCCGCATGCAGCATCAGCCGATGGTCAAGAAACCAACAGATTCACCCCGGAAAGAGAACAAAAGGGAAGACCGGACTCCTATAAGACTGAGTACTAAAGAAGAGGCACGACGTGCTTTTATTTATTCAGAGATTTTTAATCGCAAATATTAATAACAACTATACTAATAAGAATAACACATTGAATATCATGGGATTTAATATTATTTCCGCAGCCGAAGCAGCCAGCTATATCAAGCATGGCTACAACATTGGACTCAGCGGCTTTACTCCGGCAGGAACACCGAAAGCCGTAACACCCGAAGTCGCAAAATAGCAGAAGAAGAACATGCCAAAGGTAACCCTTTCAAATTAGTATCTTTACCGGTGCTTCTACAGGAGATGCTACAGACGGCATCTTATCCAGGGTCAAGGCAATCCGTTACCGTGCTCCTTACACAACCAACCCCGATTTCCGCAAAGCCGTAAATAACGGCGAAATAGCATACAACGATATCCATCTGTCACAAATGGCACAGGAGGTACGTTACGGGTTCATGGGTAAAGTAGATGTCGCTATTCTGGAAGCGTGTGAAATCACTCCCGACGGCAAAGTTTATCTGACAGCCGCCGGTGGAATTGCACCGACTATTGCACGTCTGGCAGATAAAGTGATTATCGAATTGAACGCTGCCCACAGTAAAAACGGTATGGGCCTGCACGATGTTTATGAACCGCTTGACCCGCCTTACCGTCGTGAAATTCCTATTTACAAACCCAGCGACCGTATCGGTCTGCCTTATGTACAGGTAGACCCGAAAAAAATCATCGGCGTAGTGGAAGTAAACACCCCTGACCAGGCCCGTTCATTTACCGCACCGGATCCTATCACCGACCAGATTGGACAAAATGTTGCCGACTTCCTGGCAGCTGACATGAAACGGGGTATTATTCCTGCAAGCTTCCTGCCATTACAGAGTGGAGTAGGTAACATTGCTAATGCCGTATTGGGTGCTTTGGGACGAGACAAAACAATTCCCGCCTTCGAAATGTATACGGAAGTATTACAAGACGCAGTGGTGGACCTGATTCGCCAAGGACGTGTAAAATTTGGAAGTACCTGTTCATTGACTGTCACCAACGAATGTCTGCAAGGTATTTATGATGATATCGACTTCTTCCGTGACAAACTGGTCATGCGTCCGTCTGAAATCTCAAACAACCCGGAAATTATCCGTCGTCTTGGTGTTATATCTATCAATACAGCCATCGAAGCAGATATTTACGGTAATGTAAATTCTACTCACATCAGCGGCACCAAAATGATGAATGGTATTGGTGGCTCAGGTGACTTTACCCGCAATGCCTATATTTCCATCTTTACTTGCCCGTCTGTGGCAAAGAAGGAAAATCAGTGCCATCGTTCCTATGGTTTCTCACGAAGATCACAGTGAACACGATGTCAATATCCTTATTACTGAACAAGGTGTTGCCGACTTACGCGGCAAGAGCCCGGTAGAACGCGCCAAGGCTATCATCGAAAATTGTGCACATCCGGATTATAAGAACATTCTTTGGGATTATGTAAAAATGTCTTCCAAAGGACAAACTCCTCATTGTATTCCGGCTGCATTGGCTATGCATGATACGCTGGCCAAGAAAGGATATGCGCCTGATAGATTGGGCAGAATATAAATAGTCATTATTTGCTGTATTCATACGTTTCCGGTCGGTACGATGTATCCGGCCGGAAACTTTTTATATCTATCCCACCTTTTTGTATAAAAAACAATATCTTCCACCTTTTTAATCAAAAAATACACGGACTTTTTTCATAATTATTCTATTTTTGCCGTGTAACTAATCATTTTTACCATTTTACTATGAGAAACAAAATTCTATATTTATTTGCTTCCCTTGTGATGCTAAGCGGCTGTAACAATCAACCGGCTTATAAAGACAGCAGTTTATCTCCCGAAGAACGGGCAGAGGATTTATTGCAACAACTTACTCTAGAAGAAAAAGTTGCCTTAATGATGGACAACTCCAAACCTGTCGAAAGATTAGGCATTAAACCTTATAATTGGTGGAACGAAGCCTTGCACGGAGTGGCACGGAGCGGACTGGCCACCGTCTTTCCTCAGCCTATAGGTATGGCGGCCTCTTTGAGCCCGATGCCATACATACCATCTATACCGCAGTTTCGGATAAAGCCTGGCCAAAAAAAAAAATGCCGCATACTCGGCGGCGGGAAGCTACGAACGGTATCAAGGCCTGACCATGTGGACACCCACCGTCAATATTTATCGCGATCCCAGATGGGGGAGAGGTATTGAAACGTATGGGGAAGATCCTTATCTGACAAGTGTCATGGCGGGTAAATGTGGTGAAAGGATTGCAATGCATGGATGCTAATCAAAAATACGATAAAATACACGCTTGTGCCAAACACTTTGCCGTCCATTCAGGGCCGGAATGGAATCGTCATGAGTTCAATGCGGAAAATATCAAACCGCGTGACTTGCATGAAACTTATCTTGTACCTTTCGAAGCATTAGTAAAAGAAGCAAAAGTAAAGGAGGTAATGTGTGCCTACAACCGTTTGGAAGGCAATCCGTGTTGCGGAAGTGACCGCCTGCTGATGCAAATTCTCCGTCAAGACTGGGGATATGACGGCATTGTACTTTCAGATTGTGGCGCTATTGACGATTTCTATCGGGAAAAAGGACACAAAACACATCCGGATGCTGAATCGGCCTCTGCCGCCGCAGTATTAAGCGGTACGGATCTGGAATGTGGTTCCAGTTATAAAGCATTGGTAGAAAGCGCTAAAAAAGGATTAATCAGTGAAAAGGACATTGATGTATCCGTAAAACGATTATTAAAAGCACGCTTTGAATTGGGGGAAATGGATGATCCTGACAAAGTGGAATGGACTAAAATTCCTTATTCAGTGGTTTGCTCGGCAGAACATGATTCCCTGTCACTAGATATAGCACGCAAATCAATGACGCTGTTACTGAACAAAAATAATATCCTGCCACTGAAACGCGGTGGACAAACCATCGCCGTCATGGGACCTAACGCAAATGATTCTGTGATGCAATGGGGTAATTATAACGGTACTCCCAAACATACGATCACCTTATTGGAAGGTATCCGCTCAGCCATGGGAGAGAATGACAAACTGATCTATGAACAAGGTTGCAGCTGGGTGGAGCGCTCATTAATCAGAAGCGTTTTCAGCCAGTGTACTTCTAAAGAAGGTCCAGGATTCTCCGCCCGCTATTGGAACAACAAGGAATATGAAGGAAATGCGGTAGCCACCGCACAACTTACCACACCGTTCCGTCTTTGCACTTCCGGAGCCACCGTATTTGCTCCCGGTGTGAACCTGACCGATTTCTCGGCCGTCTATCAAAGTGTGTTCACCCCCCAGGAAACAGGAGAGGTTATTTTCAACTTCTATAGTTGTGGAGCTACACAATTATTGATAAATGGTGAAGAAGTAAAGAAATTCACCAACAAACATGGGGGCAGGGGACAAGCTTACGCCATGCATGCAGAAGCCGGCAAGCCATACGATATAGAAATCCGCTTCCAATACTTTAGTGGAGATGCACAGTTGAATTTCGATCTTGGATTTAAAGAAGAAGTCAACATTAAAAACACGGTAGCAAAAGTGAAAGATGCTGATGTAGTTATATTTGCAGGCGGTATATCTCCAAGTTTGGAAGGAGAGGAGATGGGTGTCAATTTACCGATTCCGCAAAGGAGACCGTACTGACATCGAACTTCCGGCTGTTCAGCGTGAATTGATAAAAGCACTCTGTGATGCCGGGAAAAAAGTTATTTTCGTTAATTTTTCCGGATCACCCATTGCCATGGAACCCGAAACCAAATATTGTCAGGCCATTTTACAAGCATGGTATCCGGGACAATCCGGAGGTAAAGCTGCCGCCGAAGTTTTGTTTGGAGATTACAATCCTGCAGGACGACTGCCCGTTACTTTTTACCGGAATATAACGCAATTACCTGATTTTGAAGATTATAATATGACAGGACGTACTTACCGTTATTTTAAAGGTGATCCTCTTTTCCCATTCGGTTATGGTTTGAGTTATACCACTTTTAACTATGGTAACATCAAACTGGAGCAAACGATTAAAGTAGGGGAAACTGCCAAAATTATTGTTCCTGTAACCAATACCGGTAATCGTGACGGGGAAGAAGTAGTACAGGTATATCTGAAAAAACAAGAAGATGCGGAAGGACCGGTTAAAACACTGCGTGCTTTCAAACGTGTACAAATTCCTGCAGGAAAAACAGTCAATGTAGAATTAGAGTTAACACCCAAACAATTGGAATGGTGGGACGCGCAGACAAATACCATGCGCACCATAGCCGGAAACTTCGATATAATGGTAGGGGGTAATTCTAAAGATGCCGAATTACAAGTAAAGACGCTGACACTGCAATAATAACTCCGAATAAAATAAATCAAGTCTGCGGCATTTTTGTTTTAAATATAGAATTTGACAAAAATGCCGCACTTGACAAAATAAAAACATCAGAACAACTCAATCTGCTTATCTGCCTTTATTTGTTGCACAAAATAGTTGTCATGACTCACCACCAACAAAGTGCCTTGATAATCCTTCAAAGTTTCGGTCAATATCTCCATACTCAGAATATCAATATTATTAGTAGGTTCATCCACAATAAAAACATCGGGGGCCTGTGCACTCACCATAAGACAACAGAGAGAAAGTTTCATCTTCTCACCTCCACTCAGATAGCTACACTTCTTGTTCCATGTGGAAACAGGAAACAAAAAACGGTTGAGAATCGTTCTCAATTCATTATCATACAATTCACTATTGAATAAGGCAAATTGTTCCAATACCGACAAATCATTACGAATTATAGAATATTCCTGATCAAGATAAACGTACGTCAGCCCTTCTGCCTGTATCAAAGAACCTTGAGTAGGAGCAAGACTTCCGGTTATCAACCTCAATAAAGTTGTTTTACCACTACCATTACTTCCTTTCAAATGAATACGGTCACCACTTTGATGGTAAACTCAAGAGGAGAAGACCACAAAGGATTTTCTCCATACGAATAATTCACACTTGAAGCTACGATAAGTATTTTACCGATATGCAAAGAAGATGAATTGAAATTTACTTTCATCGTCTTCATATCAGGTAAAGCTTTATGCAGTTCTACTGTTTCTCCTGCCAAAAAACGGATCTTATCAACATGAACATCTCCTAAACGGACAGTACTTTTCTCAGCCTGATCCCTGAATGTATGCATTGCCATCTTTCCGACTCCTTTCTTCACATTTTGTTTTTTACCTCGCACATCATGCTTTTGTTGACGCTCCATTACCTCACGTGCCTGCTTCCGGGCTTTTTGTAATTGCTTTTCATTCTCCTTCAACCGGGTTTGCAGAGCTTCTACAGCCAATTTCTTCTGTTCTTTATAGAAATCGTAATTTCCAGCATAATAAGTGACACCTTTTGCAGTAAGCTCATAGGTAGAAAAAAGTAAATTGAGTAATGTCCGGTCGTGGCTGACAACCAGTATCCCTGCTGCAGCAGTAGTTATAAAACGGTACAGCCGGATACGGCTTTCGTCATCCAAATGATTGGTAGGCTCATCCATCAAAATAAAAGCAGGAGAGTATATAGTAATTCCTGCTAGAAAAACTTTTGTTTTCTCACCGCCACTCAACAAATGCATGGGATAGGAAAGAGGTACTCCTACCAACCCCCATTCATTCAAAGCAGCAACCGCTTTCTCTTCTATTTTCCAGTCATCCGCCAAAGCCGTAAAATGCTCTATCGAAGCATCTCCCTGTAAAATGGCATGAAGTGCATATAACTTTCTTTCTATTCCCAATGCCCCGGCTACTGTCAAATGATTAAACTGACCAAAATGCTGTGGAATAGAATAGGGGATATCCGGACATATAATTTGTCCTTCAGAAGGTAATAGCTCTTTAGTTATCAATCGCATCAAGGTAGATTTTCCCGAACCGTTGTTTCCGATGAGGGCTACTTTTTTCCCTTTACTGATAGTAAAACTGACATTACTGAAAAGCACATCTTTATCCGGATGCATGTAAGTAATGGACTGTACATGTATACACATACTCTTTCTAAGAATTTTAAATATGAATACTGAAAAGTTCGTAGTTGGAATAAGAAGACAACTATTGCGCAACAAACGAAATTATTTCGCCTGCTGTCCCAACGTAAAAACAAATAGTTGTATGGAAATGAATGTTTTAAATTCTCATCGGAATATTTTAAATTTGCGAGGCAAAGATAGCAGGTTTATGGAACATAAAATATTCCCAATCTAAATGAATAGATTGAGGGTAAGCATTCGGCCCGTGCGTGTTTTTTTCCCCTCTTTTCCTTCCTACCTTTGTGGCTTCATTATAATCTTAATCCATTATGTGTTCAGTATTAGAATTTTCTAGCGAAAGTGATAAACTACGTACTCTCTTTCCGAGTCTAACCATTTTGATTCTGTTCTTTTCATATTTGATGGCGGCCGTCGTTATAAAGTTTCGTCTTCCAGCCTTGGTATCCATTCCCCTCAGGACCTACTTCTCCTTTTAGGTCTTGGCCTTTTCCGCAGCAGTCCTTTTTGGTCTTATTACCTTTATCCCCAAGGTTGTAATTTCCATAAAGGTATTGACGGTCTTTGTGGCGAGGTCATCCGACACACAGGTTCCTGCGTGTCAGAGCAGAGCTGTCATATTTTTCCCGACCGCCCCGTAGCAGGTTGCATATCCTTTATCGGTGCGACGACGAATACCGTCTGGAATGCCGTCGTCTGAATCGCGGTCTTTCCTCTTGAAAAGGAGGAACGGAAGAAGGATTTTCTTCAAATTTGGAATCGCCTGAATGAGCTGCTTACTGTTAAAAAGTATCGGAAAACAGTTGAAAAAGTAATTCTATCTCTATAAGCCGTGCAGTTTTATTTTGATAACTTTGCCACATAATAAAAA
>SCPO01000464.1_pt1 | contig 35048 bp, 57 predicted proteins | sample 6106821 | NCBI WGS metagenome assembly SCPO01 (sample SAMN10720448, study PRJNA508395) | human gut metagenome | isolation source: Participant 2 stool, 0 month | host: Homo sapiens | collected 2017 | reverse complement strand
GCACTTGTAGAAAAAGTTGTAACAGGAGCTGACGGTGAGTTTGAATTCTCGCAAGAAACAATTACTGCGGCAGGCGTAGGCGTATACAGTATCACGGTAAGACGTGCAGGCTACTTAACATATTACTTATCTGAAATTGATGTTCAAGAATCGTATGCTAGAGCAATGTATGATTTCGGACGAATTGATTTGATACCTGGTGATAGTTACAACGGGTGACAGCCACGATATTATTGATGAAAAGACCTTGAATACTTTAAGTCAATGTTGGCTGGTACAGAATATACAATGGACGAAATCTTCGGATTATGCAGACTTGTATCCGGATGCTGGCAGCGGGGCTGTAACAACTGATGATAAGAATGATACAAAGGCTTGAAGTTCCGACGGATGATAAGACAGACGATAGTACAACAAAGGACGATACAACAGTCGATACGCCAACAGGTGATAAGACGGACGACAGCACAACAAAGGATGATACAACAGTCGATACGCCAACAGGTGATAAGACAGACGACAGTACAACAAAGGACGATACAACAGTCGATACACCGACGGGTGATAAGACAGACGACAGTACAATAAAGGATGATACAACAGTCGATACACCGACGGGTGATAAGACGGACGACAGTACAACAAAGGATGATACAACAGGCGACAGCACAACAAAGGATGATACAACAGTCGATACGCCAACAGGTGATAAGACAGACGACAGCACAACAAAGGATGATTACAACTGTTAATGTACCGACAGATTCGTCAGATGATAAAGCATCTGACAGTAATACATCAAGTGGTACATCAGACAACGGTTCAACCCAAACAGTGGCTCGTCAAGCAGTACATCTGATAGTGGCTCATCAGACAGCAGTGCATCAAGCGGTACATCAGACAGCAGTTCGTCAGACAGTAGCTCGTCAAGCGGTACATCGGACAGCTCATCAGATAGCGACTCGTCAAACAACAGTTATTCAGGTGAGGGCTTGAAAACAGCGGTAATGGGTGTTTATGATGAAGTTACAGAAGAAGTAACTGAAACAGAAACTCCGGTTGCCGAAGAGGAGAACGTTAAGGAAGACCATATGGCAATAACTACAGACGCCGAGATAACAATCGTTGAAGACGAAGTTATTGTTGATGATATTGAAGATGCAGACAGTGAATTAAACACTGACAGCACAACTACTCCAAACGTAACTCCTGCACAAGCTATGGTTGATAAGAAGATATGTGACTTTAACGGTGACGATAAGTACAACGCCAAAAGACAGGCTATATATCAACCTCATAGAACTATAAAAGCTCCAAATCTTAATAACAGAACAGACAGCAGCAGAATTCTTATCAGTGCATATACTGAATAATAAAGACAACGTACCCTAAAATGGGTACGTTGTTTTTTATATTAATATAAGAAACAAAATTCGACCAAATAGGATTTTCTTTGACACGGAAATGTAGCATAGGTTGCATATTTGGTTAACTTGACAATTAGGGGTTGTAGTATATTAGATATATATGGATACAATTAAAAGAATGTACACAGTTGATTCCATATAAATGTAAAATAAGTGTATTAAATATACCCGAGGGGTTATATGCGACAAAGTGCTGCAATAAAGAAAGTTGTGGCGGTATGGACACTAATATGTATGATGTTGCCGTCGTTTGTTTTACTGTGTCAGCGGAAAAAGAAAATATAAGTCTTGCAAATGTTGTTACAGAAGAGAGTAAACTTGTTTTGACGGCTTTACTTTGCAGTATGATACAAATGAAAAAATTCAAGCATTAGTAGATGTCAGTATCGAAAATGTTGATGCTACCGTGTGGATTTTACCTTGGATTATGATAGCAAGTATAGTTCCGTCCAACTTTGATACTAATGATATAGCGACTGATGTAACAGAATACTTTTAAAGCTAATACAGAAGTATTTACAAGTGAGGCTTATTTGACAAAAGAATATTCGGACTGACGAGCAGTTCGATAAAAATAAACCTTGTTCCGGACCCACAAACCCTAACGGTGAATATATTGAGAAACAGATAGGTTCAAAACGGAAGATGTAAAATGCATTTTAGCATCTGACAGGAAAGTTTCACTGGGAAAGATGAGTTTCCAAATCGTAGATCCTGTTCAAGTATGTAATATGACTCAAAGTCAACTTAATAGTATTTTAAGTATAGAAGATGATAGTGCGTATATTATGTATGTCGGAGATGACCATATTGAATACTTTGTAGACGTACTTCCGGCAGAATGGAAAGTCAGAACACTTTGATGTAACTCCGGCAGTTGAAGAACGAACAGTTACTGCGTACTCTATTTATAATAGATGCTCGGATACGACAAAAGCGGGTACATTGGCGGATTTGGTTGCATATTTGAACCAAACAATGAATACCGTTGTTCAGAGATATTCCGACGGACAGCAAGTGCTGGGCAATATGATATGGAACTCAGAAGATGAAACTTTTACAGTTCAATATAGCAATGGAACAGAATATAATCCTTTGGGTAATGTGACTTATACTGTAAGTCAAAACTATGCAGGTACAGATAAAGTTGTAACGGTAAAAGTTACGGTAAAACCTGTTACGATTACCGGCTTTAAATATGATAATCGTATTTTGTCATACAGTGACAGTAACCGACCGTCAATTTGGGATGATTTAGAAATGCCTGATACTGTAACTTGTTTTGGACGGCATTGACGATATGTATGTTCCTCCGACTCAAAATCCTATCCAAACGGATTGGACGCCTGATGATGTTACGGAAGCATTGAAAACGGGTACTGCACCTGTTAGTGAAACATATACAGAAGAATTTGACAAAGCATTGTTCGGAACGCCTGAGCCGGCTTGGCTTACAATCCCTGACGGATTTAATTGGAATATTGATGCGTTGAGAAATGTATTAAAGGGAAATGATTATCTCAAGGATGCAACAATAACTGCGGAAGCTGAAAGAGAAACGGGTATCTTAGATATAACGGTCATTCTCTAAAGACGGAGCAGCTTTTGAAGACGGAACAAACTTTAATATATACCTGCCAAACGGAATGGTATTAAAAAGTACGGATAACAATGATTTTGTAACGGTTAGTATTGTGAACGGACAGGCAGTTATTTAATGCGATGTCTGACAGTGCAACGAGTATGACGAATACAGACCGTGAATTGATACAAAGTATCATAAACTTGGGTAATGATAATTTTAAATTGTCAGCAATTCCGCCGGATGATGCAGAAACTGCGCAAGTAGGGTTTGTATTTAACTGAGAGTTAATTATTATCTTGGTGAAAACGGAAATAACTATGTTGAAAAAGACTATTCAGAGGAGAGCGGGATGTTCCCTGTATACGAGGGACAAAGCCTTGCGGATATAGCAACATATATATCATTCCCTGATAGAAGTATTGCCCTATTGCATATCATGGACAGATCGGTTATCAACCGTCTGAATATGACAGTGCAAAGGTTGTAAGTTGGAGCATAGAAGGTGATCCGACGGCTACTGTGTTGCCGACAGAGGGAACAACAGTAACGCTTATCGGTAAACTTGAAGATTACTCATATACAATTTTCGGATATGTACAAAATCCGGACGATATTTACTTTAAAATAAAGGTGACAACACTGGCAATTCAGCCTACGGTAAAACCTACTGAATCGCCGAACCCGAGCGAGTCGCCAAATCCGAGTGAATCGCCGAACCCGAGTGAATCACCGAACCCAAGCGAGTCGCCAAATCCGAGTGAGTCGCCGGCACCGAGTACATCTCCGACTCCAGAACCGGAAAAAGAGGCAATAAAGATTACTACTGATGTAGGAAGTGCGGACAGTCCGGTAGAAGTTGTGCTTAACAGTAAAACGTTTGAGTACGATACAAAGAAAGTGGGTTATTCAACTGCCGATGTACAAAGACAAATGTACACGCTTGAGAATGTCGGTATAGATAATATAACCGGTCTGACAATGAGAATTTCGATTTCGTTCAGACTGATGGAACAACGGCTACAGACAGTAGTCCTACAAGTTTTGTAAATAGCATACCATATGTTACTTCTTGAATGTTGGCGACAAAACGCAGTTTGAAATTCGTACAAAGCATGGCTTGGCGGTCGGAACATATTCGGCGAGAGTCAGCGTAGGCTCAAATAAAAATGCTGAATTGGCATATTTCAATATAACCTTTAAGGTAACGGAAAATGAAGTGTATACCGTAACTGTTGACAACGGCGACAGCGTACAACAATCTATCGGATTGGGATATTTGATGGACGAAACAGCAACAGGATATGTTCAAGAACATATGAAGTAGGCGAAATTGTTCCGATATATGTTCAGATTTTGGATTCCGGATACACATTCGATAAGTGGGAAACTGATGATGGTATAACGTTCGCAAACGCATCTCAAATGTCAACGACATTTACGATGATAGCGCAAAATGTAACGGTAAGACCGACTTATCGTGAAACAAATGACGTGGGGTTCTGGCGGACTTGAGGATTATAATGAAAATGAAACAATGCCAAACGATTTAAGAGATTCACTTCCACCTTATGCGGCGACAACATTTAACGAAACAACATACGCATACAGAGTAATTGTAGACGGCTCTGTAGAAAAGAATTTCGTTGAATTCGACTTGAAGAATAAACTGTTGGGATTAACTCCGTCTATGACGGTGACAGCAACAGCAAATGGAAATGCTTTAGCGATAGCGCCTCAAGTTGATTCTACATCAACGAGTGTTACGACATATAAATCCGACTTGTTTGATCTTCAAGAAGGACTTAATACAGTCAAAATTAAGACAGAATATACAGACCCGAATGACGGACAAAATTATTCGGCTGAATACACGATTACAATACTCAGAAAAAAGCGGTTGATGTTGATATAAAACCGGGTAATTCACCTTACGGTTTAATCGAATCGTCCGACAATATAACGGATAAGTCAACGGCAAAAGATTTGTTCCTCGAAAATCATACATATGATGCGGCATATACACCGAACAAAGCGGTAAATACATATGATACAAAATATTATACAGATGCATGGGACGGCGTGAATTACGATGAAAATCCTTATACGCTGTTTGTATACAACGGACAAACGTTTGTTGATCCGGGTTTTAAAAATCTGAAAGATATGGACGGAAATACAGTTTCGGCGGAAAATGTAACTCGTACAATAGAAGTTCAAACTGTCAATGTTCCGACAAATGTAACAGATATAATGACAACAACATCGCAAACGGTCACTGTGGCAAATACAGGGGCAAGTTGTGTTATAAGTGAGTTGGCAAGTCTTAATATAAGACCGGGAGTGTATACGTTAAAATATACATTTACCGATACTGATAATACAACACGATTGTTTACAAGACCTGTAGTGGTTCTTGCGAATAAAGGTGATATTAACCTTGACAGAACTGTTGATTCAAATGACGCGGATATGCTTTATCAAAGAATGAATAACGGTTTCTATACCGATATAATAAATTCTGCTGATGAATGGGCAAAAATCTACGCATACAGAGTGGCAGATGTTACCGAAGACAGAAATGTCAACTCGATAGATGCTAACGCACTGTTGAATATAACGCCTACACCGTATTACGAATCACTTCCGACAACGGTTAGTGACAGTATGGCGACATTCGACCCTGATACGGCGGTCAGACAACCGGTTGCGACAGTTCCGCCGGAAAAGGCAACGTTAACGCTTGACTATCTCGGAACTGCGTCAAAACCTTTGGACAAACCTCAAACACCGAACTTGACAGCGGATAATGTCTATGATGTGGATAATGCCGGTTCAGGTATTGTGTGGTTTGGAATAAGTATAAAAATACGCAGAATTTGAAGTATTTCCTTGACGGATTGTACAGTATGGATTTTGCGATAGATTATGACAGTGAAATATTCACTCCTTGCGATGGCAATATTAGAATCAGTACCGATACGGGCTTTGACCTTGCCGGAACGATTGAAAGTAACAATATCAAGTCAGATGTAACGACGAGTGATGTGGCGTATTGGAAGAATGCGGAATTGTATAAACAATCCTTGCAAAGTGATTTGGATATTGACCAAACAGACAAATATAAAACGGAATTTGTAACAATAAAATCAGTCGACGGTACAAATTTGCGACTGAGTGATTTTATACAGACTGATGGATATGACAGAGTTTATCTGCTTAGAGTGCCGTTCAGACTGAATAAAATGCCGGAGGATGGTTATGTCGGCAAGCCGATAACACTAAACCTTACGGAACAAACATTTGTAATGGGCGCAACCGAAAACGGTGTAACAAATTCAGCGTCATGGGAAGGTGACGTGGATAAAACCACAGAAGTCAATAATGCAAAGAACCATTTTGACGGTGTTGAAATAGTTGATATATTCAATACTGACGGTAAATATAACATAATCGGTACAGTTAAGTGCTGGAATGATACAAAACCGGTTACAGTTGAGATATACAAAGACGGTGAAACGACACCGATGTATACATTTACATCGGCAGATACCGATGATGCCGGCAATAATCTTTACGGCGTACTCACAAAGACGACTAAAAAGGCGAATGTAGTGGAATTTTGAGTTGCCTGTATCGAATCAGTTCAGCTACAAAATGGTTGTAAAGAAACAATCGCACCTTACATATCCGAAATCGAAATAGATAAGACGCAAGTGGATGATAATGCAGATTTGACGCTTGCCGATACTATTGAAATGATTGTTGGTGATATAAACGGCGATGAAATCATCAAATTGCCTGATAGGGCGGAGTTGATGAGATTTTTAACCGTCAGAAACCGTGGATATTGGATAAAGCACGGTTTGAGGCGGCGAACTTAAATGGTGACGGGCGGTTAATATGTTTGATCTGACACTTTTGAAACAAAATATGGAGAAAACATATCCGTCTAATATAACTAATGCAAATAATGGAGGTGGTTCCGCTTGATAAAGAGAATAGTAGCAGTTATGTCAGCTCTTGCGTTGGCAGTGGGATTGCTTCCTACGGTGTTAGCCGATGAAGCGACATCGACAAAGCCGGAGATAACTGTTGTTGCAAAACGTATAACAGGTGAAGATAATTATATGGAAATCAGCCTTGAAGTAAACGGCGATTACGAAGATTATTCATCGGTTGGAGCGGTTTTGCAATATGATCCGAGCCTTATAGTTCCGACTACATGGGACGATGAGGCAACAGCGGTGGATATGAGTGAGTCAACCATGGGCTACAAGGCGAGCGTTGCCGACGCTGGGTAAAGACACATGGACAACTCACACCGCACTGACATATATTGAAAGTAACACAGATACGGCAACAAATCAGACGACGAAAACTGGTTATTTGTATTTGGGGGCGGAATATCCGGGCGTAGTACCGAATAATACTACAGACCCAAGTGCAACGGCGGATCCGGATGCGACACCAACACCGACAAAGGCGCCGACAGTAACACCGGCGCCTGACCCAAAGGCAACGCCTGATCCCGACCAACATCAAAATCCGGTTGTTGTAGCGAGATTCACATATGCCGATGAAAATGCGAAAAGAAGATAGAAGATCAATGGACTTCCGCATGGGATAGTGATTGGACACAGAATAAAGTGCTGACAATCGCGTCTGATGATGTATCTTCCGTATCACCGGCACAGTTCGGCTTTACGATTTATAAAGCGGACTTTTCAATGAAGGGTTATCAGTATGATTATACAGATAGCGTTCTTGAAACGAGTGAGCAAGCGGCGAATAAGGATATTGAAATCGTACTCGGACAAGGAAAGAGTGCGAAAGCGGGCGGACTTAGCCTAAACGATATTTACGTAACAATGTTTTACGATTGGGACGATTCACTTATCGGCACATTGACATGTGGTGTCGGAAAGGACGCGACCGAATCGGTAAATGATTATGTAAAAGAAAAGTTTATTCATCCTGACTTGCAGACGAATACGAATTATTCAAGCAAGGAAAGAACAGATAATTATAGAGGGGTATCCTCATGCCGGCCCAAATTCAACCGACCCGACAACTCCGGGCGGAACGGGAACGGTTACGAATGGCTCGGATTATCCACTGACGAATAAACTTGAATATTGCTTTGCAGGTAAAACAATTCATGCAGACGCACCGTATGCAGGTGGTTGGACAAAAGTATCTGCCTCAAATATGTCAGATACATGGACGGCACTTGATAATGCAACCACATTCGACTTAATGCCGGAACTTGGTGCAGACGGTAATCCGGTTGATTCAAGTCAAACAAAACCGGATATGGAATCATTCGATTTTCCGATGTTACCACAGATGATATAGACGGCGGTACACTGGTAGTAAAAGCCGTATATACACCAGGAACTTTGTTGAATGGAAATGATTCAAGTTATTATTCTGCTATAGGACCAATAACATATGATGCTATTGGTGCGTTGACTAACGGTGTTTATTCAATTAAATTTAATTATAGGAGAATAAATGATAAAGGTTATGGGTAACTCGTATAAAGCGAAAATAAGAATGGCTTTGATGCAAGAAGGTGCATCATCTGACACATATATGTCCGTTGATGTTGAGAATTCTGATAATTTTAGGGTTGAAATGATTCAACAGATGCAGTTAAAACAGTAGGATATAGCTTGTTTGACGTATACAGTGAAAATATTATGACAGGTGTCAGAGCGAGCGTTGATAATGGATTGGGTTATTATTTACAATGAAACAAGTGATAATAAAGGATTCATATTTATAGGTAGAATGCGTGGATTTGTAAAATCTGCATACGACCAAAATAATGGCGGTTCATTAAATTGGACGAATAATTCTACTTTGGCTATGATAAAAGAATTGAATTTCAGACCATCAAAAACTGCACAATATACTGCTCGAACTCTTACAGCGGGAAAAACAAAATTTTGGCTTGTGTAAAGTGAAGCAACTGTGGCGAATGGCGGAGATTGTCCGTTGGATTTGACATATTATCAAATTCAATATTACATTATACAGGGTAGTCTTGCAGCAAACAGTGTTGCTCAACCATATTGCGAAGCAAATTATTCATGGTGCGCTCCATCATGATAATTTTAATATAAATACAGAGCTAACAAGAAGGGAGTTAACTTAATGAAGAAAAAATTATTAGTGCTATTTTGGCTTTTTCGATGATTTTTTCTATATTACCATCTACAATTTCATATGCGTATAGTTCATATGGCGTAGAAGCAGATGGATCGATTTCAAAAATGCATGTATAAGTGAACTAACTGTACATTATACTAATGGTGTTATTGATAAAATATCAGAAAACCAAATCCTGATCAAAGTCTAATGCACACCAGGGAGGTCCTGCAACTGTTGGAGTGACAATAGTTTCGGATGTTGATATTTGGTATGATGCAGGCGATGGCGCAACGTTGCAAAATGATTCAAATTCGTTTACTGCTTCATCAACTTATGTAGGTAATGTAGTTCCATCATTTGAAGGTAGCTTTTTGCCTGCTATGAGAGTTAAAGCTAATGCAGTTCCTAATTCTGCGGAAGAACATGTAATTTATGATGCTTCAACAGGATCGGTTGATGTAACAAATGCAGCCAATGGTGGTGCAGATATATTTACAAAGGACAGCGTAAATAGCGTTTTGGAAGCTGCTGGCAATACATTGGATCAACCAAAGTGGATGGTGAAAATTTATTTGATATTTATAAAGATCAAGATTTAACGGAACAATATACAAATGATAATTTCCATTTGATACTTATAAAGTAAAATATATGTTTCAATGGATAATCCAGGTACGGAATATATGTTTGAAGCAGAGGCGGAAGTAAAATTGACGGTACAGGAGAAATTAAAATTCCATCAGGTGGCGACACCGTCTGAAGATACAGCAATACCTTCAGTAGCATTAACTGTAACAGCACCGACGATTGGTGCAACACCGGCTACGACTGCTACAACAACTACAACCGGCGTGGTAGCTAATCCGGCTGTTACATGGGATCCGGCTGACAGCACATTTGCTAAAAATCAAGCATACAAAGCAAGTGTTACACTAAGTGCTGACAGTGGTTACAAGTTTACAGATTCAACAACTGCAACAATCAATGGTAAAACTGCTACTGTAACACTTAACGGTGATGGAACATTAAAGGCTGAATATACATTTGACGCTATTAAGCACAGGTATTTCATCAAACAAAACAGGACTTACATCTTCATTCGCACCGAATGACAGTTATACACCTGATGGTTTAGAAGTTACTTTAAGGTATAGTGACGGTACGGAGGAGGTCGTACCATATAACAAATTTCAGAGAACAATCTATCTTTGGTTATTGGAGCAGATTCTGCCACTGCCACTGATTTACCTACTAAATTAACTTTAGATAACAATAATCAAACAGTTTACGTTAAGTACAGCGGAACAGATACAAATGACGGTAATCAAAGTATCAAGCAATAGATACAATTACTGTTGCAAATGCAAAATTAAAACAGCACAAGTATCTGTAACATACCCTAAACCGGGTGAAACACCGGATACTGTTGCAACAGTACCTGACGGTGCTAATTATACTGCAGAAGTTACATGGGAACATAACGGTACAGAAGTAACAGGTAATTTTGAATATGATAAAGCATATGATGCTATAATTACAGTAAAACCTAAGACGGGTTATGCACTTGATAATACTAACGGTGTTGCTCTTACTGTAAAGGATAAAACTGCTATAAATCCTGGTGCAGATAAAACTGATACAATAGCATCAGATGATATTGACGTTGACGGTAGTGGTGTAAAGACTGTTTCTTTTGACGCAACAATAAGTACACCTATATCAGCATCAATCTCTGGTTCATTCGATTTATATGATAAGAATGACGTTAACATCACACTTACTTTAGGTACACATGTTATCGGCGACATCACAGGTATCACAATCGATGGACAAACATTAAGCAGTTCTGATGATTACACAATATCAGGAAATATAATTACAGTAAAAGGTGCAAGCCTTGCAACTAAGCTTACAGGTTTGACATCAACTGCGGCAAACAAAACGTTGAAATTACTGTAACAGGTCAACAAAATGCAACAACAGCAACTCTATCTGCTATTGATACAACACCTTACATCACAATTACTGACCCAACACAAGGTGCAATCACAGGTGTTATTCACACATCAGGTACAAAGGTTGCTTTGACAAAGAATACTGCATATACTTTGTCAGCACCGACTGTTGCTCATACAACAGGTTATACATGGACAGTAAACGGTATCACAGGTACAGACAACGGCCAAACTTATACTTTCACACCGACAGGCGGTGAAGATATAACAGCAACTGTTGCATTGACAGTTGATGCCGGACATAAATTGACAATCAACAAAACAGGTAACGGTACTGTTACTGTAGCAAAGATGGCGGAAGTACACTTACTGCAGAAACTGACGGTACATACACAGTTTATTCTGATGAAAGCTACACTGTAACAGCAACTGCTGATGACCAAAACAAAGTTACTGCAGTAACAGGCGAAACTATTGACGGTGTACAAAAACACGTACACATTCAGTAGCAAGTCCTTCAGCAGATACAACTGTTGAGGTAACATTCGCAGAAAAATAGCTCCGACTGTTAGCGCTGATATGACATACCGCAAGGGTGCAAATGACGGTAATAAAGCATTTACTATTACTTTAGGCGATTATTCAGATGTAAATGTAAACGATACTCCAAGCGGTACTTTTCAACTGATAAAGCAACATACACTGTTTCAAGTACAGATTTGGACAGTGCAACAAACGGCGACCATACATATACTTTCGACTTCGGCGAAGGTATGACGATTTCGAAAAATCACAGTTCTTGCCGCGAAGTATTACAAGCGTAACTGCACCGACAGGTACATTTGCACATGGTGATACATTCAAATTGGATGGTTTAGCATTTACAGTAAGTGAAGACGGAACAAATACAACATACATATGACGGCACAAGTTGGGATAATACACTTCCAACAGGTACACAGTTCAGTTTGGGCGATATAAGCTTCACTGATTGGGATGCGTTCAAGACTGCGGCAGAGGCAAAAGATAACACGTCACGATACAACTGACTCAACTGCAGTTAACAACGGTGCTCAAATTACAGTAAGTTTAGGAACTGCTACAAAGCAAGTAATTCTATTACAGTTGGTCAAAGGCTATTACTGTTACCCCGTCACAAACAACAGGTATTAACAAGGATTACGACGGTACTGTAAAGGCACCGGCACTTACAGCAACAATCCCTGACGGAGAACTTGTAGGTGATGATGTTGTAACTGCAAGTGTAACAGCAGTATATCAAGATGGTGTTGCGGCTGGTCTTACAGACAAAATGCAAGTGATAACGACAAAATGTAGTATTTACTGCAACACTTGCCGGTGCGAATAAAGATAACTACACAATTAAAGCTATCTCTAACGGTAGCGGTAAAATTAACAAGCGTACTGTAAAGATTGCAATTATTAACAATGTACCGGCTGCAACAAAGAATAAAGCTGATACAAAGACAGGTAACGCTACAGCAACTATTCCGACTAATACAGAGTATGATCTTAATACACCATATGAAGTTGTAGATGGTGAAACAGTTGCAATTACATATGAGTATTCATATGCAAACATAAGCAGTGTAGGTCGGGTTAGTGATGTAACAGTGAGAAACATTGCTACAACAAATACAAACTACACTGTTGAACCGACTTATTTGGAAAATCAAAACGGTACAGTTAACAACAGAACTATAAAATCTATCGCTATAAGTGATCAACTAAGAACGAATATAATTACAGTGACACATTTGATCCTACAGGTATTAAAGTAACTGTAACATATGACGGCGAAACTGATTCGGTGGATTATGATTGGAATGCTGTTCCTGATGATATTACATTAAAGTGGACAGGAACAGAGGAAACACTTTCAGCAACTCATAAGTTTAATTCAGCAGGTACATATACAATTACTGCGTCAGCAACCGGTGTTGACTCGGCGACAACAGGTGGTATTGCTGTTAATAAATTAAAGGTTAATGTCACAGCAAGCGGTAATATTACAAAGGTATATGACGGTGGCATAGATTTAGATGATGATGACACAATAACTTATACAGTAACAAATGCGTCTGATGGTTATGATGATCAATTTAATGAAGATAATGTAAAAGTTACCAATAATCCTGCAAAATATAATGATAGATTAGTTACAGAAAACAATATTGTATGGATTACTGTGTCGAGTTTGGAATTAAACAATTCAAATTATAAAATTGAGAATTTTTCAAAAATGTTACTGGATCAATAACACCTCGTCACATAACTGTAACTGCTATTACTGTTCCGACAGTAAAACAATATTCAAATGATACAGATGTACCGGTTAAAAATGTAGGAACATCAGCTGTAACATTTGATAATGTTGTAAGCGGTGAGAATGTAACAGTTGACTATAAGTATACATATAATGATACATCTGTAGCAGGCGATACAAGTAATATTACAATAAATAATCTTGTTCTAAACAGCACAAACACTGTTAACGCTAACTATAAATTAGATGAAAGCACTCCTACAAAGTCAGGTCACGTTGACGAAAGAACAGTTAACTCATTAACAGTAACTGCTCCGACTCAATTTGCTACGGCTCAAACATATGGTACTGCTTTAGCTTTAGCCGGTTTGAAGGTACAAGTTAACTTTACATCAGGCGGAACAAGCGCCGGTAGCGAAACATATGTATGGAAAGACGCGTCAACATGGACAAAGCAAGTTGAAGGTCAATCAGATGTAGATGTTACAACAGTTCCGTTTACTCTTGCTTGGTCAGGCACAACAGATGTACCGCCTCAAGGTGAAACTCTTACTGTTCAAAGAAGTACAAAGGGTATCACTGCATCATACACAGGTACAAGCGTAACAGGTACAAGTGATGCGATTACAGTAAATCAATCACATTGACTAAGATTAAAATTACAGGTGATGATGTTACTAAGGTATACGAAGGTAACAAAACTTTGACTAATCCAGCATTTACATATGCAATTACAGAGGGTATTATAAATAGTGACCCGGTAACGGTTGAGCCTACTACAGTTGAATATGCAGAGGCAGATGTACATACATCTGAGCCGTTAAATATCACAGGTTTCCATTTGACAAATAATAATGATGGTAACTATAAACTTGGTACTCCTGATGTAACAGGTATACCAAACGGTACAATTACAAAACGTCCGATTACTTTAACAGCTATCACAAATATTCCTGCAATCAACAGATTTGAGGCAGGTACAGGCACAGACCAAACTGCAACAAGTGCTGCAAACGGCGGTGCTACATTTGAGGCGGCAAGTACAGACACAGGTATTGTAAGCGGCGAAACGGTTACAGTAATATATGATTATGCGTATGCAGATAATCAGACAGTAAGCAATACTGCTGTTGTAAACTTATCTAATGTAAGATTAGATACTGCAAGCGATAAGAACTATAGTCTTACTAATAATGCTACTGCAACAGGTGTGGTAAATGAAGTTGAGGCAACAGGTGTTACAGTTACAATTCCTGATAAGACATATGAATATGGCGATAAGCGATTTGACAGGTACAACAGTAACTGTTGATTATGGCAATACTAATACAGAAGTATATACATCAGATGATGGTGTGAATTGAAGAAGAACGATACTGCAGTATCAGAAAAGCCATTCACAATCACACTTCCTACAGATAAGGATAGCTTGGCTGTAGGTACAGCAACTGTTTCTGTAAAGGTTAAAGAAGGCGTTGAAGGTAGTGTTTCTCGCACAGTTAACAAACGTAAAGTAACTGTAAATCCGTCAAAGAACGGTGACGTTACAAAGGTATATAACGGTAACACAACTTATACAAACGGTGTTATTGAGTGGACAGTTGGATCTGTAAACTCTATTGACGGATTGTCTGTTACATTACCGACAGTAAGCGGTGCAACATATACTTATAACGATTCAACAGTTGCACTTGCAAAACAAGATTACTGTATCAGATCCGCAACTAAACGATACAAATAATTTTGAAATTAGCGGTTATACAAATCAAGAATTTGACGCAACAATCACACGTCGTCCATTGGTTATCACAGGAATAACAATTCCGAACGTTAATAAGTATGCTGACGTATCACAAAAGTTACAGACCAAACCGCAACAAGTGCTACAAATGCTACATTTGAGGCGGCAGATACAGACACAGGTATTGTAAGCGGTGAAACAGTAGGCGTAACATTCGACTATAAGTACAAAACTTCAAATCCTGAAAGCGGTACAACTACTGATGTAGAGATAACAAACATTGCTCTTGATAATAGCGTAGGAACAAGCGCAAACTACTCATTGACACCTGATTCATTGACAGGTAGTGCAAATGTAGTAGAAAGAACTATAGACAGTATTACAGTAGCTAACCCTACACAGTTTAACAGCGATGTTACATATAACGATAAATTAAGTATAGCCGGCGTAAAGGTTACAATTAACTATACAGACAGAACATCAAGAAGTATACACAGCAACAGTAGTCAATGACGTAGTTTCATGGGCATTGGGCAGTGTAAATATCAGTGCAGATAATATTCCATTTACACTATCATGGAAGATACTGCAAAAGGCGGAACTTTTGCACAAGGACAAACATTGTCTGTAACAGGACATAACGGCAACCAAATCGTTGCAAACCATAAGAATGGTAATGATAGCGGTGAAGGCTCGGCTGTAACAATTAAGCCAATCGCAATTACATCAATCACTGCAGCAAAGAGCGGTGATATTACAAAGACGTATAATGGTGATACAGAATTAAATGACGCATCAAAGAGCAATATCGGTTATACATCAACTCAGGTAATCAGCGGAGATACAGTAACTCTTGGTGCAACACCTGCATATGAAAATAAGAATGTTGGTCAAATAAAGCAATTAGCTTTACAACACCGACAGTAAGCGGCAATGATAACTATACACTTGGAACTGACGCTACTGTTACAGGCGATGTAGTCGGTGATATTACAGTAAAAACTGTTGCAATTTCAAATGTATATATCCCGTCAATTTATAAGGACACAGAAGACCTTGTAAAATCTATTTCAAATGCAAGTGCTATTGCAAGCGGTAACCCTACAGCTAATACAGTTGTAGCGGCTGATATTCTATCAGGCGACAGAGCTAATTGAGATTCGCTTATAAACTTACATATGCAAATTCAACTGATGCTAATCCGACTGTAACAATTTCAGATACTTCTGTTACAGGTACGGAAAGTGGTAACTATGAATTTACATGGCCTACAGGATTGACAGGCACAGTGGTAGCAGACGAATTTACAGATGCTGCAATTACATCACCTGACTAATGCAATATACACATGGTGATACATTCAATCCAACAGGTTTGTCAGTTACTATTAAGACAAGCAGTCACCCAACAGGTACAACATATACAGTAACAGGTACAGAGGGTAATTACAAATGGGATACAGATCTTCCGGCAGGCGTAAATGTATCACTTGGAAGTATCTCATTAAATAGCAATGACACTTTGAATTTCAAGGCTCATTACAAGAATATGAAAGATCAGAAGATTAAGGTTTCTGCCGGTGAGAAAGAAGCTGAAACAGGTGCAGTTACAATGCTACAAAAGCAATTAGCAGCAACTGCGTCAATAAGTACTGCAAATAAGGTATATGACAGTAAAACAGCTCTTCGTGAGGGTCAAACAGTAACATACACAATCGGTACTGGCGAAGTACAGAACTTTAACAGTGTTACTGATGACGTTAAGGTAACGGCTGACGCAAAATATAAATCTGCTGATGTTTCAAAACAGGTGAAACAATCAATAATGTAGGTATTGAATTCACAAATATCGCCCTTAGCGGTAATGACGCAGCTAACTACATTAAGCCGTCATCTATTGCTGATAGCTGGTACGATTATTCCTTACCCAATTCACATAACAGCAATTAACGAAAATGCTCCAACTGCTTATAAAGAAAGCAAAGAGCGGAACTATTGCCTCAACAGATAACTATACTGCAGAAATGAACGGTTTGACAAAACCTGCAATTAAGTTTAATTATAATTACGGTGATTTGGTTAACACAGTTGCAGACAGCGTTAGCGTTCCGATAAACGTTGTTGATTTTGTTACTGCTACTGATAATTTTTGAAATAAAAACTACACCTTCTACAATCAATGGTAAAGTTGAAGTTCAAGGTATTAAAGAGATTAAAATAACAAAGGATAACCATGATTATAAGTATGGTGATACTCTTGTTTTGAATGACTTGTCGGTAAAAGTAACGTATGCTGATGATTCAATAAAGGAGAACATTAAATACAACGATATAGATTGGCAGACTCTTGGTTTAACTCTTAATACAACACTTCCGACAGACGGAACAGTATTAAAGAATTCAACAGATAACGGTAAAACAATTATTGTTGAAAAGGATACAGTACAGTCAAATGCAATTACAATAAACGTTGCAAAACGTACAGTTAAGATTGAAGAGATGGCAGTGACGCTATCACTAAGACATATGACGGTACAAAAGCTGTAGAACAGACAATCGCTCTAAAGGTTGCCGATTTGCAAGAAGGATTTGACGGCGTATATAATGAGTGACATAACAGGTGTAACAGCTACGCCATATATTTACAGCAGTAAAGATGCTCAGAATAATATAGCATTGACAGGTACACCGACTCTTGTAGGTTCTAACTTAGATGAATATACACCTACATATCCGTCATTGACAGGTAACATTACTACAAAATCAGTTACACTAACTCCGGTTATCTCTGAGGATATTTATGAAAATAAATTCGCGACAGATGATAAGGTTATAACTGAAACAGGCGCAACAGTTGAAAATAGTAAGGTAACTCAAAGCGGTATCGTATCAGGCGAAGAGGGTAACTTTACATTTGCTTATACTGTTACTGTTCAAAGGCAGATTTAGCAAATGCAGCTACAAAATCTTATGCACCGACAAATACAAGCGAAAACGGTACAGGTAAGGGTAACTATACATTTACATGGAATGACGCAAGTGTAGAAATTAAGACTAACGCTGCAAATTATGGAAGTAACTACTGATCCGTCAGATATTTCAACTCAGAAATATTATGGTGACAGTATTTCGTTAGACGGTATGGTTGTTACAATCACATATGGAAATGGTTCTACTCACGAATTTACATATGGTTCAACTGAATGGAATAACGAAGGATTTACTGTTGCAATCGAAGACGGCGGTAACTTTAGCAAACTTGTAACAGGTAATAACGGTAAGCATATCGTTGTTTCAAAGACAGGTCTTAACAGTGCAAATACAGCTGCTACATTAAAGGTTAATAAGAAAGATTTACACTTGACAGCAGAAAAAGCTGACGGTTTATCGGCAATCGAAAAGACATATGATACTACAACTGACGCAAAATCAATTCTAAAGTTTGGTATCACAAGCGCTGACTTAGTATCAGGCGATAGCTTTACAGTTGATTCATCAAATGTATCAGCTACATTCGATACTAAGAACCAAGGTTCAGATAAGGATATTACAATAAGCGGTTTGACAATTACAGGCGATAACAGCGATCAGTATAATATAATTATGCCAAGCGGTGTAAAGGGTACAATTAATCCTAAGTCAATCACTGTAAAAGTTGCAGGAGTTGCTGATATTCTTGCCGGTGTTTCGGGTGAAGACTTGAAAAGACAGCAAGCATTAATTACAGCGAACAACCTGAAAGTGGTGTTTCAGTAACAGTTACGGCAACATATCCTGATTCAACTCAAGATCCTGCAGGTCAAAAGACTGAAAAGGCACTTACATTCACAAAGACTGAAACAGGAAATGAGTTAGGAAACTATGTATTCACTTTGGATGAAAACGGTGTTAAGGGTTATGTTGTTAGCAACATAATCAATGAAATTAATGTAACAACTCCGCCACAGACTGAATATACACATGGTGATAACCTTTCATTGAAGGGTATGGTAATTGAGGTTAAGTATCAAGATTCTCGTGATGATAATATTTATACTTGCCAAGCTGACGGTACTTGGAAAGATAAGAACAGTACCACGGTAACAGAACTTCCTGTATCATTTGCACTTGAAAAGAATGGTACAGAAAACGCATTGACATCACAAACACAACAATTAAGACGTGATACTAATGATGGTGCAATCCTTGTTGTTAAGGGTGGAGATGAAGTAACAAAGACACGACACTAACAGTTAATAAGAAGGAAATCACTCAAATAACTATTCCGAACCCGGTACCGTCACCGGAAAAGACGTATGACGGAACAACCACTGTAACTCAGTCAATTTCATATGAGGGTGTAGGAGTTCTTGATGCAGATAAAGCTACAGTAAATTCACTTATCAAGTGCAACTGCTAATTATGATACTAAGGATGTAGCATTTGATAGTGACGGAACAACAGTTGCAAGTAAAGCTATTAACTTTACAAATCCTACAATGAATGAAAATGACAACTACACAATGTCATCAAGTGCAACAGTTACAACTACAATAACAGGTAAGATAAAGCCAAAAGATCTTACTGTAACAATAACAAGTGTTCCTTCAATTTGTAGGTCAAAGTAAGACAGTTACATTGACAAAGACTACTAACTATACACAGAGTGGCGAAGTAACAGTTGGTGAAAATACAGAAGAAGTTAATTTAGCTGTTGTAGGTGAGTATGCACAAAATACTACAGCTGAAGATAATGTTAATGTAACATACTCAGTTACAAATAAAGATAGTTACAAAACTATAACATTATAGTAGCAGAAAATCCAACGGGTACTGTAAATAAGAAACCTGTAACAAAGATTGAAGTTACATCTCCTACAAAGACAACATGGTCACATGGCGATGATTTAACTCTTGACGGTATGACAATCACAGTTACATACAATAATGATGATACTGATACAAAGTATGAACATAAGAACGGTAAGTGGCATGATGTAACAGGTGGCAGTGATACAGAGTTACCGGAACTCCTGACGATGTAACAATTAGATGGGGTGACACACGTAATTCAGCAACTGACGATGTAATTCGTCTTGATGATATAAATAAGGGTCTTACAGCTGATGGCGACAACAAGACAACATCTGTTAAGGTTACATCAACAGTAAAGGATACTAACGGTGAGTATCAATTAGCTTCAACCGATAAAATTACTTTAACAAAGAAACAACTTACTCTAACAGTAAGCGGTAATATTACAGCCATATGATAATACAAGAGATCTTAGCACTGACAATCTTGAAATGTAAGTCTTACATTAGACGGTGTAGCCGGCACTGACGGTGTTACATTAAATGAAACAGCTACAAAGAACAACATCAAGTATGCGGGAACAACAGTAGCAGATACAGCGTCAGTACCGACACCGGCACTTGTAATCGGTACAGTAGTGTTAGCGGATAATGCTAATAATCACTACTATACAGTACCATCAGGTGCAAGCATTACAAATAGTACAACAGGTAAGATTAATAAGCGTTCTGTACAGATTATATCTGTAACAAAGAATATGGATACATCAGTTGATGCGTCTAAAACAGGAACTTTGAAAAAATTAGTACAATCAACTACTGACGGTTATGGTATTTCAAGTGCTGACGGTTTCTATTCAATCTTAAGCGATCATGTAATTAAGGTTGATATACCTTATACATATAGCCAGACATCAGCAGAAGGTTCAGCAACTGTTACATATGATAATGCAACTGCGAAGGTATCAGATGAAAATGCAGATTATGTAGCTAACTATGAGGTATCATTTGCTATTGCAGACGGTAGTGCAACTATTTCAAACGGTACAGTTACAGGCGTTAAGATTGAAACAACAGGTAAAACAGAGTATACTCATGGTGATTCATTCGACCTAAAAGGTACAAAGATAACTGTTACATACAATAACGGTGCAAAGCAAGATACATATAAGTATGACACAGCAAGCGGTAAGTGGATTAAGAACGATACAGGTACACCGGCTGAATTGCCGAGTGAAATAGGTATTAGTCTTGGCAACACAACAATTAATGCAAATCCGGCATCGGATACAGATAAGACTGTTGTAAAATATGACAAGACAAATACAACACCGGAATTGAAAGCTACTTATACAAAGAGTGGTAGTGAGCCTATTCCATCAACAGAAAATCCTACAGTTACGTTGAAGAAGAAGACTATTACAATAACTGTTGCAAACAGTGCAGATGAAATCAAGCATACATACAGTGGTAATAATTCTCTTACAGCCGATGAAATCGGTAAATTAGCGATTACAGAACCTGCTAATTTCAAGGTTGGCAGTGATGATGTAACTCTAACTAAGGGTACACTTTCTGCAACAATCGGTAGTAACACTAACGGTAATGTAGCAAATGATTTGACTATTAATGCCACAGGTTATGTGCTTGGTGGTGCAGATGCCGATAATTATGTGATTAGCTATGTAAACAACGCAAAAGGTAATATTGTAAAGCACCTTTGACAATTACAATCAGTTCAGTTCCTTCAATTATTGTGGGTCAAAGTAAGACAGTTACATTAACAAAGGCGACTAACTATACACAGAGTGGTGAAGTAACAGTTGGTGAAGATACAGAAGAAGTTAATTTAACTGTTGAAGGTGAGTATGAACAAAATACTACAGCTGCAGAAAACGTTAATGTATCATATACAGTTACAAACGAGAACGACTATCCGAACTATGATATTACAATCATCGGTTCACCAAAGGGTACAGTTACTCAAAAGACTGCAACAGTTGAAATTATTAATCAACCTCAATTTGTAACTGCTACACCAAGACCACAACATGGTGATAAGCTTGGTACAGACGGTCTTAACGGATTTGAATACACTGTATCTTACAGTGACGGAACAACAACAAAGCATAAGTATGAAAACGGTGATTGGTTGACAACCGGCGGTTATACTGCTCCGAAGATGGTACAGCATTTACATGGGAAAATACAAAGACAGCTGTAAGCTCTGATTCTGAAATCCGCAGAGATAAGGATAATCAGATTAAGATTACTGTTCCGACAGCAACAAAGGACCCTTTGACAAATAAGGCAACTGCTGATAAGAAAAAGATTAAGATTACAGCAAACGGTACATATACAAAGGTATATGACGGTACAAATACAGTAATACTAAACGAAACAACTCCTGAAATTACTTATACAGTAAGCGGTGTTGTAACGGGTGATACTGTAACAGTTACAGCAACTCCTGCATTTGTAGATGAAAATGTTGCTAAGTTCGGTGATGTATATCAAAAGGCAATTAACTTTACAAATGTTTCAATTAAAAATGAAGACGGTACAGACACAGATAATTATGAAATTGTCGCAGATGAAAACGGAGTTGTAATTGCTCCTATCATGGGTGCGATAACACCTAAGACAATCAACATCACTGCATTGACTGTTCCTTCATCAACAAAGGGTTCAGCAGGTGAAAAGACTGTAACAAAGAACAAGAACTTTACAACAACTGATATTCTTGAAAAGGATAAGGATAATGTTACAATCGGCTATAAAGCTACATTCGTAACATCAGCAACAGGAACTGTCGATGCAACTGTTACAGATGCAAAGGTAGACGGTTCAACTGACCAAATGACTCTTTAACTACGTTGTAGGTACTGTTACCGGCGCTAAGATTGAAATAACCAGCAGCAATCATGGTGGCGGCGGCGGAGGCGGCGGCGGAGGTAACTCCTAAGCATTAAGTACGAAAAACGCCGACGGTACAGCAGGTAAGGACGTAAGCAAGATTGAAGCTCCTGCAGAAAGTGACCCTGTAGACTTGATCGCAGTATTCGTTACAAAACCTGCAGACCCAACAGTTATTTGGACATCAGATAATGAAAGCGTTGCAACTGTAGACGAAAACGGTATTGTTAAGTTTATTGGCGAAGGTACAGCTATAATCACAGCTCAGTCTAAGACTAATAAGACTCTAAAGGATACTGTTACAATTACAGTTACAAAGGCAGTAGCAACACCGACTCCTAAGCCGGCAAATCCTACTCCGGAACCTACAAAAGAACCGTCAATCATCACAAAGACTATGTTAAATCCATATATCGTAGGTTATGATGATAATGTATTCGGTCCTGAACTTCCAATCAGCCGTGAAGAAGTATCAGCAATATTCGCAAGATTGATTGCAAATAATATCTACATGGATAAAGAATATGATACATCATTCCCTGATGTAGGCGAAGGTTGGAGTAAAGATTATATCGGTTACTGGAGAAATTCAGTGTAGTAACAGGTTATGAAGACGGTACATTCAGATCTCAAAATTACATCACAAGAGCAGAAATGGCTGTTATGATGGCTAAGGCAGAGGGCTATGACATCTCAGGCTATATGTCTTCTGATGAATTAGCTTATCCTGACGTAGATGAGGGTTACAGTGAATGGGCTGTTAAGGCTATCAAGTATTTGACAGACAGAGGTATTATGGAAGGTTATCCTGACGGTACATTCGGTCCGAACAGACCTATAACAAGAGCAGAAACTGTTGCAACAGTTAACAGAGTTCTTGCAGATATGACTGTCGGAAATATCGAGGTACTTCCGTCAGATATGACAGAGGCACATTGGGCTTATAATGATGTAGTATTCGCAATGAACCACAGAATTTTAAAGACGTTGCAGCTGATGAAAGTCAGTTCATCAAGTCAGAAGAATATGATAAGAATAAGATTACAGAAACAGAAGTTGTAGAAGACACATCAGACGAGAATGCCGGAGCGGGTGCATCACCTACTCCGAGCCTTCTCCGACTCCCAATGCTTGATTAATAAGAGCTTTTACGAAATTTAATAATAGAGGCAGCGAATTTTCGCTTGCCTCTGTTGTTGCATTTTCAAATTATACAAGAGTTTATCTTGTTTGCTTTGAAAATGTAATAACGTTATTGTCATAATGAGGTGAGGGCTTATGAAAAAACGAAATATATGTTATAGATTATTAACGGTATTATTAAGCGTTGCAATGTGTTTGCAAGGTGGATTTGTGGTGCCGGTTTTGCAGATGGAGATTTCAGTTATTATTTGCAATATAACGAGGCAAGTAACGGAAAAATAAGTGAGGACCATCCTATCATCATTCCTGATGAAGATATAGATGCAGAATACGGACCACAGCCGCATGATAACTATCAAGGTACTGGTGGCGTGGTGGACGGACCTATACCGGATTGAGCAGTAAACCGTACAGAATTATCGGATATACATTTGACGGTTGGTATACAGAAAATAACGGCGGAGGAACAAAGGTTGATGAAGATACAAATATATCATCATCAATGCTTGACAGATTTAATAATATCACATTGTACGGAAAGTGGAGTTTGTATAATTCACCTGATATAACAACAGGCTCAGTTGCATTTTCATCAAGAAACGTAAATGATGAAGATATTCCGTCACAGATAAATTGGACAGACGTAAACGGAAATGATTTGACGTTTGACAGCAAAGTTACTGACTATTATACGTATGTGTACGCAAATACCGCGTCTGTAAAATGGATTTTGAACAGTATGAGCCGAGTGCGACAACAAGTGTTGCGGTAAACGGTGAAAAGTTTCAATCAGTTCAGAGGATATTTCGGGTAAAGGTTATTGGTATAATGGTGAGGATCTTGAATCTCATGACATTATAACAGGTAAAAATATTTCTACAGAATATATGAACCTTGATTTTACCTCGACAGATAAAGAGTATAATGAAATCACCGTTACGATTATAATGCCTAATGATAAAAGTAGAACATATACTTTCATGTTAAGCGTTTAAGTACAGAAATGCGACTTGCATATGGTAATACACCATACGGAAAGATTATGGCCTTCGCAAACCGATGATGCAAAACTGCGCTTAAGTCAACTTTTGATTCGACGTATAAGTACAGAAATATCGCATATAATCCGTTGGCATGGAATATTTACGGTACAGACGGCGTTGAAGTGAAAAAGGTACTTCACTTCAAGAAAATCAATATATAAATTATGATAAAGACGAAACTGCAATAGTAGTATTTTCGGGCGATAGATTTACAGATCCCGGAGTGACATTGTATGATTCTAACGGCGATGCAATAGAACTGACACAAGATAAGACAATAAAACGTACAATTCAGTATCAGACAGTATCGTCATTAAAATATGAAGATTGGGATAACACAACCGATAAAACCGATGTGAAAACATTGACCGGTGCAGACAGTGAGAATATAATAGACATTTCGCAAACTCAAAATGTTAAACCGGGCATATATACGATTACATATGAGTATGACCCTAATGACGGCACTCGTCCGTTAAAAGACGAGAGAAGTATGATTGTCTTGCCTAAAAAGGCGATATGAATATGGACAATTATGTAAATATGCTTGATGTATTTATGTATGATAAAAATATTTCGGATACAAATATCAGCGATACATTATATAAATATCGTGCACTTGATATAAGCACAAGCGGCGGTAACGGAGTTGTTGATGAAACAGACAGAACCAATTTCTTAAACAAAAAATGGCGGATTTATATACGTCGCTTCAGTTGATGAAAAGTAACACAGAAAGAATACAATGTTCCTACATCGGCAGATAGTAATAAAACACAACTGTATATGGACTTTATGGGAACAGAAACAGAGCCGAATACATCTGCGGACAAAACTCAGGAACTTCAGAAAATGACGCTTTTGATAGGTTACAGATTTGACAATACAGCCAATCTAAAGACTGATAAGTTGAAAGAAATCACTTTGTCGGTGGATTATGATTCGAGATATGTAAATCCGACTGCATTGAATACTACTGCACTAAAACACAACTTCAGAAAAATAATCCTGAGCTTGAAGTATTTGATATAACCGGAGATACAAATTATAAGAAAAACTATGCGGTTGATTCTTCAACATCGTCATATACATGGAATGATACAGGGGCTGTAAAACACTTGTTATTGAGTTGTGTTTGAAAGACGGTCAAACATTTAATTTGTCAGACGGTTATTTTATAAAATTGCCGTTTAAAGTAAAACAGTACCGCCGGAAGGCAGAAATGTTATATCAACTAAACTTGGCGCTACATCATTGAATATGCAAATCGGTGATGAAGGATATATGTGGGATACAAGTGGTGCGTCTAATTCTATCACTGAAAATCTTATGGACAAATTGCAATATATGGGCGATTATGTGCCTGAATTTGTTCCGGAAGATCCGGCTAAGGAATTGGAAAATGCAGTTTACGGTACTGATAAATCATACACAGGATTTGAGAAAAAGGCACGGTTGACGGTGATATTCCTACCGGTATGACATATAATCAATCAGTCGGAACAATAACCGGTACACCGAAAAAGGCAGGAGTTTTGTATTTTACATAAACGGTATAAAATATCAGATTACAGTAGAAAAAGCAAAACTTACCGTTACAGCAGATGATAATACAAAGTATACGGAAGTGCAACCGTCATTTACATTTAAGTATGACGAAACGTGTTTAAAAAATAACGACGCAATCGCTACAGCTGTTAAGACTGCTCCGCAGATAAGTTGTGAGGCTGATACAACAACGGATTGTCAGGATGATTATCCGATAAACTTTGTTGAAAATAGCGGTGAATCTGATAATTATTTTGATTTTGTCAGTGGCAAGCTTAGCATAACACCGAAAGAAATAACGGTAAGTAAAGTTAAGATACCGTCTTGCAGTATAAATGCAACATTCCCTTATACATTTACCGCAACTTGTTCCGGTGATGAATTTACTGCGTCGGGAATTATTAACAATGATATTATAAAGATTGAATATGACGTTACATACACTGATACCGAGTCAACAAAAGCTGTTGGTAAAAATAAAAGGTAACGGCAACCAACATAAAAGTCAAAACTGATGACGATTATCCGACGGAAAAATTATACTGTTAAATCTGCTACTTTAACGAGCAGTGACGGTGAAATTGTTGCGGATAATATAACCGAATTTGAAGTAACAGAAGAATGTAAACTTTAATATACTTACGGTGAAACACTTGATTTAAAACCGGTAACGTCAAAATCACATACGGTAGCGGTAACTGTTGAAAATGTGACATTTGAAGAGGTTGAAAAAGGCCTGACAATAAAATACAGTAATAAAACAACAGCTAAAACCGGAGATCATTTGAGCGTGCGTCGGATACCGGAAAGTGGCTTATGCTTGCAATGGATGGTAAGCTCTGGTATAAGACAAATAATTTCAAGATAAATAAAAAGATTCATATAAAAGCTGATAATAAACAAAGATATTACGGTGATGAAAACAGTAGTGTAACATTTACATATACTTTTACCAACAGCGATTTTGTTTACGGTGAAACAAGCAGTACGTTTACTGGCTTTGTTGCACCTGAATTTAGCTGTCAAGCTACTGCATCCACTGAAATTGATAAAGAAAAAGGCTATACCGAGTCGACAATAGAATTGTCGGGCGGCAAGTGATAACTATAATAGAAAACGGTACGCTTTTAATTAATAAAAGACCGTTAAAGGTTGAAAAGATTACAGGTGAAGCACTTCAATTTATTTCAAAAATATTATTTAAACAGTGACGGCAGTGAAAACGGCACCATATAAAGTGCCTGCATCGGCTGAAAATCAACAGACAAAAATACAATGAACGTAAGTGGATTGTATAACAGTGATGAAGTTAAAGTTCTTTATGCACAATATGCAAATCACACTGCGGCTGAAAATGTTCAAGTAACGGTTGATGATTTAAAAATGGACGATACGTTCGGTAAGAGTTACAACTATACGGTTTCATCTGATTCAATAACAACCGCAGACGGCGGACGAGTTTATATTCAGAGTATAACAGGTCTTGAAATTGTTGAACAACCTACAACAGAATATGTTTACGGAACACCGCTTAATCTTGAAAGCGGAAAAGTAAAATTGACGTTTGATAATGAACAAGTTATCAATGTTAATTTTGAAGAATTAAAATCTTATGATGTTAAGCTCACATATACGGGCGGAGAGGTTGAACCTAAAAATAATGAACATTTAGTTGTTAAAGACACGGAAAGACTATAACTGTCACACCGGATACTTTTATGATGTTGAGGCAGTTACAACCGATAAGATAACGGTTACAAAACATGACCTTCACGTAAAGGTTGATGATATATATACGACTTATGGTGAAAATATAAGTCAGTATGCAAGCGGATATGGATACACATATACAGAAAGTGATTTCCAATATGATGATGCAGACGATGTAGAAAACATTTCGGATATAAAAGCCTAAAATTGTCTGCAAAGAGGATGACGGAACAACAAATGTAAATCAAAAAGACATTAGCCGGCACATACATTGTCTATAAGCGGTGCTGACGCCGAAAACTATAATATTTTGTATGAAAACGGCAACCTTGTAATAAGACAAAGACCTCTTATTGTACAAACGGTTAATAATATTCCTAATCTTACATCAAAAGAAGCATTTGAAAGTGATCAGAAAAGAATGATCAAAACAGACATTGATTCGTCAGCTTTAACATTTGCCGAAAACAGAGGTCCTTTGTGGGATGATTGTGCATATAACTTTGATGCAACATATACGGATAATCGGCAGTAGGGGAAACAGATGTTGATATAACCAATGCTGTCTTGGATACAAGCTACGGTGACGCAAGAAACTATTATCTTCAAAAGATAGAAACTCCGCAAAGGGGTTTGCGGTTAAGTCTGTTATGACAGCTATTGAAATAACAAACAGATCCAACCTTAAAATAATGACGGAACAAGCCGTGAATATAAGCATGGAGATAAGCTTGATTTCAGCGGTGGAAAGTTTAAATTAACATACGATAACGGATGAAAATGTTCCGTTTAATAAACTTGCAGAGTATGATGTTAAAGCTGTATACACAGGTACAGATACAGAAGTTGAGGACGGAGCTTTGCAACAATTAAAAGTCACAATGGAAATACCATTACTTTTGTTCCGCCGACTGACGCAACGGCAGAAAAAGTGGTTACAGGTGAGATAACCGTAAAGAAACGTCCTTTACACGTTATTGTAAATGACGCATCATATATATATAGGATGAGCCGTCTACTTACACAATCGACTATGAAAAGAGCGATTTGGCAGACGAAACAATAATATCCGCACTTGGAACATTATTTACTCCACCGACTGTACAAATGTAAGATTGACGATAAAGATGCGGGATAATAAGACAAATGCGGGTACTTATGAAGATGTAATTACTGCATTTGGCGGAAGCGCGGATAATTATGAATTTATATGTGAAGATAAGGGCAGTTTGACTGTTAATATGAATTGAAAATCAATTCAATTAATAATGGTATTCTGATTTAACTTCATCAATAGCATATGAACATAATTATCAGTTACCAATAAAATTGGACGGTACTGCGTCTAATTTGGATATGGATATAGTCAATCTTGTAAAATAATGATAGCATTGATATTACCTATAAAGCGGTATATAACAGTCTTGAACAGACAGACAATGCAACTGTAGATATAGAAGATGTCGAATTTGCAAATGATTGTGACAGTAAAATTATACTTAGTAACTGTACCGACAACATCAAGCGGTAAGATTATGACCAGACTTATGTCTGAAAATTATTGTTAATAGCAGTCCGGATAAAATGGAGTATACTTACGGTGAATGGTTTGCTCTAAAGGGCGGCGTGTTGATATTAAGTATAACAGCGGATATGTTGAAAGTGATGTACCGTTTGAAAGACTTGCTGATTTTGGTATAGACTTGACTTTTGTAAAGAAAGAAGACGGTACCAGAAATAGGAACAGTAAAAACAATACTGCTTACTGTTTCAAAGTATAACGGTGCGTTTATAAAACTTTACAATAAAATGATCCGACTAAAGCAACCGATGATTGGTAAGCGGCTTATTCTTCTGATAGTTTGAAAGTAAACAAACATCAAATGAGGGTTGTTGCCGATGATGTGACATTGACATACGGTGATAATGCGCCGAGTGAATACACATTCCATACGACAACTTGTAAACGGTGATACGTTATCAGCGATTTAACGAAGGACTTAGCGAACCGGACTGTATCGTGTTTATGTAAGCGGACAATCAGTTTGTGGAGAATATGATATTATACCGAGCGGCGGCGGAAATGATAACTATGATTTCGTATATGTAAACGGAACCAAAAACAGATTACAGATTCTTCGATAATGGTGTTCCGATTACATCAGAAATAAATATATATAAGAATAATTCAATTCTTCCTATTTATATTGAATCAACGGCAGTATATACGAATGAACAGAAAGATATGACTGTAAGCGGTATTATCAACAACGATGAAATAGGCATAACATATGATACAGTATATACATCAAAAGACGTGGCAGAAACTATAACTGTTAAGATAGAAGACGTTAAGTTTGACGATACATGAGAAAAATGTATGTTATGAAATTAAATCATATCCAAGTGAGGCCAGGTGGTACAGTTCTTGAAGAACAGATTACAAGTGTTGTTATAACAAGTGATCCGGGTTTGAGAGATGATAACGGCAAACAGATTGAATATACTTACGGAAGATGGAACCTTAATCGTGGTGCGGTTACGGTTGAATATGATAGTGGAAGAATTCAGAAAAACTTGAAGTTTAATGAGTTGACCAAAACAGATGGTAAAGTTAAACTTGTATATACCGACGGTACTACTGATGTGAAACTCCTGATAATGATGTCTTGACTACTGCATATCATAACGGTAAGTCAATAAAACTGAAAGTTGATACAAAAGCAACACTTGAAGAACCCTCAAACGGCACAACTTTTGGTGAATAAAGCCGTTATAACTGTAACGGCGAAAGATAAAGAAAGATTTTACGGAGATAAAAATCCTACATTAGAATATGAATACAGTGGGTTTGTAAATAGTGATGATGAGCATTCTGAAAATTTCAGAAATGAATTGGAAGAACCGAAAATATCATGCGATACTAATGAAAAACTCCTGTAGGAACATATGATATTGAATTATCTTCGGCAAGTTCGGCAAATTATACTTTTAAACTTGTACCGGCGACGCTTACCATAAATAAACGTCCGATTGATGTTAAGAAGATAACCGGAGGCATTCCGGCATTGACATCAAAATGATATATGATGATCCTCAGCTTGTACATAAAATTGACGGTGTTGCAAATAAATACCGCAGGACAAGTTGAATTTGATAACCTTTCATATGGTGATACGGTGAAACTTGATTATACTGTTATGTATACAAGTGTAATTCCGGCAGATAATGTTCTTGTTAATATTTATGATATAACAATAGACGAATCATACGGAGAGGGAAGTAATTATGTACTTAGAGATGTACCGAGTACAACTTTAGGCGGACGAATTTATGATAAACAAATTTCGATGGTTGAAATTATAAAACAGCCGAAACTTGAGTATACATATGGCGAAACGTTGGATTTGTCGGAAAAGGGCGTAAGAATAACATATGATAACGGTTTAGTTGTTTATGATGTTGCATATGATGAACTTGGAGGTTATGGTGTTGACGTTACCTGACAGACTCTGAAGGTGTGGAAAAGAGGCTATAGACGGGGATAAGTTAACCGTAACAAAACATAACGGTGCATATTTAACACTTATTCCGCAAACTGAATTAAGCAATGTTCTTCTGTAAAGAGTCAGGAAATGAAAATTAATAAAAAGCCGATAAATGTTAATATCAATGATGTGACGGCAATATATGGTGATAATCCTACGGTTGATTTTAGCTTTACATATAACGATAGCGATTTTGCTTATGGTGAAACACAAGACAGTGCTGAGTTTAAAGATAATTTGACAGAACCTGTATTTGTCTGCAAAGAACGTGATGGTTCAACAGATATAAACTCAAAATCAGATGTCGGAAGATATACGATTACAATGACAGGTGCTCAAAGTGACAATTATCGTTTTGTATATAATAACGGTACATTGGTTATTCAGAAGAGGAAACTTGTCGTAAAGATATAACAGACGGTATCCCTGTTCTTACATCGGATATAATTTTCGATAATCAAGGTCAAATTCATAAATTAGACGGCAAGGCAGATAATGATATTTTGAGTCTTGAAAACCTTGTTAATAATGATAAAGTGTGTGTTTTGTATAAAGCAGTTTATAAAACAGAACAACCGACAACGAAATGTGATGTAGATATTGAATATGTTTCGATGGATGATTCTTATGGCAAGAGTTATAATTATGAAATTGATGAAACAGAGAGTGTTAAAACGTTTCCGGCGGTAGAATTAATAATAGGGAACTTACAACTGTTGAAATTGTAAGTCAACCCAAAACAGAATATGTATATGGTGAAAAGCTTGATTTAAGCAATGCTAAAGCGAGAATTACATATGATAGCGGGTATGTTGAAGATAATACCATTTACTGAATTGGGAGAATACGGTGTGACTATCGGTTATCCGAATGATGACGGAACGATAACCGCTGCTAAAGACGGGGATGTGTTGACAGTTCCTGATCATAACGGAAAATGTATTGAACTTTGGCTCAAAGCACTCATAAAGTTCCTACAGTACAAACTGACAATTTAACTGTTGAAAAAGAGTGTTAGAGTATGGAGAGTGTATCGTAAATCCTATAGTTTATGACGGAAAGACATTACAGACAACCGGTACGATAGCATTTTCAAACGTTCAAAATAATGATAAAGTGACAGCAACGGGTGAATTTTCGTTTGAAGATTTTAATGCCGGAAAAGATAAACAGTTAATATATTGAATGTTAAACTTGATAAACCGTTTGACGACAACTATGAACTTTCTTCGATAATGTGTTGTCAAAGGTAATATTGAAAAAGCGACATTGACTGTTTTGCTTAAGGAAGATGATATATCTATTTCTGATGAAAGTAATATATTGACTGTTACTGCTCCGGAGATGACTCAGTTTGAGATAGACGGTGGAGCTAAGCATCAGTATTCAATAGACGGCGGTAAAACGTGGAAAGATGAAAATTCATTTGAAAACCTTGAATTGGGACAAGAATGTAGTGTTTGTATAAGATTTGCGGAAACGGATAATTTCAATCAATCTGAAATTAGTATTCCGATAAGTAAAAAGCTTTTGCCAATAAGATTACTCTTGTGTCAATAGACGATATGACGGTGCTAAAGAGTTTTTATACTAATGTTGTCACTGTTGAAAAGAAGCTGATTTCAGAAATCTTATCGGAGATATAGGAGTAACATATTGCGCTTGCTATAAAATGATAAGGGCATGAAAGCATCAAATATCCTTTGACCTTTGATGGGGATGTAACGATTTATACAACGCTTAAAAGAAGAGTAGTCATGGAAAGGAAATAACAATTCTTCAAACTCTACACCTACGCCAACAGTTGCACCTACAATTTTGCCGACGGAAGAACCGATAGAAACGGAATCACCTTCAGAAACCTTAAAACCTACGCAAAACCTCAAAGTGATACTAATGAACCATATATGTCGGGATATGACGGAAAAATCAATCCTGACGGATATATGACAAGAGCAGAGGCGGCAACAATTATGGTTAATCTGAGTGGTGGACTGAGAAAGAAAGCATTAATATATTCAAGGATGTAGCTGATGGAACATGGTATAAAACTATATTGCAGCAGCAAGTGAAAGGGTATATTTCCGGATTTGAAGACGGAACATTTAAACCGGAAGAACCTGTTACAAGAGAACAATTTGTTGCAATGATATTGCGATATACAAAGACATCAACGGAAAAGGGAGGCGTTCTCAGACGTTGAAATAAACCGCTGGAGTGCAGGATTTGTATATACTGCAGTTAAGTTGGGTATAATTTTAGGGTTATCAAGATGGAACGTTTAAACCTGAAAATCCTATAACCCGTGCAGAGGCGCGAGAATTGTGAATGTTGCAACAGGCAGAATACCTGATAAGGCTGTGATTGACGGTATGATATGTCCATATAGCGATTTGTCAAAATCGCATTGGGCTTATTATGAATTAATGTATGCGTCAACATATGTGCAAAGATTAATCGAAAAGAGTACAGATTTCTGATCTGTACTCTTTTGAATTAGTTATAAAATCCTGTATAAAACCATGTTTTGCTTTGTGTCTAAGTCTAAACCTCCATAAAAAATACTCGGAATATTGCGACATAAATAACCAAAATTTTGCGAGTAAATTGTCGGAATAAAAAAAACCTTGTAAACATTACTGCTTACAAGGTCTGGGTGCCGATGGTGGGGTCGAACCCACACGATGTTGCCATCACGGATTTTGAGTCCCGCGCGTCTGCCAATTCCACCACATCGGCAAATTACCCAATTATAATACCATAAATATCTTCTAAATAGAGACTAAAATCAAGAAATAAGTATTTTTTCTATTCCGCCGATATATTTTTGAAAAGTCTTGCGATAAATCCCTACAAGAATAGCGGCAACAATAGTTCCTTCGCGGACGCCGTCAAGGTGTTTGAACATTATAAATGATAAAATTGCCGCAATTATTGTCATAGACGAATCGAATGCGATTTTGGTTTTACCGAAATCGGTAGAACACATCGGAAACCGCTCTGACGGTTTGCCTCACCCGGTAACATTGCAACGTTTGCGACCATTTCCATAAACACACCGAAACCGAGAATTAAAACAGCCTACTATAAGTGATACAACTTTCATAGCATATGTTTCCGGGCTGCATAAATCCGAGCAAGGACATTGTTAAGTCAATGAAGAATGAAAACAATGCGATAATCGGCAGCTGCAACAA